>Ga0126380_10000230_pt1 | contig 16519 bp, 27 predicted proteins | sample PanSoiMetPlot_26_FD_92544 | JGI IMG/M metagenome (GOLD analysis project Ga0126380, IMG submission 92544) | Tropical forest soil microbial communities from Panama - MetaG Plot_26 | ecosystem: Environmental > Terrestrial > Soil > Tropical forest > Bulk soil | place: Panama | collected 2016-02-17
TCCACCTGTGCAAAGACGGTCGCTGGGCAGACCTGCCCGAAATCCCACCCCCGGAGCATCCGGCCCGACGGGTTCACCGTGACCTCACGGCGCATGAGTGCCGGCACGTACTCCGGCAGGACGGGGTCGCCACCCCCCAGGTCCCAGCAGATTTCGAACTCGCGTTGCCACCCGCGCGGCGGCATGCCGCGCATGGCTTCCCGCTTCCACTGCGGATCGCGTTTTTGCGGATCGGCGCTGTAGTGCACCTCGACAACGTGCACGCCATTGCGCGGGCATTCCCATTCGGTGACGCCGTGGAGCGGCTGTGCCGCCTTCGTGCGCGGGTCGGGCCGCTCTGCGAGCGAACTACTCGATAAAAATGGCATGCTAGTATTTCACGCCATTATTTTGCAGATTTGACAATTCACGCCGCTTGTGGTATAGTAACACATAGGAGGTAAACACATGGCGTATTTAGTCATGCCGACACTCGGCGAACCAACAACTTGCAATGAACCCTGCACACATACCGACTGCGCAATCACACGCAGCATCGTGAACAAAGCCTGCGAGGCATGCGGAAAGCCCGTAGCTCCCGGAGACCGATTCGTACTGGCGAACCCCGGCTATCTCGTCGAGCATCTGGGCTGCCAGCCATAAGGACCGCGCAACTCGTCGGGTCACTCATTCGGCTTGGGTGGCCCGACGGGCTCCTCTTCCTCTTCCTCTTCGTCGTCAGGTGGCAGATGCTCTTCCTCGTCCTCGGGCGTGCGATGCATCATCGGTTCCCCCTCTATTCGGTTGCTTCCGGATCGTCGGGCAGCTCAACATCCCCGTGGCCGCAGTCCGCTTCCTCGAGCGCATCGTCTGCCTGCCCCGGGTCCATCTCTTCGTCGTTCTCCATCATTGGCTGCCCTCCGTCTTGATCTGGTTTGCCAGCGTCATGCAGGACGGGATCGACGACTGCACCGCCGCGGGTACGGTCCGGACCTCGTTCATGCACGCCTGCGCATTCATGACGTCCTGCACCGTGATCTGATGCCCGTTCGCGCACCCCACGACAAAGACCATCGCACCCAACCGCACTATGCCTCGCATGGTACCCTCCTTAGCGTCCACAGGTTGCGCACCGCTGCGGCGGTGCCTGCTGCGTCCATCCCCACGGCGAGGCATCGTCGTAGAAGCGTGCTGGATGCCGCACCGAGACGTGTACGTGGTTGGTATGCGGGTTCGACCCTGAGTAGGCGCGCCACAGTCCTGCCTTGTGCGCTTGCCCGTGGCCGCTCATGATGCGCCGGTTGGAGATGACGTACTTCACCCGCTGCTCGCCGGCGAGGATCCGCTCACGGAGCCACTCCGCGAACTTGTGCGCATCGAACCCGTTGCGCGGGTCATGCGTGAAGTCCCGGGCGGTAACTACCTTGCAACATTTACAAGGATTATGGTCCGATGTGCTCGCCGCGTGGCGCGCATCACCGATCCCGCCGTCGCTCACCTTGGAACGGTTTGGCGCAGACGCATTGATCTCGCCAAGCAGCCCCAGCGACCCCGTCGCCCCGAGCGACTTCGCCAGCCGCCAGCTCATGGGGTCACTCCTTGGACCGGCGGCGCACCGGGCTTGAGCGTCGTCGTCGTGTACCCGTAGTACCCGCCGCCCGGACCACCCTCCTGCGGCCGACGATACGCGCCGTTGTCCCGACAAGCCGCCAGGGAGAGGAGCACCACGATGATCACCGTTCGAGCGCCCATTGCATCACCAGCCCCTTCAAGAAGTAGCCCGACACCCAGCCCGCCGCGAGCCCGAACACGAACCACTTCATCCGCAGCAGGACCGCGTCGAGCATGTCAGGAGAAGATCTCCGCGGCGACCCAGAGCGCCAGCCCAAGCGACATCAGATGCACCCGGCCGCCCCAGCCGAGCCCACCCGAGAACACATCCGCGACGAAACAGCCAAGCGCCGCGAGCCGCAGAATGCGTGCCTCGGGAATCCTGAAGGAGACCTGCTGCGATTCTGTCGGCTCACTCATGATGCTTCCCTCCGTCGCTCACGCCGCACTCCGCTCGCAGGGCTCTAGCGCGCCTTGCGGCACAAAGTATGCCGCACGCACGTTGCGGCTCGGATCATCGGCCCGCCAATGCTGAGCACACTTCCCCTGCCCTGCCTCGAGGACGCCCGCGACACGCCAGTCCCGCGTATCACCCACCATCAGCACAAAGCGGCGCGCATCCGGATCGGCATCGTGCAAGAGCAAGCATCCGTCGTCACGGCTCGTGGAACGCACGCCATAGCCCGCGACGTCGCCCACGTCGGAGTCCGGATCAGTCGCCCCGGGCCAGTAGACACCGCACCATTTCGCAAACGCCAGCTCCGCGATTGCCGCCTCGATATCCATGCCCCACTGATTCAGCGTCGACATCCCATAGGTCTGCTCGCGACGCCGTTGCCGCGCTTTAATGTGCCGATAGACGCCCGTCCACGCACCACGGGCGACTTCCGTCCATGTGAGCCGCACCCACTCAGTCATGATGGTTCTGCTGCCACCACTCGACCAGCATATAGCCCATGGCGACGACTGCCCCGACCACCACCACCACCGTGAACCAGCCCCCCCAGCTCACGCGCCCTTCCGCTTCTGCTCTTGCATGAACTCCTTCAAGAGCTGCGTCTGATCCTTCAGCGCCTGCGTGTGCGCCTTCATCTCCTGCAACTGCCCATCCATCGACACCGCGATGTAGTGCAGGTCGCCGGTGAAGCGCCCGAGCAGGAACCACAGAAGGACAGCCGCGACCACCACCGGGAAACCCACCTGCACGATGGCCCGCGAGGCGATGTCCACCCACCCATGCCCAAGCGAGTTCGGGGGAGCGCCCGCCGCAGCCATGGCGGGGCTTGCCGTCTACCACATCGCGTCGGTTAGCCAACCCCGGGGTGGGCTAGGTAATGGGATGGAATCTGCTAGACGGCTCGGCAGTGATGGCTACCCATGCGCCGCGGAAGCCCCCACCCCGCGCGTCGCATGCCACCCACAAGTCACCACCACACAAGCCGCCCGTCCCGAAGAAGCCCTCACCCGTACCCGTCACCAAGAAGCCCCAGAGGAGGACGCCCCCAATGCCCACCCCAGAGTCGCATCCCCACAACACCGAGCACCCCCAGACCACCCCAAGCCCGTCGGGCGCCCCCAAACCCGACGACAAGCCGAAGGTCTCCCTCAAAGACGCCTGCCAGCACATCCTCTCGGCCTGCGATGCCCTGCAAGAACGCCTCGGCCACGCCTACGGCTGCCCCGCCGCCTCCTCCGGGGAGTGCACCTGCGGCTCCAAAGCCCTCCATGAGGCGCTCCACGAGCTGCACGACGCCCTCGGAGCCTAAATCGCCCAAAAAACGAGCAAAATCGGCTCTGCAGACGCGAAAAATGCCCCGATACGGCCACCCGAGCGTCATTCCCTTCCCGGAGCAGCCCAAATCACCGAAATCACGCCCGAAATCACGCAAAACACGCAAAATCTACGCCGAACGCCAGCTCGCGGCCCTTCGACAGCGCTGCATCCACGTCGTCACCGCCTTCAAAGACGCCCAAGTCGGCCCACGCTGGCTCAACCGCCGCTACGACCACACAAAATCCTGCCGCTTCCGCGATGCCGGCGTCTGCATCTGCGGCGCCGACCGCCTCCGTGACGCCATCAGCGCGCTCCACGCCAGCATTTGACTTTTCCCGCCCTGACGCGCTGCGCCTTGACCGCGGCCTTGTACCGTGCTCCCTCTCCCCTCGCACTCGACCACCGCCTCAAGAGCGCCGCTAGCCTAGCCCTAGCCCTTGGGATCCAACCCGGAACCACGTGCTTCGAGTGTAACACCTCCGATCTACCGCCCGTCGCACACCTCGTCCCGACCGCCTCAGCCGGTAGCTCATCACGCTGTGGCGCTAGGCCGCTATATTGCTACCGGAACCTGACGCAGTGCGACCGCCGGTCGCTTGTGAGCCGCTCCCTACCGGTCGCTCGCCCCCGGGGAGGCCGCCGCGACCCACGCACTGTCAGCCAGGCTGCTAGCTGGCTGGCTAGCTGGCTGCTACCGCAGGCAGTAGCAGCCTGCTACCATGCTGCGACACAGGGAGGTCGTAGCCAGCTAGCAGGCTAGCACCCCCCCGGGGGGTCGCAAGCGCGCAGCGCTTGGGGGGGCAGCGAGCGGCAGCGAGCGGCTGTCCCCGCCCGGCCGCTGCCAGGCCCGCGGGGGTCATCGACCGCCGAGCGCGTGGGCGACCGACGCACGCGAGCCTGCTAGCGGTGGTAGGGCCGTCGGTGGTCCGGGGCTAGCGACCCCCGGGGCGGGTATGGTAGCGCGGGCGACGGATGGGCGAGCGCACCGGACCGGGGTTCTTTCGAAACGCACCGTCTCCGGCGGTCGTGGCGGAGCGCTTGGCGCGGGCGACGGTGGCGGCGAAGGTCTCCCGCGAGCGGCGGAAGGCCGAGCAGACGGCGTGGCTTGAGGGGCTCTCGGGCATGGGGCTCGACGAGCTGCGGATTTCGACGCCCATGCGGCTCTGGTCGGTGGCGATGCTGCATCTGGGGGGGTACGATGCCGCGTCGATCGCGCGATGTCTTGGCTACTCTGACCAGGCGAAAGCCTCGAAAGCGCTGAAGCATCCGGCGGTGCGGCGCATCATCGAGCTGGTGCGGGAGGCGCAGTTGGAGCGGGTGCTGCGGGGCGAGTACGGGGTGGCGGCGCAGGCGAAGGCGGCGGCGCCGGTGGTGATGGAGCATGTGGCGGAGTTGGCGGGGGGGGTGAAGGACAAGGCGACGGGGGAGCGCAAGGGGCGAGCGCGGCGGGATGCCGATGCGTTGCGGGGAGCGGAGCTGTTGTTGACGGTCTCGGGGGACAAGGTGGAGCGGAAGCAGGTGCTGCATGCGCATCTCTTCGAGCAGATGAGCGAGCCGGAGCTGGAGTGTTTGGCGACCACCGGCGAGTGGCCGGAGCGATTCAAGGGGGTGGCCGGATATTTGCCGGGGCCGACGGAATGAAGATTCTGGCCGATCGCACGTATGTCTTGGGCCCGAAGGACTTGGAGCTGTTAGCGCGGCGGTGTGATGCCTTTGTGGCGGTGATGGACGAGGTGATTCCGCCGAAGCTAATGAAGAAGCGTCTGCCGTGGTCCGTGTGGGAGGTGATCGCGGCGGAGGCACGGCGGCGGACGCCAGAGCGGAAGCGGAAGAGGACTCAGCGATGACGTGCAAGGACTGCGGGAAGTCGTCGAACTATGACATGTGGGCGCTGGGGCCGAAGTATCCGGCGGTGTGGGCGACGGAGACGGCGCCGGTCTGGCTGTGTGGGCCGGACATCTTGCGGCGGATGGCGCGGTTAGCGTCGGCGTAGGACGAGGCGGCTCGAGGCATGAGCGTCCGGGTGGTCCCGCTCGAGGATGCGGACGGGGTGAAGCGATCCCTGACCGAGCTGCTCCGTGGGGTCGAGAAGGGCCGCATTCGGGCCGTGGCGGTGGTGGCCGTCGATGCTGCCGGGGGCTTCGAGCCGTGGTGCGGGGCATCGCAGACCTTGGGGCCGCATGCCGGGTCGATCGTGCGGGGCGCGGTGGCCTGGTTAGGGGCGGCGATGGATGCCGCCGCCCTCGAGCCTTAGGGTAGCGGCGTCGGGCTAGGCACGTGCCACCCGCGCGGAGTACAAGCGCGGCGTGGATGCGGTGACGAATCGGCTGCCATTGCAGTTCCGACCGCCGCTGCGAGCGCGCGGGAGTGGTGGGGGTGCCCCGGGTGTGCAGGGACCGCCGGGACCACCGGGACCGGCAGGCACCGGGCCGCCAGGACCCGCAGGACCACCGGGACCGACAGGCCCCGGAGTACCGACCGGTGGGCAGCCGGGGCAGGTGCTCGAGAAGATCTCCGGCAACAACTACGACACCGCGTGGGTGACCCCGACCCCGGGTGGTGGTGGCGGTGGCGCGAGCGTCAACGTCGGCGCGACGGCTCCAGCGGGCGCTACGCAGGGCGACCTCTGGTGGAGGTCTGATCCCGACGGACAACTCTACGTCTACTATACCGACCCGACGACATCGTCGCAGTGGGTACCCGCGACTCCAGTCTTAAAGGGAGATCCCGGGCCGGCAGGCCCCGCAGGAAACCCGGGGCCGCAGGGATCGGTGGGTCCGGCCGGTCCAGCCGGCGCGCAGGGAGCGACCGGGCCGCAGGGCGTGACCGGGCAGCCGGGACCTGCAGGACCACCCGGAGCCCCTGGGGTGCAGGGACCACCGGGCATTCAGGGCGGACCGGGACCGGCTGGGCCGCAGGGCGCCGCGGGAACCGGGATCACCATGCGGGGATCCGTCGCCAGCCATACGGCACTACCCCCCAGTGGCAACGTCTCGGGTGACGCCTACATCGCGCTGGACGATCACTCGCTCTGGATCTGGGATGGTACGAAGTGGTTCAGTGGCGGCTCCATCCAAGGGCCACCGGGTGCAGACGGTACGGTGGGGGCGCAGGGGCCGCCGGGATCGACGGGACCGCCCGGAGTGCAGGGACCGCCGGGCACTACCGGAGCCCCAGGCGTACAGGGACCGCCCGGCGCGCAGGGGGCGAGTGGTCCGCAGGGGCCACAGGGGATCCCCGGGGTCACTGGCGTACAGGGTCCACAAGGTGATCCTGGGCTGCCCGGTGCAGCCGGGGTGCAGGGACCGATCGGCGCAACCGGCCTGACCGGCGAGCAGGGACCTCGCGGTGAGACCGGCGCCACTGGCCCGATGGGAGCGCAAGGACCGCCCGGAGTCGGGGAGCAAGGCGAAACGGGCGCCATCGGTCCGAAAGGCGATCAAGGTGACGTCGGCCCGATGGGTCCGCAGGGATTCATCGGTCCGGCGGGTGTGGTGGGACCGCCAGGACCGGAGGGACCGCCGGGACCGGAGGGACCGATTGGCCGGGGAATCACGGTGTTGGGGGCGGTCGATACCGCTGCCGAGCTGCCGGGTGATGCGGGCATCGGTGACGGTTGGATCACGTCGGACGGCCACCTCCACGTCTGGACCGGGACGGAATGGCAAGACACAGGCATCGTGCAGGGGCCACCCGGCGCCACCGGACCCAAGGGTGCCGTTGGTGACGTTGGTCCACCCGGGTTAACTGGTCAGAAGGGTGATCAGGGACTCCCCGGTGCGGATGGTGCACAAGGTCCGCAGGGGATTCCCGGCCCGACGGGACCTGCAGGTCCGCAGGGCGTGAAGGGCGACGACGGTTCCCCGGGTCCACCGGGACTGCCCGGAGCGATCGGCGCCACCGGACCCGCAGGCCCGCAAGGAGTTCCCGGCACCGGGCTCGCCCCGGGTGGACTCGCCGGGCAGGTGTTGACGAAGCAGACTGACAGCTCGTTCGACACCGTCTGGAGCACCCCGAGCGGCGGTGGTGGTGGCGCGACGGTGAGCATCGGCGCAACAGCTCCCGTTGCGCCTGCACAGGGCGATCTCTGGTGGAGATCCGACCCAGACGGCAACCTTTTTGTCTATTACAACGATGGCAATAGCTCGCAGTTCGTTCCCGCGGTACCGGTGCAGCGCGGCGACCCGGGTCCGCAGGGCGAGCAAGGCATGGCGGGCGCCCCGGGCACTCCCGGCGCCCCAGGCCCCCAAGGGTTGCAGGGCGACGTCGGGCCACCCGGTGCGACCGGCCCCGCAGGTACCAAGGGTGATACCGGCGATGTCGGCCCCGCTGGTCCACCAGGCTCTGCAGGACCGATAGGACCACCAGGGGCTACCGGACCCGCAGGGCAGGGACTAGCCGCAGGCGGGACGGCTGGGCAGTACCTGGCGAAGCGGAGCGCAACCGATTTCGATACCACGTGGGTAACCGGGGGCACTGGTGGTGGTGGTGCAAGCGTGAACGTCGGCCCCACGGCGCCGCTGGCCCCCGTGCAGGGTGATCTCTGGTGGAGAAACGATCCGGATGGACAGCTCTACGTCTACTATGACGATGGCACCTCCCAGCAGTTCGTTCCGGCCACCCCGACACAGAAGGGCGCGGATTCGACTGTTCCCGGCCCGAAGGGCGATACCGGTGCGACCGGATTGCCAGGACCGCCCGGCGCTGCATCGACGGTGCCGGGACCGCCGGGACCGCAGGGTGACCCAGGGACACCGGGCGCACCCGGAGCGAAGGGCGACACAGGCGACAAGGGAGATACCGGCGAGCAGGGAGCATCCGGAAATACCGGAGCAACCGGGCAGACCGGAGCGCAGGGACCTCCCGGCACCACCGGACCGCCGGGACCGGGCGTACCCGCCGGGGGCACTGCGGGGCAGCAGCTCCAGAAGTCGAGCGCAACCGACTACGCGACCGCGTGGGTTACCCCACCGACGATGCCAACGACGCTTCCGCCGTCAGGAGCCGCAGGCGGAGCACTGACGGGTACGTACCCCAACCCAGCCGTCAGTTACGCCGCCATCACCGGCACGCCAACGAGCCTGCCGCCAAGCGGTGCCGCAGGCGGGGCGTTGACCGGCTCGTACCCCAATCCGGGGGTGAGCTACGCAGCGATTACCGGCACCCCGACTTCACTCCCGCCAACGGGTGCGGCGTCCGGCGACTTGAGTGGCAGCTATCCGGCGCCCACGGTTGCACGGGTCAATGGCGCGGCAGTGGGCACCACCACGCCGCTCGCCCGGGGTGACCTGCTTGTCGCGAATGCCACCCCAGCACTCAGCCGCCTAGCACTTGGTGCGAGTGGCACTGTGCTGCAATCAAACGGCACCGACGCGCTGTGGACAACGCCACCCGGCGGTGCACCCTCCGGGACAGCAAGCGGAGACTTATCCGGTACGTACCCGGGGCCGACTGTTGCGCGTATCAACGGTGCGGCGCTCGGCACGACAACGCCGGTCACCCGCGGGGATATCCTCGTGGGCAACGCAACGCCCCAACTCGCTCGCCTCGCCAAGGGCGCGGCCGGCACGGTGCTCTCCGCGACCGCGACCGATGCCGTGTGGCAAGCACTCGCGCAATCCCAGTTCCCGACGGCGCCGAACGGGTTACTGACCGCGAACCTCAATGACAGCCAAGTGACGACGGCAAAACTCGCCGCGGGCGCCGCGTTCTATTGGCTCGCCTCTGGAACCGCGAACGGCAATATCACAATCAGTACAACCGAAATCCTGCTCATTGATGTCGACGCGACCGCCGCCACCGTCAACCGACCGATTCTCGTGCTCGGCGTCTGCCCGGTGACCTACGCCAATTCGACCGCCACTCCCATGAATGCGTCGCTCGTGGCGTATCTCAAGAGTGGCGGGGCGGCTGGTCAAGTGGCGGGCACCGTGCTGACCCAGATAAATAACCTGGTCGCGGCCCCGGCGTTCCTGAGTTCCGGCGGGCTCGCGGTCCTCCCCTACCTCTGGACGCCGACGGCGGCGGTCGGGCGGCTGAAGCTGACCGTCGTCCAGCAGACACCAAGCTCCCCGGGGGCGTTCCAGACGAACTGGTCGCCCATGCTCGCCGCAGTGCAGTGGAGTTAGGAGGCTCCAAGCAATGCCAATCATGTACCACTGCGACCATTGTGGAACGACCGCAGCGAGTCTCGAGGGATGGCTGATTGTCTCGATCCAGTTACTCCACGAGGACCCCAATACGCCATTCCCCGGGGGCCGCACCCTCGACGCCACGCTGCCGGATTTGCTCTTTCATGACCTGTCGTGTTTCGAGGAGTGGCGTCAACCTGCCCGCTTATCCGTTCCTGAGCGAGCGCCCGAGCGGTACCGCGCACCCGATGTCAGCAAGTCGCTCTGATGGCAGCGCTCGATTTTCCGAACAGTCCGACCCTGAACCAGCAGTACGTCGCCACCAACGGCGCCACGTATCAGTGGGATGGCCACGTGTGGGTGGTAACGGGTGGTCCGCCGGTATCGCCGGTGGGGCCAGTCGCAGGTGACCTCAGCGGCTCCATGCCAGCGCCCACGGTTGCGCGGATAAAAGGTGCGGCGCTCGGCACGACCACGCCAGTCGCGCGCGGCGACATTTTGGTTGCGGATTCGACGGCGCAGTTTAGCCGCTTGGCGAAAGGCACCACCGGGCAGGTGCTGACCTCCACGGCCACCGATGCCGTGTGGCAGACCGCGCCCAGTGGAGCGCCCACAGGAGCGGCCACAGGGGATTTATCGTCGAACTACCCAGGCCCCACGGTTTCGAGAATCAATGGCGCGACGCTGGGCACCACCACCCCGGTGACCCGTGGCGATCTGCTCGTGGCGCAGGGCACGACGCCGACGTTCACCCGCCTGGCGAAAGGCACGTCGGGACAGGTGCTCATCGCGACCGCCACCGATACCGTCTGGGGTGCGGCTCCCGGCGGGGCGCCCAGCGGAGCAGCCGGGAATGTCCTTTCGGGGTCCTATCCAAATCCCGGCATGGCTGCAGGCGCGGCAGCAACCAACGTCGGACAATTGGGCGGTGACCTAACCGGGACGCTGCCAAATCCTTCTGTCGGAGCGCAGCGCATCAACCAGGCGAAAATGGCGATCGGCGCGGCGACCAATGCGCTGACAAACGTCCCGTTTGCCCCGGGTTGGAACACGATGCAGACCGGGGCCTGGCTCAGCATCGGAAATATCACCCTCACGACACGCGGCGGGTGGATCCTTGCCGGGGTGCAGCCCGGTGGGTACATCTGGTATGTGTCGCCCTACAGCATCCTCTACTTCCGGCTCTGGATCAGCCAGAACAGCGCACTCATCACGCAGGTCCGGTACGATCTGCTGGCGGCGGCAAACAACGTTGAGCGGTTTGCGTGTCCCCCGATGCTCGGATGGGTCAATCCTGGCGCCGGAACGTGGACGATTCTCTGGGACGTCTTCCAGAGCACTGCATTTTTCGTCGCCGCTCCAGACTCCGCGGGCTACATGTGGGCAATGGAATTCACCTGATAGGAGAAGAGACACATGCCGATCACATACACGTGCGAAGGATGCGGCGTCACCGCGGATAGCCTCGACGGCTGGAAAATGGTCAGCGTCGTCTATCTCTACGAGGATCCCCACGCGGCGTTTCCGCCCGGGGGCCGCACGATCGAGGGGACCGCACCGGATATTTTATTTCATGCCGCAGAATGCCGCGACGCTTGGCGCGCGAAGCACGAGCTGCGGGAGCCGCGGCTACAAACCTTCCGGCCCCCGATAAACGTTGGATAATAGCTCCGGCACGGGCCGTGTTCTCGGGCCGGATCATCCCTTAGCGATCCGCGCCGCGGCGCGGCTCGCGCTGGAGCAGAAGAAAGCGGCGCGCCAGTACGGCATTCAGGGCGATCCGTGGGCATTTGTCAGGGACTGCGTGTGGACCCGGGATGAAGCGAGCGGCATGGTCCGGCGCTACCCCGCACATGAGTACGCCGAACTCCTCGTGCGCAGGTGGCAGAGCCTGCCGATTTTGGTGGTCGCCAAATCCCGCCGGATGGTAATCACTTGGCTGATGGTGGCGTGCAACGTGTGGCTCGCCATGTTTTCCCCGCTGTCCAAGGTCGCGTTCATGGCGCGGAAATTGGGGAGAACGGAAACGGAAGGCTCCTGCGAGCTGGTGCGTCGCGCCCGGTTCATCGTACAGCATCTGCCGGCGTCCTTGCCCGCGCAAGAGATGGAGTACTCCGTTGGGCTGCTGCGGTTTGCCAACGGCTCGGAAATCGTCGCGCTCGGGGAAGGCGAGGAGCAAGCGCGACAGCACACGTTCACATCGGTGCTGGCCGATGAAGTCAGTTTTTGGGAACACGCCTATGAGACGTGGGTAGCCCTCCGGCCAACCATCGAGGGCGGCGGGCGCATCACAGCCGTCTCGAGCGCCGGGCCGGGCTTCTTCCGCGACTTATGCCATGATCAACTCGGATAAGCCCGGCACCGTCGAGCACTACCAGATGCACGCGGCCTGCCACCGGGAGATTGCCCGGCTACGTGCACTGCTCGAGGAGATTGCCAACGAATGCGAGGAGCGGGCCGACGCGGATTGCGTCGGTGACCCACCGCGCTACGTGCCGAATATCTGGATGCAGCTTCACACGCGGATTCGCGAGGTCGTTCCGCACTAGGCGGCTGACCGATTAGCGCTCGCGGTACTTGGCAAGCAGCGCACGGCGGGCATCGTCGGCAGGCCCTAAGCCACCCCACCACTCCGGTAGCTCTTCACCCGGGCCTACCACCACCGTATCGACAACGTTGCTTGCGTGCTGCGTACCGACCGGCCAGAGTGTACCTTCGGCGTCACACACGAGCGCTTCCCAGTAAATCTCCACGGGCGGAAAGAGCGGATGCGGCTCGCTCCACGTCCATTCGACTTCGCCCCACGCTGCAACCGTATCGGTCCACGTGAGAATGCGCGGCTCCGGTCCCGTGAACGTATCGACGGCCGCAATGTAGAGGTGCCACAAGGTCTGAGGCAGCGGCACGAGCCGGAGGATACGCCACTTGTCCGCACCGCGTCCCTCGTGCTCGGGAGGGCCACCACCACGACGATTCCGAAACGGAATCACCCTGCCCATAGTCGCGCCCGCTATACGTTCGGTAGTGGGTCGCGTCAATGGGGGTGCGGCAGATTGCGGCTAGCCACGGAGCTTCCGCCACTTGGCGAGTGCGACCACCCCGAGCCACGCCGCTTCGTCGTCGGGATCCTCGTAGGGCACTAGGTCGTAGCGGCCCCCGGGCTGCAAGTGCACCCCGAGCCGCAGAACGGGGCCAGCCCACGGTACGGGCTCGAGCAGGCCGCCACCTCGAGGAGCCAAGTGCAGCCCCTCGCAGGCATAGCCGGCAGTCTGCAGCGCATACGTGGCCGCCATCCGCGCGGTGGCTTTGCGCTCCGCCACCACGGTATAACCGTCTAGCTGACCGATGCTGTCTGGTGTGCCCGCGTAGCCGAACTTCGGATGATAGAGTAGCGGCTGCGCCAGGATCGGCTCGTAGTTGTAGTCCTTCTTAAACGCCTGCCACGCCTGCACATAACCCACCGCCTCGGGATGCACGCTCGACCAGTCAAGGTCCTCGCTGTCGTCGAGGTCGCAGCACGCGTCTACGTGGATGCCTCTGAGTCTTGCGTGTTGCAGCACCGCCGGATGCACCTTGCGGTAGTCAGGCGTGACGCCGGCTGCCTCGAGCAGCTCTGTTACCGACGGCACGCGCACGCCATCCACCCGGTAGACGTGGCCATCCTGCTCGAACGTGAGAACTGAGCCTTTTTCGGGTTCGGGCTTGGTCCCGGCCATCGCTCTAATAGCCGCGCCGGGCGAACGGACGCGGAGCGCCGTAGGAGCGGCGGACGAGCCGCGGGCGGGGGCGCGGCCCCTGCCCACCGAGGGCCGCGTCTACCGCGTTCGGAATCTGCGCGCAGAGTTCGTCGTATGCCTTCCACGAGCAATCCGAGATGCGCTCGCGGCCCTGCGTGCGCCCGACCCAATCCGACAAGTAGTTGCGGGCATCGGTGAAGACCGCCTCGTGCTGATCTTCCGGGACCTCAGCCCCCCGCACCGCCTCGTGGAGCAACGCCATTAGCCGGTTGATCCGGGCAGGCGAGAGGGCATCGGGAGGGGTCGCCCCGGCCGCAGATCCTTGCCGCACGGGTGGCGGTGGCATGCGACGCGGCACGGGAGCCTGCGGACGGTTGCCGGGCCGTGGTGCCGATCGGGGGGCAGGCTGCGCCGTGGTGCGGGCTTCCTTCGCCCGCTCGACCGATTCCCGTAGCTGGCTCTCAAGGGTGGCCGGCGGGGCATCGGCGGGTGCTGGGGCTTTCTTCGACCGCGGCGCCTGAAACTCGCCCCCGTTATCGTCGTCGCGGATCGGGCCGGGCAGATCCTCCAAGTCTTGGGTGAAGATTTCAGAGAGTCCGGCACACCGTAAAACCGCGTCGGTCTGCGCCGATTTCTGCACCATCTTGATGGTCTTGTTGACGTCGCCGTAATCCTGGTCCCGGTGCCGTGCGCCGCGGCCCTCTGCGACCACCACACCGCCCGAGGTAACCAGCTCACAGACGAGCGATACCACCCCCGGTTCCGATCCAAGCATCTCCCAGGTTTCAACATCGCGCCGGAAGCGCGGGCGCAACCGTAACAGGCCGCAGATCTTCTCCGAGCCGGGCTTACAGAGTGTCGAGCGGCCCCCGCATTCCTCGCAGACCCGGGCAACCATGTTGCCGGCGTTGGGGCATTCGCGCTTGTTGCCCCGCGGCCCAACCTTCTTGTGGATCAGGGTGTAGTCAATGCCGGCGTCGAGCTTCTCGAGCAGCCACTTGACGAGCACTTCCCGGGCTTTCCCGTACGTCTCGAGCTGCGAGGCGAGCGCCGCGGGGTCGTAAAGCGTCTCGGTACCCTCAGCGGGGGTCAGGGTCAGTGCGGTTTCGGGCGGGGCCGGTGCCATTTCGTGGTTTTCCACCGGGATACTCCCATCTTGCGCCCTTACATGATAAGCGGCGCGTATAGTGCCGGGTTTAACGGCTTTCGAGCACCGAGCGCAAGTCAGGTCCGGCGGGCCGACATTACTCCCCGATGCTCGGATGCTCTTTTCGGCCGATCCCTCCGACACGGTGCGACTCTCCCGGGTGCGCCGAGCCGATACCCCGGCGCGGTCTTTGGCTTTAGCGGTTTTCATGCAGGCAGTAGTTGATCTGCGCCGGCCACGGCGGCTGACCGGCAAGGAGCGGAATTTGTACGCCGATACCCTGGCGTGGTTTCTCTCCGAGGAGCGCTCGCCGCCGCATAGCTTTGTCGCGCTGTGCGAACTCTTCGACTGGAGCCCCGATGCGGTGCGGCATGCGATCCTCGGCCCTTCGTGGGCCACGCAGGAGCCGGTCCGCCAGCTCCGGTTGGTGCGACGACGGTAAGCACGGGTCGAACTATACGACCGGTAGCGGCACCCGTCAAGACCGATACGTATTGTAGGTGACACGTATTGCAATCGGCCGCGCCGGGCTTTAGGGAAGGCCTATGCCACGCCGCCGCAATGGCCGCCGGAAGCCTCGGACGCCAGTCAACATCGTCTATCGCACGATCCAAGCATCCAACGGTCCGACCGCGACCGCCCGAGTCCTTGGGGTCTCGCTGGCAACCCTTGCCCGATGGCGCCAAGTCGGGCGGGTCTCAGACGCGGCGGTGGTGCTCAACTGGGCCGGGCATCTGCACCAGCGTGACGGGGCTGCCTATCGGCTCGCCTGCCAGCTTGCCGGTGTCAGCCGCCGCAAATCTCGGCGCTAAGCACGGTTTTGCCGCAGCGTGCGGCACTATTCACAGGCGTCTAGCAATACATATCGACACCGATATGTGCCTTGCGTAATAGGTCAGTGGTGCCAACCAAGACCCGACGCCCCAGCCGCGACCTGCCGGCGCGTGTCAGTGTCCCGGTCAGCGATGACGATGCACTACAGCTCCGCCAGATCCAGACCCGTACGCATCTCCGCATGTCCGCCCTTACCCGCCTCCTGCTGCATCGAGGCATTGCCGCCTATCTCGCAGACGGCCGGTTGAGCGAATAACCGCGGCATTCTGCCCCGCCGCACTTTGCCGCAAAATGCCTTGACGCAACGGCGCGCCAAGCGTATTGGAAGCGCCTTGCCTACGCAGTAGCGCCGACAGATTTGGTAGCGAAGCAGCAGCACGGTAACTCTCCGCAGTCGAGGTCGCTTAGGCATAGGATGTATGGCGGTGGTAACTCGGCTCGATTGCTGGCGCAGGTCGCCGCCCTCGTTGCCGAGTTGACCGCATCCGGCACGGAGTTACCCACACCCACGGAAAATTCCGTGCCACGCTCGGCGCTGTCCACGAAAGAGGCAGCCGCCCGGCTCCGTGTATCGGTCTACACAATCAACGAGTGGGCGCGGCTCGGGCGCATTCAATGCCGCCAAGACTCACCTCGTGGCCCGCGCTACTTCTACGAGCACCACCTTGCAGCATATGAGCAGGAGCACGACTCGGCGCGGGTTGCCGTTCCGCTAGCCGGTGCGTATAGTGCTCGGCATGAGACCAGACGAACTCCGCATGCTCCGGCGGCAACTCGGACTCACACAAGCCGAACTGGCCGCAGCGCTCCGCGTGACGATGAACACGGTGGCCCGGTGGGAACAGGGAAGACACGCCATAAGCCCGCTGGCAGAGGGCGCCCTATCGCTCCTGCGGCTGCAGCATGGCGCGACCCGAAAAAGCCGCCGGAAGGCTAGTTAGGCGATGAAAGGCACCAAACGGCCCGGCCGCGGATTCGTCGCGGATTACTACCTCGGTGGCAAGCGGGTCCGCCGCTCGTTCAAGACCGCCGCACTGCGTGATGCCCACCTAGACGAAGCACGCGACCTCGAACGCCGCATGCGTGGCCTGTCTCGGTTCGTGGATCGTGCCGTCACGGTGGCCACGTTCGCGCTCCGCTGGCTGGCGGGACTCGACGGCGGCATCAAAGCGCGCACGCTGCAGAGCTACCGGGCGGCAGTGGAGCTGTACATCGTCCCGCGGCTCGGGAGCCGGCTCGTTGCCGTGCTGCACCGTCAAGAGGTCAAGGCGATTCTCTTGGATTGCCGTGCCTGCGGCGTCGGAAA
>Ga0126380_10000232_pt1 | contig 16428 bp, 17 predicted proteins | sample PanSoiMetPlot_26_FD_92544 | JGI IMG/M metagenome (GOLD analysis project Ga0126380, IMG submission 92544) | Tropical forest soil microbial communities from Panama - MetaG Plot_26 | ecosystem: Environmental > Terrestrial > Soil > Tropical forest > Bulk soil | place: Panama | collected 2016-02-17
CAACGTTGCCTTCCATGTGATTAGGGCTCCCCAGCGAACCGCGCATCATTGTGCCGCCACAACTGTGGCAGAACATGGCCTGATGTCGATGAGGGCATGCGGCCGGTGGATTCCCGCGGACGGGGCGGCTGCGGTCCTAACGAAGTATTCCGGAAGGCGCTCAATCGCCGCGCCTGAGCCGGTTGGGTTTGTAAGGCGGTTTCTCGATTATTCCAACAAATCGGCAAACGACTGCCAGGCCACGCCTTGGGTGCAGCACCAAGCAGCCAGCGTCCGGGCTATGCACGCCGATGAGGTGGATCGTGGCTTTCCTCGTAGTCGATGCCGTCGGAGCCCGGATTCACCACGGTATTGAGCAGGATGTAGGTGTCGCTGGCGGCGGTAAAGTAGCCGATCTGGCCGGCGCGCGCCCGGATTGACGGAAAATCCCCGGAACTATACGTAGTGCGAACCAGCGGAGACGTGGCCGAGTGGCTGAAGGCGGCGGTTTGCTAAACCGTTATACGCTCCAAAGGCGTATCGAGGGTTCGAATCCCTCCGTCTCCGCCAAATTGATATTGCGCATCCCTCTCCATACTTGCGCGAAAGAGCGCAGAAACCCTTACAGATAGGGCATTTCTTGCCCCGTCACCCTTCGCTATCCTTCGCTTCGCTTCGGCTTTGAAGTGTGGACTGAGGTGTGGACGAGAGGGGCGTTTTTAGGCGCAGTCCGACAGCAAAACGGAATTTCCCGAATTGTCCAACCGTCAGCAAGCCCCATGGCGAGCTGAACTGGCTGTCATCGGGTCGCCGAACCCGCTGCGTCCAAGACGCCGCCTGGGAAGGCGGCGGCAAAAGGACCTGCCGCGTCGCCACGGCATCGCGGCGGCGTTGTGAACGTGGCTGCCAGAAAATCTGCAACGCCGCGAACCTTCGGGGTTGTTTGCGCGTATTCCCGGAGAAAATGCGGCGAACAGGAGTCGACCCAGTGGCCGACCGCAGCGCTCTCGGTATCCTCGGATTGATCCTCAGCGGTGCCGCCTTGACCGTTGTGGTTATCGCCTGTCTGGTCGTGCGCGATCACGTGCAAGGGCGCCTCGTTCTCGACGCCAACGCGCGAGCGATTTACACCACCCTGCGCTAGTCGCGTCCCCACACCCGTCGAATATGTTCGCACGAGTGTTGATATATACGTCATGGCATAGCCGGTCGGCTTCAATTGCGGAGCGGCACGGCCTGGATTAGTTCACGCAAGAGTCGCTTCGTGGTGGGAAGCGGGCGCAACCTCATCCGTTCGTAGTGCGGCCCTATCCGTTGGTCGTAGCTGGCGAGCCCTGATCGGGTGCCGCTCCCTACTTCCGTCGCGACAATGCCCGCGTGACAAAGAATTGTCGCATTAAGATCAGCTAGCGAAATTTGACAAGCATTGACGCGACATTTTCCCGCGGCTGGCGCATCTTCCATGGCGTTGCGACGCTGGCGAGTCTGCGCGGCGTGGCACACACACCCGGGGATGTTCGGATTTCATCGTTGAGAGGAAAACGGCCATGCTCCTGAATTCGAGTGATGCCGCATATGCACCGCAGCCGGCGTGGCCCGAACGAGTCGCTGCGTCGACGGGTGACGTCGCTACTTCGCCGGTCGCGAAGTTGGGCCTGCGGATTCGCGGCGGCCTGCCGCCCCGAGCGCGGCGACGCGTACGCGAGTTCATCGAGGCGCACCTGGACGAGACCATCAGCATCCAGGCGCTGGCTGCCATCGTCGGGCTATCGATGTATCACTTCGCCCGTGCGTTCAAGCAGTCGGAGGGGATGACCCCGCACGACTACCTGGTGCTATGCCGCGTGCGACGGGCGCAGAATCTGCTGGCCGCCACGGACCTGCCACTTTCAGAGATCGCGCTCGCATCCGGTTTCGCCGATCAAAGCCATTGCGCCCGCCGGTTCCGCGAGCACTTCGGCGTGACCCCCAGCAGCTACCGGTGGTCGATGCGCTAGTCTGGTTGCCGGTGGCCTGCGGCAGGGACGATGGCATCACCGGCCGGAAGATGGCCAGCGCTGCGCTCGCGCATTCGAACAGCCGGCAGGTGTGAGCCCGCACGAGCATGTGATGCAAGTCGCGTGCGGCGTGCGCTGGAGCTGCATGCCTGTACTTCCGGATTTTCAAATCAAGTCCATCTCATGCGCCAGTTCCGGGAGCATGTCGGCACCGCCCCGGGCAACTACTGATGGCTGATTCGTTAGTGACATTTTGATGCCCGCCTTCGCTGAAGCACCGGCGGGTCGACCTGCCTCGGTTAGCCCTTAAGCGAGGCCGTGAGTCTGGCGGATCGAGGCGCGAATCGCGCGCGTCCTTGAGCGCCTGACCAAAGCATTACGACGAAAGGCTGACCTGCCGGGATGACGCGCGCCCGCGCGGCGCCACTGCAGCAACGCGAAATAAGCAAATGCGTCTTGCGTCCAGCAAACGCGTCTGCCCCACCGCAAGCCCATTCAAGAACGACGTCGAGCAATGAGCGACACTGCAGCCATCGTAAGGATGAAGGCGACCATGTTTCGTGACCAGATCGTCAACTTTCTCGAGGCGGCAGTGGCGTTTCTCCTGGTTGCGAACGTCATCAGTGTTGCGGCGACGACCTACGCCATGCAGCTGTTGAGCGGCGTTACCGGCGCAAGAGGAGAGCCGGGAATCATCGAACGCAAATTGAATGCGATCCTTCGTCGCGCCTCCTGACGTTGCCCGCAGTGCCTGGCGGTCCGGCAACCTGTCGGAATTGTCGAGGGAAGGTCCGATCATGATCCGCGCCACGTCAATCCACCCGAGGCCATCGCTCGCAATGTTCGATCCTGCCGCCTGGGTGCCGAGTTTTCCGCTCGCCTCAGCGCTGTGGCGAGAGTTGTGCCGGGGCTTCTTCGATCCCTATCGGCCCGAGCTTCATTACATGCGCGGACCGGGGCCCAAGTGGCGCGCAAGATACGGTGCGGCGGCCGCGAATCGAGGCGCCGCGCTCGTCAAGGCCTTGTGAAGGAGCCGTCATGAACATGGACCCCGCCATTCGCGACGCCATGATCGCCGCAATACCGCGGTTGCGCAAATTTGCCGTCTCGCTGGCTGGCGCCCAGCAGGCGGACGATCTGGTTCAGGAGACGCTGCTGCAGGCCTGCAGCAAGATCCGGTTGTTCAATCCGACGAGCCAGATGCTGCCGTGGCTCATCACGATTCTCCGCAACCAGTTCTACAGCCAATACCGCAAGCGGCGCAGAGAGGTCGAAGATGTGGACGGCGCTTACGCGGAAGCGCTGATGATCGAGCCCAGCCAGATGACACACGCGGAGCATCAGGACGTGCGCACGGCCCTGCTGAGGCTGCCGATTGAAATGCGGGAAGCCTTGATCGCTGTCGGATGGCGCGGCCTGTCCTATCAGGAGGCGGCTCGCGCCTGCGATTGTCCGATCGGCACGCTGCGCAGCCGCGTGCATCGCGCGCGCGTGTCTCTTGCCGCATTGCTCGATCTCGATGGGCCGGTCATCGGCGCATACGAATGGAGCGGTATCAATGGCCTTGGGAGCCGAGCGTTGTGATGGCCCACGATCGCGCTGAGAATTCTACCTGCCCGCATTGTCACGCGCACTATAAGGTCGTTCGGGTCAAGGCCGAACGTGGCGTGCCTCATCAAACGTTGCACTGCAAGGTCTGCCGCCAGCCATTGGCCTCGATCGAGGGCGACAACATATTGAAATATTTTCTCTTGGGGCGCCTATAGGCATTGAACCCGGCGCAAGCGACCGGCGACTCGGGGCGGCTGCGGCGGACGCGACGTCATTCCCGCTTGAGGCCGAGGTCCTCCACGATCTTCTTCTGCACCACGAGCTCTCGCATGACATAGGTGTGGTAATCCTCGGTGCTTCGGTAGATGGAGTCCTGTTCGAACTCTCTCAAGCTGTTGTGCCGTCAACACCGAACTGCACCGTCAAGACCCCAAGGCATTCTGGGGTGCGCTCGATTGTTCGTGCTGGGCGGTTTGACATCACGGCTCGGTTCTCTACACCGTGGTCCGCGAAGTCATTGCCGTGATGCCGCATGACGTCGGGATCGTGTCGCCTGTCAGGCGCTAGCTGAGCGTGCGAGGCGGATGCGGTCGCCGTCATCCGATGAAAGCGAAAATGGCGACTGCCGATTCCAAACCGCAGGCAGTGCCGGGCGCGACGCCGGGCGAGGCGTCATCCCTGTCGCCGTTCCGTTATCCGGCCTTTACCGTGTTGTGGGCCGCGACCGTGGTGTCCAACATCGGCACCTGGATGCAGAACGCGGCGGCGGGCTGGCTGATGACCAGCCTCGATCCCGACCCGTTCATCGTTTCGCTGGTGCAGGTGGCAACATCGCTTCCGCTGTTCCTGTTCGCTCTTCCGGCCGGGGCGCTTGCCGACATCGTCGATCGCCGCCGGCTGCTCATTGTCATCCAAGTAGCGATCGCGGCGCTGGTGGCGGCATTCGGCGTGCTGGTCTGGCAGGGACGGGTCACCCCGGACCTGCTTCTCGCCTTCACCTTCGTGGCGGCGACGGCAGCGGCGCTCGTCACGCCGGTTTGGCAGTCGATCGTTCCGCAGTTGGTACCGCGGCAACAGCTGCAACCGGCCGTCGTTCTCAACAGTATTGGTCTCAATATCAGCCGCGCGGTCGGGCCGGCACTCGCCGGCATCATCATCGCGGCCTGGGGCATCGCCGCACCGTTCTGGGTGAACGCGCTCAGCACCCTCGGCGTCATCGCTGGACTTGTGTGGTGGCGTTCACGGCAGAGCGGCAATCCTCGTCTTCCCCCCGAGCAATTTTTCCGTGCGATCGGCACCGGCCTGCGTCACGGCCGCCACAACCCGGCTCTCCGTGCCACGCTGATCCGGGCGGCGGGATTTTTCATTTTTGGCAGCGCCTATTGGGCGCTGCTGCCGCTCGTTGCACGCAACCAGGTGGCGGGCGGACCCGAGCTTTACGGCATTCTGCTCGGCGCGATCGGCGCAGGCGCGGTGGCCGCCGCTTTCGCCCTGCCATGGCTCAAGCGGCATCTCGGAGCGGACCGGCTGGTCGTGGCCGGCACCGTTGGCACGGCCGTTGCGCTGATGCTGTTTGCGTTCGCGCGGCAGCCCGCCATGGCGCTTGCCGCCAGCCTGATCGCCGGCGTGTCGTGGATCGCTGTGCTGGCGACGGTCAACGTTTCGGCGCAAGTCGCCTTGCCGGGCTGGGTGCGCGGCCGGGGTCTTTCGATTTTTGGCACCGTGATGTTCGGCTCTCTGACCGCCGGCAGCGCCGCGTGGGGCAAGGTCGCCGCACTGACCAGCCTCCCGACGGCTCATCTCATTGCCGCGGCGGGAGCCCTGATTGCGGTTCCGGTTCTATGGCGGTGGCATCTCCAGACCGGTGCCGAGCTCGACCTCACACCGTCCATGCACTGGCCCGAGCCCGTCCTGTCGGGCGCGGCCGAGACCGATCGAGGACCCGTGCTGGTGACCATCGAATATCAGATCCGGCCGGAAGACCGCAGCAGGTTCCTCGACGCGATTGGGAAGCTCGCGGGCGAGCGGCGGCGGGATGGTGCGTTCCAGTGGGGCGTATTCGAGGACCTCGCGCAGGAGGGCCGCTTCGTCGAGACGTTCATGCTGGATTCCTGGATCGAGCATCTGCGCCAGCACGAACGGGTGACGCACGCCGACCGCGACTTGCAGGACACGGTCAATCGTCTTCAGGCCACCGGCGCCCCCAAGGTGACTCACCTCATCATGCGCGAACCAGGCCGGGAGTGAGGCCGGGCGCGGGCAGGCGGCATTGCCGCCAAATCGGCCGAAGCAGCAAAAACGTACAGGGCGCAGCAAACCGATACAGCGGAGGTGCCCTCCTGCGCCAGGATCGATGCGTTCAGGCGTGGCTCACGCGCCGAACTCGTCGGCCGCGCGCCAGCGATTCTGCATGACAAACGCCTGCAAGGGCGAAGGAGGGAACGAATGACAGCCGGTTCGGGGTTCACCACGATGCTCGCAGCGGCAGCCGTCGGGTTGGTGTCGGGCGCCTCGACCGTGGCCCGGGCGCAGGATGCGCTCGGCATTGCCAACAACGACAGCATCTGTATCGATGGCACTACCTTCAAGATTGCATCCAGGCTGGCCGAGGCGTACGGCAGATAGCCAAGCCGCCAGGTTTGTCCGGCCTGATCTGATCGCTTCGCGCTTGACACGGCCTGGCGATGGGGAGCACCCAACGTGGGTTCTTGGAGGGAGCCATGGCGCACGCCAAGGCGAGCATCGGCACGGCGAATTACGCGGTCTCGATCACGGCCGGTCATCACGAGCTCAACGCGGACGAAGGCCCTGAACTGGGTGGTAAGGATGCCGGACCCGCGCCGTATGAGCTGCTGTGCTCGGCGCTGGGCGCGTGCACGGCGATTACGCTCCGCATGTATGCGGAACGCAAACAATGGCCACTGCGCGCGGTGCATGTCGACGTGCGTTTCGGGCGGGAAGGCGGGGAGGGCGCGATTGCGCGCGTTCTGAGCTTTGAGGGCGACCTGGACGACGAGCAACGTGCACGGCTGGCCGACATCGCCGAGCGCACGCCCGTGACACTCACGCTCAAGCAGGGCGTGACGATCACGACGGTGCTGAGATGAAGCTCAGTGGTAGCCGATGTCGGTCCGCACCTTGCGGCGAAACACCCAATAGGACCAGGCCCCGTATCAGTATGACCGGCAGAAGAAACAGGATGCCGACCAGCAGGAAGGCTTGTGTGCGCTCGGACGATGCCGCTTCCCACGCCGCCGAGGCGTACGCCGTCGGCGGCGCACGTCCGGCATGACGACCTCCGTACCGTCTGCGCCAGGCGTGAACACCTGGGGTTGCGGGCCGGCAGCCGAAGGAGCAAGATCGTCCCAGGTACAGCAAGCGAGTCCAAGAAGACCGCCATCCGTTGCGGCACGGTCGCAGCGGGCGCCGAGAGTTCGCTGCGACCGTGGCGTGATTCTCCCAGCCGAACGTCCGCTGCAGACGCGCGGCGGGAGATCTTACGTCTGTGCGAACAGTGACCAGGAAAACGGATTGGATCGAAGATGCTGGCGCCTGAGACTCAAGGGGAGGCTGCGCCGCCCACGTCGAAGGAAGAGCCAAAGAGGCGGGTACCCCTGTCCGCCCGGGCCCCATCGATCATTGTCGCCCTGATCGTGGCTGCCGTTGCCGGCCTGTCGATCTGGTACCTGGTGCGGCCCCAACCCCTGCTGGTTCAGGGCGAGGTGGACGCGACGCGGTTCGACATCGCGGCGCGGGTCGATGGTCGTGTGGCCCAAGTTCCGGTCGTGCGCGGCCAGAACGTCGCCGCCGAAGCGGTGCTGGTGCGGATCGACAACCCCGAGACGCTCGCCAAGCACGCGCAGGCGCTGGCCGCCAAGGTCGTCGCCGAGGCGCAACTCGCCAACATCAATGTCGGCACCCGGGCGGAGGTCATCGCAGCGCGCAAGGCCGCGCACGAGCGGGCGGAGGCGAGCGTCGTGCTGGCGCAGAAGACCTACGAACGTGTTCGTCAGCTGGCCGAGCACGGCAATGCTCCCCAGGCCCGCCTCGACCAGGTGACAGACTCCCTGCACGAAAGCGAACGCGCGACCGATCAGGCCCGATCGGCCTACGAACAGGCGGTCAACGGTTATACGCGAGAGGAGCACGAGATCGCCCAGGCAAACGTGCAGAAGGCCGTCGCCGACATCACGGCCGTTCAATCGATCATCGACCAGATGGTGGTCTACGCGCCGGTCGCCTCCCAGGTCTACAAGCGCAACGTGGAGCCCGGCGAATACGTTTCGCCCGGCGTACCGCTGGTGACACTGATCGACCTCAACGACGTGTGGATCCACTTCGATCTGCGCGAGGATCTCGTCCGGACCTTGAAAATCGGCGACCGTTTCGGCGTGCGAATTCCGGCGCTCGCCGACCGCCGCATCACCGTCGAGGTCAGGCTGATCGCCACCAAGGGCGAATATGCGAGCTGGCGCGCCACCCGTGCCACCGGCGATTTCGACCTCCGCACATTCGCCATCCGCGCCTATCCGGTGGACAAGGTGCCGGAGCTGCGGCCCGGCATGAGCGCCTATCTGGACTGGCGGGAGCGCGGATGAGACCGCCACCGAAGCGCGGCTTCCTGCTGGTCGCCCGGCGCGAGTGCCGTTTTCTGCTGCACGACCGCGTGGCGCTCATATTGATCTTCGGCATTCCGCTGTTCGCCTTCACTGTGCTCGCAGCGGTCTTCAGTCAGCAGGTTATCCGTGGGCTGGGCGTGGTCGTCGTCGACGCGGACCGATCGGAGACCTCGCGCGCCTTCGTGGAGCAGGTGGCGGCGTCGCCCAATCTCAGCATCGTCGAGCGCGCCGGCGACCTGGCATCGGCTGCCCGGGCGATACGGTCCGGCGATGCCATTGCCGCCGTCTACGTCCCGGCGAATTTCGAGCGCGATCTGAAGGCCGACCGGCGACCGCAGGTCGTCGCCTTCTATAACCAGCAGTACCTGACGGCCGCCGGCATCGCATCGTCCGGCCTGGGCGACAGCCTTGCGGCCGCGGTCACCAGCGCTGCGGCCCCCACGGCGCCAAAGGCGCCTCGCATCGGTTCGCTCGTCGCCGAGACCATCGTGCTGGTCAACCCGGAGAGGAACTACGCCCAGTTCCTGCTGCGTGCGCTGCTGCCGGTAGTCCTCCATGTGGTCATGGCGCTCGCCGCCGGCTACGCGGTGGGCTCCGAATTCCGGCGCCGCAGCATGCGCACCTGGCTCGCCTGCGCCGGCGGTAATCCGATCGTGGCGCTGGCGGGCAAGCTTGCACCCCTGTTCGGGATCTTTTTCCTCGTCATGCTGCTGCTGCTGCCGCTCATCCTGGAAGGCCTGTTCGGGATCTCGTTCAAGGGCGACGTGCCGATGATGGTCGCCGCGGGATGCCTGTTCATCGCCGGTTACCTGGCGCTGGGAGCGCTGATGCAGCTTCTGGCGCGCGACCTCGTGACCGGGCTCAGCTTCACCGGCCTCCTCGTCTCGCCGGCGTTCGGCTATGCCGGCATAGGATTTCCGATCCTGGGCATGAATGCTTTCGCGCAAGCGTGGAGCGCGATCCTGCCGCTGCGCTGGTTCATGGCGGTGCTGTTCGGGCAGGCGGCACGCGGGCTGCCGGTGCACGAATCCGCCCGCCCGTTTGCGGCGCTCGCTGGGCTGGCCGTGCTCTACGCGCTGTTCGCGATCCTTCGCCTGCGCGCGGTCGGCGCCAGCATGAGCCGCAGAGCGCCCGCGGCGGAGCCGATGCCAGCGCCCCCCGTCGCTCCCGGAATAGGCGGAGCCTTCGCGGCGGAGTGGAGGCGCGTCCTCGCGACTCGCGGCGCCTTCACCCTGCTGGTCCTGGCGCCGGTGATCTACGGCGTCTTCTACCCGCAGCCATACCTGAACCAGATTCTGCGCAAGGTCCCGATCGCCGTCATCGACAACGACCTGAGCGAACTCAGCCGCAACATCGTGCAGACGCTCGATGCCAGCGGCGCGGTCAGTGTGACCGTGCGCGCCGAGACGCTCGGCGAAGCGCAGGCGGCCCTCAACCGCGGCGACGCCTTCGCGGTGGTCGGCATTCCGCCCGGGACCGAGCGCGACGTCCTCAAGGGCGTCACCGCGCACCTTCCGATCCATGCCGATGCTACCTACCTGTTCCTGCTCCGATCGACGGCAAGCGGCATTGCCGTTGCGATCAATACGCTCTCGTCCGAACTCGCCGCCGGCGGCGCGCGCCCGGACGGCAGCCTCGCCAAGGCGACACTCGCAGCCGCGAGTCCGGCCGATACCCTGCTGCAGCCGATTTTCAACCCGGTCGGCGGCTACGCGAGCTACGCCGTCCCAGCTGCCTTCGTGCTGATCCTGCAGCAGACGCTACTGATCGGTACGGCGATGCTGACCGCGGTGGCGCTGGCGCAGGCCGCCAGCGGAGCCTTTGCGCACGTGCTCGGCCGCGGCATCGCGCACCTCACCATCTCCCTGCCGGGCCTCGCGCTCTATTTCGTGGTGCTGCCGCACGTCTACGGCTTTTCCGCGCTCGGCCATCCGCTGCAGATTTTTGCGCTTGCGTCGCTGTTCATTCTCGCGACCAGCTTCATGGGCCAGGCGGCGGGCGCCTGGTTCAAACGCCCCGAGACACCGATGCTCATCTTCCTTGCCACCAGTCTGCCGCAGTTTTTCCTCGCCGGCTTTTCCTGGCCGCGCGAAGCCATTCCCAAGCCAGTGCTTGCCGCGAGTTATATCTTCCCTTCGGACTCCGCCATCGACGGTATCGTTCGCCTCGACCAGCTGGGCGCGAGCCTTTCGGAGGTGACGCACGATTGGCGCGCCCTGTGGGGGCTGGCCATCGCCTATTTCGTGCTGGCCGTGATGTCGGCCGCTATCGTCAAGCGGAAGCAGGCGCATGGCTAGAAGCGGTCACCGACGCGTCATCGCGCTCGGCCTCGTTGTCGCCGCGGTCGGCGCCGGCCTGTATCTTCTGTGGCGTCCCGGGCCGGCTGCGCCGATCGTCGGCGTCGTGCGCACGACCGAGATCCGTGTCGCGCCCGAGGTCGGCGGCCAGCTGGCGACCATCAAGGTACAGAAGGGCACCCCCGTGCGTGCCGGGGAGGTGGTCGCGGAACTGTCCGCGATCGAGCTCATCGCGTCGGTAGGGCAGGCGCGGGCGGCGCTGGCCGCCGCGTCGGCGGACCGCGACCACGTCTATGCGGGCGTCCGAGACGAGGAGATCGCCTCGTTGGCGGCGGCAATTGCCAAGGCGAAATCGCGGCTGGCGTATGCGGAATTGCAGCTCGGCCGCACCGCCCAACTGGCGCGCGGCGACATCGCCTCGCAGCAGTCGCTGGACCAGGCACAGAACGATGTCGCCGCGGCGCGGGCCGACGTTGCCGAGGCGGAGGCCAACCATGCGGCGGCGAAAGCCGGACCGACGAAGGAGGAGCGGGCCATCGCCGATGCGCAGGTCGAGGCCGCGGCGTCCGCGCTCGCGGTGCTCGAGCGGCGGCTGGACAAGACCGTCCTGCGGGCGCCGGCCGACGGCGTGGTCAGTGTGATCGTCGCCGAGATCGGCGAGAATGTCCATGCCGGCCAGCCGGTGCTGGCGATCGAAGACACCAGCAAGCGATGGCTGTCGTTCAACGTGCGCGAAGATTTTTTGCGCGGCCTCGGGGTGGGAACGACGGTCGACGTCATGCGACAAGGCGTGCGCGAGCCGACGCCGGCAGTGGTGACCGAGCTTCTGCCGCTGGGGACGTTTGCAACCTGGCAGGCCGAGCGCGCCGTCGGCGCTCACGACCGCTATACCGTACGCCTTCGTCTCGATCCGCAAGGCACTGCGACCGCGTTCGAGCCCGGTATGACGGTGTGGCTCTATCGCTGAAGCGCCGCTCGGCCGGCCTCACCGCGCGACGTGTCCACAAGGAGCGCTCGGCGCGCGAAATCAGCAAGAGCATCCCGGCCGGAACAAATCCGTCCAAGCGGTGATCTCCCGACTGTGGGATGGTCGCGCCATCGCACAGGTGGGTGACACTCATGTGGTGGGCAATCTCATCGACGACGATCGTTTGCGGTCAAAGCCTTAGCGGCCAGGACAGCCGGCACGGGATGCGGGCGAACCGACAACGATCAGCGCACATGAAGCCGGCATGTCTCACCGCGGCAGCGCTCGTCTTTCTCGCCTCGCCCGCAGCGGCTCAGCACCAGCATCCCCGCAGGACCAGGCTCTGCACGAGAAGTTCTATTCGACGTGGTACATGCCGGATAATCCTGCCAGAAGCTGCTGCAACAATGCGGATTGCTACCCCACCGAGGTCAAGGTTGCCGGCGGCAACGTCTACGCACGGCGCCGGGAGGACGGGAAGTACATTCTGATCCCGCCACAGAAGATCGAGCACAATCGCGACAATCCCGACGGGAGAAACCACCTCTGCGCGCCACCGCCGACCAGTTACCACCCGCCTGACACCGTGTTCTGCTTCTCGCTGGGAGGCGGCATATGATCTTCGTCCTGGTGAATGGCCGGGCGCCCGACCCGCCACCCTTCTGTGCGTTGTGCTGCGAAGCGATCGGGGAGAGCTATCTCCGAGAGCTGGCGACGGGACTCTGCTACTGCGATCAGAGGTGCTTCGCCGAGCACAACAAGGTCGCCGCCCGCGTGCCGCGGAAGCAAGCGGGAATGACGCAGCAAATCGGTGCCGGGCTGTAGCAAATCCGTACTAGGCCACAAGGGTCGAGCTGTGCAACCACGCTGTCCTGCCGATTGCGTCAACGGCAGTTCGATGGGCCGCAAGATCACGGCGCTGAATCGGATCTGGGAGCCAAATCGCTCGCGCAGAACGCCTTCTCCATCCAATATCTGTTCTTGCTGTTCGCAGCGTATTTGGCAGACAGGGAATTGACGATCTCCTTCACGCTCTTTGGCTGATAGCGGCTTGGCCCGCGACGCCGACATGTTTAAATACATCATTCCAACAGGCGGCTGCCTGAAAGGCAGTTCGTGAAACGAACGCAGGCGCGCGACCCCTCCATGGATGCATCGGTCATTTCCGCACTCGCCGCCCTGGGGGGCGCCGCCATAGGCGCACTCACATCGGGCCTGGCGTCGTGGTTCACGCAACGGACACAGGCGCGCGCCCAGTGGCTCGCGCAGGAGAGAATCCTGCGCCAGGAGCTCTACCGGCAATTCATCGACGAGGCGGCGAAGAGCTATATCGACGCGCTGCAGCACGACAAGGCCGACATTCCCAGCCTGGTCGGGGTTTACGCGAAGATAGGCAGGATGCGCATCCTGTCGTCGCCGCGTGTCGTGCAAAGCGCCGAGCGAATTGGACGAAAGATCGTCGATACGTACCTGGAGCCGGACAAGACGTTCAACCAGCTGCACGACATGGTCAGCGACGGGTCGCTCGACCTTCTGAACGATTTCAGCGAGGCCTGCCGCAAAGAATTCGAGACGCTTCGCGTGCAACAATCATTCTGAAGCAATGACGCAAAGGTCGTCGACGCCGACGGCACAACGGGGTGCAAGCGCGCTGAACAAGCGCTGCTTCACGCCGACATGGATCACGCCCGCTTCACCGCTTCGGGAGCTTCTCTGCCTGTTCGGCCATTTCGAGGCAGGTGATCAGCTCGACATAGCTTTGAAACCCGCTCATGCTGGACACCTGCGTGCAGTGTGTCCTCCTGGCCGGCGCGAATTCCGTCCATCGTCTGGCAAGTTCGTCACGAGCCTGCTCTTCGTCGGCCGTGCAGCTGCGCGGCGTGGCGCTGATCCCATCCGACGTCCCCTGGCAGGTCGTCGCGATATCGAACTTCGGGATGCCGCCGGCGGTGCGATGAGCGTTCGACGGCAGGGGGCCCGTAGCCGGCGTGGCGGATCCGGTCGTCTCGACGGGGACCTTCGCGCAGGCTGCGACGAGCGGAGTGCTTTGTGCCCCACGCGTGCCGCAGGACGCCTGTTTCTCCGTCGGAAAGATCGCGGCCTCTCGCTTCGTGCCGCAATAGGCGACCAGCACGATTTCGTCCGGATTGCATGCAACCGAGCAGCCGTCTGCATTGCAATTGGCGCGAATAACGCGAAGCGCCGACGCCGGATCCCCTGGACCAGCCACCCCTGGCTGCCCCGGAGGCCCTGGAGGGCCTTGCGGTCCGGGCGGACCGGCGATGCCGGCAGGACCCGCAGGTCCGGCGTCGCCCTTCGCGCCGACTGGACCGGGCGGTCCCGCATCGCCGTTCGGACCCGGCGTGCCGTCGCTGCAGCCGATCAGACACAGCGACAAGGCAGCGGCTGTCAGCAGGCCTGCAATGCGCATGGAAGCCTCACGAGAAATGAACTGGAGCCCGGGGTTACAGTGGTCCGTATGCACGAGGCTGCAAACCTCGCGCATGCGGAAACCAAGCGCGGTTCAAATGTCCGAGATCGTGCCCTCGGAGGCATTACTCCACTAGTCCGTGCTGCATCATGCAGGCCCGGTACTGAAAGGATTGCACGTTGTTCCACGTTGTCTCCGTGTACCGCTGCGACGTGACGGCGCAGTCGCGAATGGCTGTCTCCCGCGCGGTTGCGGCAGTGCTAGGAGTGACGGCGGCATAGGCGGAGAAGGACTGAGCGAAAGCCGGGGCAGCGACGAACGTGCCGAGCGTGAGCGCGGCAATCAGCATCTTCATCTTTACGTCTCCCAGAATGGTTTGTCGTCGGCACGGTTGACCATCGCGACGAGGCCACCGCGACCGCGGAAGGAAATCGCAAAGCTGGCGACGATCTTCTTGTATTGCCTTGCCGGCCACGGGACGCACTTGCTCTTTTTTCGAGCGGAGCATTACGTCTGGCCCGACATCTTCCCCAACGACGACGCCATCGTCCGCCTCGTCGGCGCTATCCTGCTCGAACAGAACGACAAATGGCCTGTCCAGCGAGCCCGCTACATGACACTGGAAACCATCAGTCGATGAGCGATGATCTCCTCATCAGCCTGCCAGCCGTGGCGCGCTGATCAGCTCCACCACTGCTTCTCTCAGGCGGGTTCGCCCCAGGCCCCCAGCGTATGCGTTTTCTCCGCGGTCAAATCGGTCCGCGTCGGGACCGTGGTGGCGGCAGAATCATAGCGGTCGGTGGCGATCGCCTTGAGGCCAGCCCTGGCGTCGGGGTCGTCGAGCATGCACGCGAACATGTGCTCGTCGCGCCATGTCCATGTCCCGTGTTCCAGCCGCGCATAGGTTCGCCCGGTTGCGTAGTCAGCAAAATTGATGATCGGGATCAGGCGCGCGCATCGCTTCAGGAAGCCGACGTTCCGCTCCGGCACCAGTTCCTTGGCGAAATAGACCTCCTCGGGCCGACGCGCCTGGATGTTGATCTTCCTGAACCGCTCGATATCGAGCATGCCCTTGATGTCCAGAACGGTCATCTCTCGGTTCCAACCGAACGCCACGGTCCGCGGCGGGCAGCCTTCCGTCACGCTGTTGTCGAGAAATTCGTAATGGACCCGTCTCCTGGGATCGAGCGCCCAGGTGAAGAACAGTTCCGGCATCCCCGAATAGGCCTCGACATTGTGCGCCAGGAGATCGTCGACCGCCTTGTAGCGGCCGACTTTCAGCCCCCGCGTCCACGCGCGCTCGACCGTCATCTCCGGCGGCGTGATCATGAAGAACATGTAGACGAGATCGCCGAACCGCGTGAGCAGCCGCGTCGACTCATATCCTTCTGACGTCGGCACGAAACTGTCGAAACGAAAGCGATCGATGAGAAGGTGCGACGTCTCTCCCCGGTTCGCCTTGTTCGCCATGTGACGATCGAGCTTCTTGTCGACGATTTCGACCTCATGCCCGGTCATCGTGCCGGCATACTTGTAGGCGGCGCCGAGCGACCCGTAGTCCAGCAGAAATTTTCGCCAGATATCGGGGCTGATCAGCGCAAACTCCTCCCATGGAAATCCGAGCTTCCTTGCCAGCATGCGCTGCAGCGGCCGCATCGTGCTCTTGCCTGAGGCCGACGCACCCTTGACGTTCATGACCACCGGCCGCTCCTGCGGCGGCAGTGGCTGGTATCCTTCGCGCGCAACCGCTTCTTGGATAAGGGGATCGATCGCTTCGCCGATAAGTTCGCTGCCGTAATCGTTGCAGACCAATGTAACGGCCAGCTCGGTAAGCAGGTCCTTGCTCGCCGGCAGCCGCCCTCGGTGCGCACTAATCGCCGTTGCGATCCTGGCCAAGGCGTGAAAGCACGCTGCCTCGAGTCGGTTGTCTGTTGTCTCCGCCTTCGTCGACCATTCAGCCAGGATGTGTCGTTCGCGCTCCACGGCGCTCTCAGCCGGCGGCGGCGGTTGTTGCTTCGCCTTTCCAAACCGGTTCGGCTTTCCGAACAGGAAGGTCCAGCGGCTTCGCCGATCGGCGTCGGTCGCCGGCTTGATGCGGGAACAAAGGGTCGTTTCGAGCTCCTGCGTGACAAGCGCCAAGGCAGCGCTCCTCGTCCGCTCGAACAACTCCGTCAATTGCGGGCGATGCGACGCAATATACTTGTCGAGAATGGTCGAAGCGATTCGACGAAAGTTCCTGCCCAGATCTTCGTAGTCAGGCCCGTCAGGCACGGCAAGGCTGCTGATCACGCGCACCAGCAGTTCATGGACGATCAGCCGCTCGGGACGAAACGCGACCAGTTCGTGAGCAGGCAGACCGCAATAGTCGCGCAGTTCACGCGCCTTGGCCACGCTGGTCGAAACGTTCTCGGCCCGGAACACCGTCGCGAGCGGCAAGTACTCTACCGGCAGCTCCGATTCCAGGCCGGGATTCCAAGCCCCGTAGGCGGCGGCGGTTCGGTCCTGATAGTTCACCTGCACGTCCTCGCACTCGTTGCATCAGATATTCACGTGCGGCGGACTGTCAATTGCGTTCAACAAACGCTTA
>Ga0126380_10000233_pt1 | contig 16421 bp, 13 predicted proteins | sample PanSoiMetPlot_26_FD_92544 | JGI IMG/M metagenome (GOLD analysis project Ga0126380, IMG submission 92544) | Tropical forest soil microbial communities from Panama - MetaG Plot_26 | ecosystem: Environmental > Terrestrial > Soil > Tropical forest > Bulk soil | place: Panama | collected 2016-02-17
CGCGCTGGGCCTGGCCGGGCCGGCGCGCCGGTTGTTCGTGGCGGCCGCCCGCGGCCGCGCCCCGGCCGAACAGGTACTGGCGGCCCTGGACGGGGACGCCGTGGCGGCTGGGGTGTGCCCGTTCAAGGGGCTGGCGTTTTTCGACCGCGCCGATGCGGAGTATTTCTGCGGCCGGGAGCGCCTGGTCGCCGACCTGGTGGCGCGGCCGCAGAGGAGCGCACCGTGTTCTCGATCACCCCAGAAAACCCAAGCCCCTGCCCCTGAAATCAGCCGGGCCTCCCGCAGCGCCTCGGCAACGACCTCGACGGCGGCGACATCGCCTCCTGGGCGCACCGCGTGACCTGACCGCCAGATAGACACCCTGAGGTGGCGCCCGCTGCCACTAACCAGAACCGAGCAGCAGGTTCCGCTGCTCTGATCATGTTCGAACCCGCGGGCACCGTGGCGGCCCGGCGAAAAACGGTAACCGGCGAGTTCTTCGCGCAGGCCGCCGGTGCGACGCTGGTGGCCATGACTGATACCGTGCAGCCCCCGGGCCCCGGCGCCGGGGATGACCCTGGCGCAGATGACCCCGGTGGTCGGCTAGCTGCCTATGAGGCCAGAACGCAAACGCCGCTGGATCTGCTGGCGCTGGCCACGCTGTGGATCGTGGTGGTCCCCGCCACCGACTTCAGCACCGCCCACGACGTGCGGGCCGCTGTGCTGGCCGTCCAGGGGGCGGTCCGGCTCGTCTATGCCATCGACATCACCATCCGCAGCGCCCTGGCCCGCCGCCACGTGCACTACCTGCTCACCCACCCGGTGGCCCTCGCCGCGGTGGTGTTGCCGCCGGTGCGGGTGATCTTCAGCCTGCGGCTGATCCGGTCGGTGTTCCGGCGCGGCCACCTGAGCCGGTTCTTGCTGGCCGCCTCGGTGCTGGTCCTCAACGGGGCGGTCATCGTGTACCTGGTCGAGCGGCACGCCCCCGGCTCCAGCATCCACACCCTCGGGGAGTCGCTGTGGTGGTCGGTGACCACGGTCACCACCGTCGGCTACGGCGACTACGTCCCGGTCACCACCGCAGGACGGGTCACCGCGTGCTTCATCATGGGTATTGGCCTGCTCACCCTGGCGGTGATCACCGCGCAGGTGGCCTCGAGCTTCGTCAGCCAAGGGCCCGCCCGGGCCCAGGACAACCTGCCAGCGCAGGCGGCCACCCCCGGGACGACGCTGGCCGACCTGGATCAGCGGCTGGCCCGCATCGAACAACTGCTGACCGTAACCACGCCGCCACCACCGCGGGCGGCCGGAGCGCCCGACCGGGAACCAGGCGGCGACTGACCGACCGGCACCGTGAAGCGCTTGTCTTGATCACCGCGGGTGCTAGGCGGCCACGCGGGTGTTGGTGCGTTGGATGCAGCGGTGTCGCCGACCGCAACTGTGCCGGGCGGCAACAGGTCGGTTCGTGCGCATGCTCGTGGTCGTGGACAGCGCTTGGCCGTGCGCAGATCACCCGCTTCTGGTCGCCGGGGCCGCTCATTTGCCGGCTTGGTCCGGGGTGGTGGGTGAGGCTGGCGCGCACGGTCTGGCTTGCTCAGCGAGAACTGCTGCATGCCGGTCCTCACAGATTCGCAACGCAGCGCGCAGGCGGGCTGTTGCCTGGTCGTGCGCCCGGCCCGCCGGTTGAGCTCTGCTTTGGCTACCAGCATTTGGATTCGAAGTACTGCGCAGGGGTCTGTGAAATGAGCGCTTCTCCTCGTTGTTCAGCAGGCGGGCAGCGGAGAGCTGGCCGTTCGAGGCGGTCTGCTTAGTCCTGGCTGCCTGCCACCAGCTTCATCTGACCGGTCACGAATAAACACAGGCACCCTCCAGTGGTTTAGCGCACAGGCTGCATGAGTGTGGTGGTGACGTAGCGGGCCACTTGCGCGCCGAGGGTGGCGGCGTCGCTGCAGGAGAAGCGGAAGTGAAAGCCGGCGTAGATCCGGGCGTCTTCCACCTGCGCCACCGCGGCGGAGAAGGTGGTGAAGTTCCGCTGGACGCCGGGCAGCCCGGCCGAGGTGACGGTGAACGGGGTGGTGTTGCCGTAGAAGGAGGCCAGCACCGAAGCGGCGGCGCTGCTGACCCCGGAGTGCGCGGAGGGGTATTCCTGGAAGGCGGGGGTGGGCAGCAGCGGGGTCCAGGCCGGGTCGGCGGTGGCGCGGATCGCGGTGACCGGGCGCCAGAAGTTGTCGGTGTTTTTGGCGTTCCAGACCGCGATCGTGGCGTCGGCGAGGGCGATGTTCAGCTGCGCGAGCAGCCGCGCGTTGGGGGCCAGCGGGAGGCCGGTGGCTTGGGCGAGCTGGTCGGCGGCCCGGTTCCACATCGCGGCGGGGGTGTCGTCTTGCCAGAAGATCGCGGTCTGGGTCTGCCCGGGGGTGCGGGTGGTGCTGGTGGCGGAGCCCAGGGCCTGGACTTCGGCCAGGTCCTGGGTGTAGCGGGCGCTGGTCAGCGGCGGCGGCCCGGGCGGGGCGAACTGTGACGGCGAGGTGAGGGCGAATGGGGTCATGGCGGCGAACTGGCGGAACAGCGGCGCGGCCGGGGGGCCGAGGAACGCTGGCGGGGTGGGCTGCCAGTCGCCGGGGACGGTGCCGACGGTGTAGGGCGGCGGCGGGGTGGTGTACCCGTCGGTGGCCCGCCAGGCGAGGATGCCGGTGGCGACCGTGGTGCCCCAGGCGAGCCCGCGCCGGACCGCCGGCCCGGGGTGGGATGGGTCGTCGGAGATCTGGGCCAGGGTCGCGGCCAGCTGCGCGTCGAACAACGGCTTTTGTCCCGGGATCAGGGCGGCCAGCGCGGTGTGCGCCGCGCCGGCCGCGGCGGCGTCGCGGGACGCCCCAGGCGGTGCCGCCGGGGCGACATGGTAGGGCGCGTACCGGCGGGCGATCCCGTTGACCGCGTCGAACACCGACGCCTGGACGATCGCCCCGATCCGCGCCGCAGGGGGCGGCGGAACGGCGGCGGCTTCCAGCCCGGCGATCATCGTCAGGTTCCACTGCGTGACCGTGTCCGCCTGCGTCGTTCCCGGCCCCGCCGCCGCGGACGCAGGTGCGGCGGCCGCCAGCGGAAGAGCGATGCCAGCCGTGGCGGCAACCAGTGCGGTCCGGTACCGGGCGCGCGTCTTCCGCGCCGTTGCCGCCGGATCGAGCCTGGCAGAAAACAGTCCAGGCAAGGCGGAAGCGCAACGGCCGATGCTACGGATGCGGTTCATGGGAGTCTCCTTTGGGATGGGGCCGGTGATCGGGCCCTGCGTGTCGTGGCGGTGGAGTGCAGCGACAGGGCGATCAGGGCGGCGGCGGCCGAAAGGGTGATCGTGCTGACTGGGATCACCAGGACGGCCTGCAGCGGAAGCCCCGGCGCTGTCACCGTGTCGCGGTTCCGGCGGTGGTGGTGTGCGCTTTGCGTGCCGCCCGCGCGTGGTCCAGCAGGACTGCCAGGGCGGCGGCGGCCAGCGCAGTTCCGGCTGCGATCAGGGTGATTTGCCAGCCGGGCATGCCGCCCTGGACGATGACGTGGACGGGCGCCCGCGTGCCGCTGGCGCCGCCCAGATGAGGCGGGGGTGGCCGCAGTGGCGATGCCAGAGCGGCGGGTGCGGCGGCCAGCGCCAGCAGGGCGCCGGCCGATGTCGCCAGGGCGGCCCGGATGCCGTGGAAGCGGTTCATGATGTACTCCGTGTATCCGAGCAGTGGTCGGTGCTTGTGTCGGGCAGTGGTGGGTGCAGGGAAGATTGGGCTGGTCGCGGGCATGCACGGCCGGTCCCCGCCGTGGCTTCTCGTGGTTTCGCCTGGGCGGGTATGCCCGGGCGTTCGGCATGAGAGTCAGCGACGGAGGTTAAGGAGTTGTTGCAATCGTGTTGATGCCGCTGGCGGACGGTCAGGCCGGCGCGGTGCCGGGATGAGTGGTGAGGCTGGCCAGGGTGGTGCGGGTCCGCTCGGCCAGGGGTACCGCCCGCCGGTCCTGGTAGATCCCCAGCGCCTGGCGCAGGCTGGCTTCGGCCTGGTCGCGGTCGCCGGCGAGCCGGCTCACCTCGGCCTTGGCCACCAGCACGTCGGCCAGCAGCGCCGCGTAGGACGTCGGCGAAACCAGCGCCACCGCCTGGTCGGCCAGCTGCCGGGCGGCGGCGAACTGGCCACGCCGGGCGAGCAGTTTCGCTCTGGTTGCCCGCCACCGGGCCTGCTGTTCGAAGTCGTCGGCCGCCACGATTACGCGCGCCTCGGCGGTCAGCCGCTCCGCCTCGCCGAAGCGACCTTGGGCGTATACCGCCTCGGCGAGCAGGCACGTAGGACTGGAGACGTAGCCGCTTTCCATCAGCCGAAATGCCTCGTAGCCGTCTCTGATGTGGCGCTCGGCCGCGGCCGGGTCCCCGGCGATGAGTTCGATTTGGCCGGCAACTTCGGTGCAAAGCGCCGCCCACTGGATTTTCGCGCCGATTTCGGTCAGCATCTGCCGGCTGCGCGCTGCTGCCCGCCGGGCGTCAGCGAACCGGCCTGCGTAGCCGTACTGCAGCGCCAGCCACATCAGAATGTTCACTTCGGCCCACGGATCGCCGCGGGCCGGCCGGAGTAACCGCTCGAGGCGGCTGATGGCCACATCGGCCGGCACGGGCAACGCGGAAAAGGAAACCCCGAGCCATAGGCTGGCCTGCCTTTCCGTGTAATGGTTGCCGCTTCGCCGCGCGTACGCCGCGGCACGGCCGAGCGCTTCTTGGCAGGCGGGCACATCGCCGCGCCAGTACCCCAGCATGCCAGCCAGTCTCCACGCCTCGGCCAGGCCCGCTAGATCACCTTCCGCGTCGAGGATGGCGGTGGCCGCCTCGCATTCCTTCAGCGCCTCGGCGTCACCTCGCCCTTGCTCGGCGTGGAACTGGGCGGTCAGGACGCGTATCCGGGCCGCCATGGCCGGCAGGCCGGCTGCCGCGGCAACATGGGAGCCTTCGGCCAGCACAGCTTCGGCCCGCTTCAGGTCGCCGGACTCATTCAGCACGGTTGCCAGCAGCCGGAGCAGGTCGGCCTGCAAGCGCTCACCGGCCGGGCACTGGGCGAGGGCGCGTTCAAGCCAGTCCTGCCCCTCGGCCAGCAGACCGCGGCCGAGCCAGAAGCCACCCAGCGCCCGGGCGAGCCGCGGCCCGGTCTGACGGCGTGCCGACAGCGAGTAGTCCAGGGCCGCGCGGAAGTTGTCATGCTCACCCACCAGGGCCGCGAGATCGTGTTCCCGCTCCGCCAGGCCAAGGAAAGCACGCGCGTGCCGGTGCCGGGCGGCCCTGGTGCCGCCTGCCTCGGCGAGCCGGCCCGCCGCGTACTGGCGGATCGTTTCCAGTAGCCGGTAGCGGGTCCCGTCCTCGGCCGGCTCGGCGGTTACCAGGGACTTGCTGGCCAGCCGGTCAATCACCTCCAGCGCCGCCGCTTGGTCTCCGTCGGCGCACACCTCGGCCACCTGCGCCCGGCCGAAGCTGCCCGCGAACACCGACAGCTCACCCAAGACCCGCCGCTCTTCCGCTGCCAGCAGGTCATAGCTCCAGTCCATCGCCGCCTGCAGCGCCTGGTGCCGCGGGTCCGGCACCGGCCGACGGAAGGCCAAGAAGGCGAACCGGTCCGCCAGGTGCGCCTCGATCTCCGCGGCCGACAGCGTGCCCATCCGCGCGGCGGCGAGCTCGATCGCCAGCGGCAGCCCATCCAGTGTCCGGCAGATCCGCCCGGCCACCGCCACCGGCGCCACCCCCGCAGTGGTGGCGCCGCGCGCCGCCGAGGCGCGGTCTGAAAACAGCCGCACCGCCGGCGCCCGGGCGGTGTCCTGCATATCCGCCGACTCCGGCGGCACCGCCAGCGGCGGCACCGGGTACGCGACCTCTCCCGGCAGCCCCAAAGATTCGCGGCTGGTCGCCAGTACTCGCAGCCCCGGCGAGCCGCCCAGCAGCGCACCCGCCAGCTCCGCGCAGGCATCCAGCAGATGCTCGCAGTTATCCAGCACCAGCAGCAGATCTGCCGAGTGCAGCCGATAGCCCAGCGCCTCCAGCACCGGCACCCCGGCCTCTTGCCGCACCCCCAGCGCCTCCATCACCTGGACCGCCACCAGTCCAGGGCTGGCGAGGCCGGCCAGGTCGGCCAGCCACACCCCGTCCGGGAACCGGCCCACCACCCGCACCCCCGCCTCCACGGCCAGCCGGGTCTTCCCGGCTCCCCCGGTCCCGGTCAGGGTGACCAGCCGCGCCTGGCCGAGCAGCTTTTCGAGTGCGGCCAGGTCCTGCTCGCGGCCCACGAAGCTGGTCAGCGGCGCGGGCAGGTTATGCCGCGCCGCCGGTGGCACCGGCGGGACCTCATGCCGCAGCACCGCCTGCTCCAGCTCGCGCAGCTCCTCCCCTGGCTCCAGCCCCAGCTCGGCGGCCAGAAGTTCTCTCGCCCGCCGGTAGGCCGCCAGCGCATCAGCCTGCCGCTCGCCCCGGTACAGCGCCAGCACCAGCAGCCGCCACAGCCGCTCCCGCAGCGGATGCTCGGCGACCAGGTGTTCCAGCTCCCCCGTCACCTCCGCGTGCCGTCCCAGCTCGATGTCGGCCTCGACCCGGCCCTCCACAGCGACCAGCCGCAGCTCCTCCAGCCGGCCGGCCTCCAGCGCCAGCGGCTCCACCTCACCGACGTCGGCCAGCGCCCGGCCGCGCCACAGCGCCAGCGCCTCCCGGAAACGGTTACCCGCGGCGGCCGGCTCACCACCGTCAAGCGCTGCCCGCCCCGCCGTGGCCAGCCGCTCAAACCGGCAAGCATCCACCCGATCCGGCTGGATCATGACCGCGTATCCGCCCCCACGCGTAACCAGCCCGGCTTCCGGGCCCAGCAGCGACCGCAGCCGTGAGACATAAACCCGCAGCGCCCCCGCCGCCCGAGGCGGCGGTCTCTCCCGCCACAACGCCTCAACCAGATACTCCGCTGGCACCACCCGCCCCGTCTCCAGCGACAGCAACGCCAGCAGCGCCCGCGGCTTCGGCCCACCCAGCCCAAGCTCGCGGCCGCCCCTGACCGCCCGCACCGGCCCCAGGACCCGAAACTCAAGCACCGGGCTCCCACCCTCCCAGTGCCGCCCACCCGGGCACACAAACGCATCCTCGGCCACCGGCACCGGCCGTGGCAACCTTGCCAGCCAGAACCCAATCAGTTACCGGCCCCGGAACCATCAAAAGAACCGCGGCTACGCGCCAGGGCAGACCCGGGCCAACGGCCGGTCCCGCCGTCACCACGCATAGCCACGGCCAGCTCACGCAGGCGGCCAGCCAGCTGGCCCACAACGGCGAACCGCCCAGATTGACCAAATCTGGCAGATCGCCGGGCACCTGGCCTCGACCTCACGATCCGCGCAGAGCGGCAGCTCGGTGCGCGCTCTCGCGCGGCTCGCGCCATCCCGGCCGGCTCTTATGGCAGTCCCGCGATGATGACCATCCGTTTGTGATCAGAGGTCAGCGGCCGTCCGTCCTCGCCGTAGCCGGTCACTGCGGTGAATCCGGCGGCCAGTAGCCAGTCCCGGAGCTCGGGGAAGCCGAACAACCGCTTGACGAAGTTCACCCGGCGGGCCCGGCCGCCACGGATGACCGTCCGCTCCGCCTCGAACCGGCCGGTCAGCGCGTCTAGATGGTAGCGGTCGACGAGCATGTCGCCATCTTCCCGTGCTGCCACGACGCGCGATGGGCAGTAAGAGGCGAGAAACGCCGTCAGGTTGTCCAGGTCCATGGCCAGCCGGCCAGCCGGCCGCAGCACCCGGGCGATCCCATCCAGGACGGCGCGGTTGGTTGTGTCGTCGAAGTACCCAAACGCGGTGGACCAGTTCAGGACCCGGTCGAAGCGGCCGGTCCACGGCAGCTGGCGCATGTCCCCAGCCACATAGTCGGCGCGGACCCCGGCGGCGGCCGCGTCGGCGCGGGCCCGGTCCAAGAACACGGCCGAGGAATCAAGCCCAGTGACCTGGCAGCCGCGAGCGGCCAACCGGTTGGCCAGCTCCCCGTGCCCGCACGCCAGATCCAGCACGCTCATGCCCGGCCGCAGCTCGGCCAGCCGCCAGGTCAGCTCCGCAGCAGCCTCACCCGGAAGATCAGCGCCAGGAACGACGGGCCCGTGCGAAGCAAACTCGCTGCGGTCATCAGGCGCGGCGAAGAAGTGCAGATAATCCTCGTCATACATCGCGGCAGCGTCGAACAGGTCGCCCATGCCAGCGAACAATAAAGACGATCAGCACCGGAAGCAACGGCATCCCGCGCGGGATGGCAACACCACGGTCCTCACAACCGGCCACCGGCTCTCCGCCATGACCGAGCCCGCGGCCCGCACGCCGATCAGCCCAAGCGGCGCCCCGCAGGACAGCCCGCGCCGACGATCAGCTCGGTCTCCATACGACGAGGAACCTGACCAGCGACGCAGGTGGCAGGCCGCGTGCAGCGTGTCATGCGGGCGGGTCGATGGCGGGCTTGACGTCCACCACCGGCGTCCCGTCGATTGCCTCCAGAGCGTCGACCTCAGTCCAAGCCCCTCGCGCGCCACGATGCGGGCACGGTGCAGGCCAATGGGGTTCGGCCGATTGGGCGAACAGGTGCTGAACACGCCGGTAAGCGGCTGGCTCAGGTCGTCCTCGGGATGCGTGCTCAGCTCGTCGCGGCGCGACAGGTGGAGCCAGGTGAGCACGACGATCTCATCGCCCGGCCGCAGGTCCTTGGCACCCTCCGCGACCTGCTCATCGAAGCGGATCCACGCCCCAGGCGCGCCTTCGCGCTTGCGGCATAGCGGACACCCGCGAACCCAGTGAGACTGCGGCTGAAGCAGAGGGGTGACTCCGGCCAGCCCGGCCCCTTAGCTCTTGCTACGCCTGACGCGCGGCGAGGCCGCGTGCCAGAGGCGATCGCGTCGGATCGAGTCGGTGGCCGAGAATCGAGCTACGCTGATCGGCGGCATCACACTGAGTGATCGAGGCGGTTCGAGAAGAACGCGCGCCGAGCCGCCGCTATGCGCGGACTCGGGCGCGGGCACTTCTGCAGTCGTTGCCGCGCATAACGCGATGATCTGTGCGCGGCTGACCGACGCGCACGATTGTGCTCATGGCCATTAACCCGTTGCGGTGTTCGGCGGGGTAGGGAAACGCTGGCGGGGAGGGGGCTTCGAGCCGTAGGGTGCGAGCGTACGCGGGGCAGGCGAGGGCTGTTTCCGGTTGGGTTTCCTGACGTTCGATCTGGATCGTGGGTGGCGCTGATGGCAAGTAGCTATCCGCTGAATGGCGAGGTGGTGTGCGCTGAGCGCGTTGCCCGCTGGCGGCCCTTGCTCAATTGGGCCTTGGTCATCCCCTTGTACCTGTGGCTGATGGTGTTGGGGTTCGGAGCCGGGGTTGTGTCATTGGCGGGCTGGTTCGTGATCTTGTTTACCGGGCGCCTGCCGGAGAGTTTTGGGGATTACCTGGTCGCGGTGTTGCGGTACCAGTGGCGGGTAGAGGCGTTCTTGTTCGGTTTGACCACCGGCTACCCGGGTTTCCGTGTTGTCGCGGGGTATGTGGACCCGGGTGACTACCCGGCGGTCCTGTACAGCGCCCGCCCTGCCCTGCGGCGGCGCGTCACGGTCGCGTTCCGGGCCATTTTGGTTATCCCGCAGTTCGTTGTGCTGTACTTCGTCAACCTGGCCGCCTTCGCAGTGCTGATCATCGGGTGGTTCGCCGTTCTTTTCGCGGGCCGCTGGCCGCTGGGGCTGCAGTCGTTCGTGACCGGCTGGATGCGCTGGACGTTCCGGGTCAATGGCTACTGGTCCTTGATAGTCGACGAGTACCCGCCATTCGGCTTCCAAGCGTAGGAGGGGTTCATGCCTGGCGAATTTATGCCACCAGAGCCCGTGCCGGCCGGGAATGACGGGCCAGCGCAGGAGCCGGAAACGGCCGGCCCGCCGCAACCATTCCCGCCCGTCGTTTCTGCACCCGGGGCGCCGCCAGCCGGTGCCGCGCAGCCCGCTGATATTCCGGACACGGCACGGGCCGTGGGCGCCACCGCGCTCCCTGACCAGGGCGCAGGGGCGCCGCCAAGCCCGCCAGGTGCCCCGCTCGACCCGGCTGCCATCACCGGGCCGCCGTGGCCCAGGCTGGTTGCGGCAGACGGTGCCTACACGCCACCCAGGCTGGCCCGCTGGCCCATCGTCATGGGGATCCTGCTGTTTGCAGGCTGGATCGCGGCGCTGGTGGCAGTGCCCGCGGTGGGCCGGTCAAGCTCGGGGTATGTGCTGACCGCCAGTGACGCCCACTTCACGGCCACGTTCCCGGCGCGGCCGCACCGCGCCGCGAGGGCCGTGGGAACCGCCACAGTCATCGCCTACACCACGTCCCTGCCCGACCACGCCGTCGGCGTTACCTCCGTTGCGCTGCCCGCCTCGGCTTCGTTCAGTCTTGACGGCGGCATCAACGGCTTTGCCGCATCCCTGCCCAGCGCGAAGATCGTTTCCCGCAACTCGCTCACCTACCTGGGGCAGCCCGCCGAAGACGCAACCATCACGTCATCGGATGGGTTCGCGCACATCCGGGTCGTCAGGTTCGGCTCCTCGGCCTACGCCTTGCAGGCGTTCGGGCCCTCGGCCTCTAGTTACGCACACGACTACAACATCCTGCTCGACAGCTTCCGTCCACTACGCCCATAAGCCAGGCGACGATCTGAGCCGTTGATACTCCGACGCCGCAGACCACCGAACTGCGCAATGCCGGTGCTTGCTGCCACCCGGCATGGCGCGTCATAACCGCACAATTTGCACGCAGAAAGCCGGGCGATCCATGCAGCCGACATAGGTAAATATTCGGCGATGGGAATCTGCAGGTCGGCGAACCGGTCCTCACGGAGTGTGATCAGTCCAAGTTTCGTAAGCGCGCACACTCCCGCCTTATGTGCGTTGCTGGCCGACTGGGGGTATGGCGGCCTGGTATGCGCGGAACGGGTTGTTCGGGCGCTGGCCGCTGGGTGGTGCGCTGGGCTCGATGTAGATGGCTGCCGTGTTGCCCGGCTGCCGGGAGCGGGCCGAGGCCGCTGGACCCGGCGGGCGCCCTGTCACCGCCGGGTTACGCATCGGTGATGGCGTCCGCGCAACGGTCACCATCGCCGCTGAGATGACCCGGCGCGTTCTGGCCAGAGTCAAGCCCGGCGTGTGGATCGCTGGCCGGCTGTTCGGCGCCGCGCTTGTCACCGGTGCCACCGGTGCGCGGGTGACCATGGACGGACAGTGGCCGTGAACGCCGGCGAGTTTGTCCGGGTGTATATCGGGTCACTCGGGGGTGGATCAGCTTCTGGGCGGGGAGCTGGCCGGGTAGCGGGCGCCGGTGGTGTTGAGGCGCAGGCTGTACACCGAACTGGTGGCGGTGATGAACAGGTCGTTACGTTTGGCGCCGCCGAAGGTGAGGTTGGAGACGACCTCCGGGAGGTGCAGCTTACCGAGCAGGGTGCCGTCGGGGTCGAAGCAGTGGACCCCATCGTGGGCGGCGGCCCAGATCCGGCCGGTGTCATCGAGCCGGATGCCGTCGAAGGATCCGGCGTCGCAGGTGGCGAACACCTCCCCGCCGGACAGGGCACCGTCGCCGGCGACGTCGAAGAACCGGATGTGCTTGTTACGGGTATCGACGATGTAGAGCTGGCGTTCGTCGGCGGAGAAGGCGAGCCCGTTCGGGCGCAGGAACCCGTCGGCGGCGATGCGGACTTCGCCGGTATCCGGCACGATGCGGTAGACGTGGCAGGCGCCGATCTCGCTGGGCGCCTTGTGTCCCTCATAGTCGCTGTCGATGCCATAGCTGGGATCGGTGAACCAGACCGAGCCGTCGGACCGCTCCACGACGTCATTGGGGCTGTTGAGGCGCTTGCCGTCATAGTGGCTGGCCAGCACGGTCACCGAGCCATCGTGCTCGGTGCGGGTAACCTGCCGTGTCCCGTGCTCGCAGCTGATCAGGCGTCCCTGCCGGTCCACGGTGTGGCCGTTGGCATAGCCGGCCGGTGCCCGGAATTCTGCGACCATGCCGGTGAGCTCGTCGAACCGCAGGATGCGGTCGTTGGGGATGTCGCTGAAAACGAGATAGCGGCCGGCCGGGAAGTAGGCGGGCCCTTCGGCCCAGCGGCAGCCGGTGAACAGCCGCTGCGTCCAGGCGTCGCCGTCGCACGACCGGAACCGCTCGTCCAGCACCTCCAGTTCGGTCCTGATCCTGTCCGGCATCACAGCTCCTAGGAAGGATTCAACTCTCGCAAAGTCTAATACATCAGAATCCTGTATGGTTATATCGCCAAGTGGTAAACGCTATTCGGGCCATGGAGAGGTGATGGACCAGGTCGACCGGGCACTGCTGGCCCAGCTGCAAGCCGACGCCACCCGCGCTTACGCGGCCCTGGGCCAGGCCGTAGGGCTGTCCGCGGGCGCCGCCCATGAACGCGTGCGCAAGCTACGCGAACGTGGCGTGATACGGCGCACCACGATCGAAGTGGATCCGCACGCCCTGGGCCGTCATGTGCTGGCCTACGCCATGATCGAAGCCGGCACCTGGGTCGGAGACGCCGCCACCCGGGCGGCCCTCGCGGCGATTCCGGAGATCGAGGAAGTGCACATCATCGCCGGCCCTGCCTCGCTGCTCGCCAAGATCAGGACCAGCACCACCGAGACGCTGCAGGACGTCCTACGCCGCATCTTCACCATTGGCGGCATTACCGGCACTCACACCATCGTCGTTCTTGAAACTGCTTTCGAGCGCCCGGTCAGCCTCGGCCTCGAAGACCCGGGCGACCCGTCAGGAAGCCGTTCTGCTCGGCCCAGCGCTAGTTCACCGTGATCATGTAGCCGGCGCAGAACGGGCGATCTGCAACTCCCCAGGCAGGGACACTATGGCAGAGCACCCCCACCGATGTGCCTCATCCCCCATTTCCGGCGAATCACCACCGAAGCAGGCCGTAGCACGTTCTCTTACCAACCGATCTTCAGAAGTTACAGACGGTAGCCGGTCCGCTGTTGGCAGGGGCTCCGGGCGGTGGGTGCCAGCCGGTGCTTATCGAGGGTTGTCTGGACGCGCCGCGCACGGGGCTGCGATGCGCTGGTCGATCGCGAATGCCTGCCACAGGTGCGCGGCGCCCGTGCCGGGGTCGCGTGCTGCAGACGGCATTGGCCGAGTCCCTCCAGGGCGCGTGCTTCTGGGTCCGTGCTGAGGTCGCGGACGATGGCCCGCGCCTGGGTGTGACGCTTGCGGGCCTGGCCAGTAGCCGACACCCCGGTCGCCAGCTCCGCATCGTCGTTCATCCTGGCCGGCCGGCGCCACCGGACCGGTCACCGCGACGGTCACCCGGCGCATCAAAGCCGGGGCCAGTTAGCCTCGGATGCTCTGGTCGGCTGAACGTCGCCGACTACGCGCTGGACTGGGCGCGCAGCCGTGCGAGCGGCGCGAGCAGGAGCGCGGCTTCGTGCGGGTCAGCGGGTGCCGTATGCGGCGAGGAACACGCGTACCCCCGTGTCGGCGTACCGGTCGAGGTCCGCGGTGGCGGGGGGCTCGTCGTCGCCGAGGAGCATCGCCCGGTTTAGCGGGATCGACATGATCAGCCAGTTGAAGTGGGCGGCGGCTAGAAACGGGTCATCCAGGTGCAGCAAGCCCCGCGCTGCGAGGCGCTCGAAGGTGGCCGCCAGCGCCGCGATCGTCCGTCCAGGGCCTTGGTCGTAGAATGCCCGGCCGAGCTCTGGAAAGCGGGCCACTTCGCCGATCACGAGCCGGCGCAGCTGCAGGATGCGTGGCTGAATCACCAGCGCGAGCTGCCGGCGGGCAAGGTCACGAAGGTCGGCCTCGACGTCGCCGCTGTCTAGGATGCTGAACACTTCGTTAGCGACCTGGTCGCTGGCCTCGTTGACCGTCGAAATCACGATCTCGGTGAAGAGGCTCCCTTTGTCAGCGAAGTGCTTATAGACGGTCTGCTTGGAGACGGCGGCCAGCGCGGCGATCTCGTCCACGCTCGTGCCGAGGTAGCCGTTGCGGAGGAACACCGTGCGGGCCGCCTGGAGAATCGCGTTGTGCTTGCGCACCGATCGGTGCTCCTCGCCGGTCTCGGCCACCGAGCTCGCTCCCAGGTACCTGTCCATAGGGTTCTCACTCCTAGGTTCCCGCCAAGAGTACTGTATCGTCTAGTACTAGGCTCTCCGCCGGAAGTCGCTTCAAGAGGAGGAACCTGCGATGCCTGAGCCGCACATCCTCATGGAGGGAATCGCGTTCGGCGAGCAGCCGCGCTGGCACGAGGGCCGTCTGTGGTTCTCCGACTGGGGCCCGCCGGAGGTCATTGCGGTCGATGTGGAGGGCAATCACGAGGTCATGCTCCCGGCGCCAGCGTTTCCGTGCTGCGTGGACTGGCTGCCCGATGGGCGCCTGCTCCTGGTGTCGGCGCGCGAAGGGCGCCTGCTGCGCCAAGAGCCCGGCGGCTCGCTGGTGACCCATGGCGACCTGAGCGGCATCTCGAAGCCGGCGGCGGGTAACGAGCTGGTTGTGGACGGCCGGGGCAACGCCTACGTCAACGGCGGCGGCTTCGATCTGATGGCCGGCGAGCCGTTCGCCCCCGGGATCGTCGCGCTGGTCACCCCGCAGGGCACGGCGCGCCGGGTCGCCGATGGCCTCGCCTTCCCCAACGGCATGCTCGTGACGCCCGACGACGCGACGCTGATCGTCGCGGAGTCCTACGGCAACAAGCTCACAGCGTTCGACATCGAAAACGACGGCAGCCTTTCCGGCCGGCGCGTGTGGGCCGAGCTCGGTGACGGCGTGCCCGACGGCATCTGCCTCGACGCCGAGAACGCCGTCTGGTACGGGGACGTGCCCAACCGGCGCTGCGTACGCGTTCGCGAAGGTGGCGAGGTGCTGCAAACGATCGAGCTGGACCGCGGGTGCGCCGCGTGTGCGCTGGGAGGACCGGGCCGCAGAACGCTGTTCATGACGGCGACAGTGTGGGACGGCCCGGCGAACATGTTCGCCGGGCCGCGCACGGGCCAGCTGCTGACCGCGGGCGCGCCGGCACCAGGCGCCGGATGGCCGTAGCAAACACGGGCGCCGGGGCTTCCCTCGCTGGGCTGACACGATGGGTCGTTTGAGGCACGCCTTCCCGGTCACCGGTGACCGGCTCACCGGGCGGCTGGTAACACCGGAGAACAAACGGTGATGGACGCTCGCCGCCGTCTCGTCCGGGCTGTTCATGATCATGCTTGACGCCACGGTGGTGAACGTGGCCCTGCCGGCGATCCGGAACTCGCTGCACCTGAAGCTCGCCAGCCTTGGAACTGGATCTTCTTCATCAACGTCCCGGCCGGCCTCGCCGCGCTCGTGCTGGCGCCGGTGCTGATCGAGGAATCGCGCGACACCTCGGCCGGGCAGCGGCTCGACCTGCCCGGGCTGGCCACCTCGGGCGTGGGGCTGTTCGCCCTGATCTACGGCTTCATCGAAGCCAACACCTACGGCTGGGCCTCCGCCCAGATCATCGGCGCCTTCCTGGTCGCCGCGGCCGCCTTGACCGCGTTCATCACGCTCGAGCGGCGCGAGCGCGTCCCGATGCTCAACCTGTCGCTGTTCCGCAACCGGACGTTCAGCGGTGCGAACACGGCGATGTTCTTCATCGGCCTCGCGATGCTCGGCACCTTTCTTCTACCTCTCGCTCTACATGCAAAACGTGCTCGGCTATTCGCCCGCCGCAGCCGGCGCCGCCTTCCTGCCGCTGACGCTGCTGCTTAGCCTGGCCGCCTCGCGCGCGGGAAAGCTGTCCGACCGCCTCGGCTCGCGCGCGCTCATCACGGCCGGGATGACGCTCCTCGCGATCATGCTCGGCTACTTCGCCCGGCTCGGCGCCCACGCGCCCTTCTGGGCCCTGCTACCCGGCCTGTGCGTCGGCGGGATCGGCATGGGGATGTCGATGACCCCGGCCACCGCCGCCGTGATGCGCTCGGTTCCCGTTGCCAAGGCAGGGGTCGGATCGGCGGTATTCAGCTCGATGCGGCATGCCGGCGGATCCCTCGGCATCGCGTCATGGGCACGATCGTCGCCTCCGGCGTGTCCAGTTCACTCCGCCGCGGCGACCCACCCCAGATCGCCTACCTGCACGGCTTCCACCACGCGCTCAACGTCGCCGCGGTACTTGCGCTCACCGGCGCCATCGTGGCGCTGGCCACAATCCGCAACAGGCCTGCGCCACCCATCCCGGGCCGTTCGCCGAGGCCGCCCGCCAGGCGCTCCACGGGAGCTGAACGCCGCTGACCTGCCCCACCCTGCCAGCGCCGGCGACATCCGCAGCTGCCCGGTGAAAAGGGCCGCTGCGATGGTCGGCGACGGCTCTACCGCGATCCGGTTCACCGGCCAGCACCTCACCCGGCGCACCCCCCTCGCCACAGGCAGGGGGCATGCGATCGGGTGAAGCCCAGCGCCGGCTGGCC
>Ga0126380_10000234_pt1 | contig 16406 bp, 24 predicted proteins | sample PanSoiMetPlot_26_FD_92544 | JGI IMG/M metagenome (GOLD analysis project Ga0126380, IMG submission 92544) | Tropical forest soil microbial communities from Panama - MetaG Plot_26 | ecosystem: Environmental > Terrestrial > Soil > Tropical forest > Bulk soil | place: Panama | collected 2016-02-17
CGACCATGTGCTGGATGTGGGTCCAGGCCGCCGGGGATTTGATCTCGACCCCCGCCTCGATGACCCCATTCCTACTAATGAGCCGATCCGGAGAGGCCCCTAGTCGTTCGTCGTCGGTGGTGACGAACCCAATCTCGGATAGTGGACAACCCATTTGTCTTTCAAATGCCTCCGCCGCGCGCTCCTCCAGAACTTGACCGCGCTCTGTCCACTCGTTCCCCTCAAAACGCTCAGGCATAGGCTCCTGTAAAATGCGTTCAGCAACAAGGCGATAGATGTATTTCTTGCGTTCACGGCTGTCCACCGGCTTTCCCTGCGGGGTGATGATGTAGTGGAAGTTGCTTGCGGTTGGGACCCCCAACCGCAAGCGCTTCCATTCAGTCGAGTTTTGCTCGACGTTAAAATGGAATTTCATCGTCCATTTCTTCCTTGAGTGTGTCTGGAGCCTTGACCGTCCGGATACCCTCTTTCTGGCTATCCCAGCCGATGATCTCGAAACTCGGGCGAGGAACATCGCCGAACATTCGGGTCGGCATGGTTGCGCCAGAAAGCTTAATCACCGGCTGTTCGCTGATGCCGGTGCGGGACGTTCGGCGCGAGTAGGACTTGCACAAGTCGGCGACGGCACGCTTGCCGCCGATGGACGAGGTTACGAACACCACGAGATCGCCAGCCTTGTTCTCCATCGGGAGCAGGTACTGGTAAACCCAGGGGTCCGAAGGCTGGCCGTTTGGACCGGCTGGCCACTTGCTCTGGTCGTTGTCGTCCAGTTCCTCGCGGTCGGGGGCTTTCCTGCCGTCCGCCACGCGGTACATCTTACGGTCAACGACCTTCTGATCGACGAATTTGATCCAGGCTTTCGTCCAGCCGACACAGTGGGCGATATACTCCGTCCCCCACGGGACCACTTCGTTGTCGCACTCGTAAGCGCCCTTCTTGAATTTCAAAAGCTTCTCGAAACCGGCGTCCTCCATTGCGGCGGCACCGATGTGGTCGGCTTCGGATTTTGCGGGAAGGGTAGCTTGGGCTTTAATGACTTCGTTCATTGCGTGGTTTTCCTGTTTTAAGCGTTCGATTTCGTAGTTGTACTGGCCAAACACCCCTAGCATTCCACAACAGAGCGCTGTCGGCGGTTGACCCACAGTGTCTAGGTGTATATCTTGTCGCGGGGATGTCAAGCGGAAACGAGCAACATGGATGCGTTAATTACACGGCAGGCGAAGGCGCTTAAACTCGTCGAGCAGATCGTCGATCTGGAACCCGACCAGGGGACGCTCGCCTACGCGCTGAAAATGCGCGAACGGCTCAAGCTGCCCATGTCGATTGTCCTCGACAAGCTGTGGCCGGACATGAACGTCACCGACAAGGTGGATAAACTGGGCGTCACCCGGCAGACATACTACGGGTGGACAAACGGCCTGTTCCGTCCCGACGCCAAAATGGCCAAGAAACTAGCGGCCCTCACCGGCTTTGACGTGGACGAGATCAGAGGTCAACGGGCGCTACGGCGTCGGTGACGCTTGCGTTTGGATTTGCGTGCGGCGTTCAAAGCGATGGCGACAATTTGTCGATGAGGCCGACGCTTACGCCCGTGATGCACGAGTTCGTGAATATTCTCGCTCACATTCGAGCCTAACGGCACAGGAGCCTCCCATGAAGGTGGTAATCAGTTCCGGTCATGGAAAGTACGTTCGTGGAGCGTCAGGTTATCTCGACGAAGTGAATGAGGCCAGAAAGGTCGTCGAGACCGTGGCCGAATTCTTCCGGAGTGTCGGCGTCGAGGCCATGACTTTCCATGACGATACCTCGACCTCGCAGAACCAGAACCTGTCCACGATTGTGAATTATCACAATCGGCAAACCAGGGATTATGACATAAGTGTCCACTTCAATGCCTACCAGACTACCTCTAAGGGCATGGGTACAGAGACGCTTTATGTTTCAAATACCGGGCAAACCCTGGCAACAAAACTCTCTCCTGCAATCGCCCGAGCCGGGACTTTCATAGACCGTGGCCCTAAGTATCGGTCAGACCTCTATTTTTTGAACAATACCGCCAAACCGGCTATCCTGATCGAGACCTGTTTTGTCGATAGTTCGACCGACGCCAACCTGTACCGGCAGAACTACGAGGCGATTTGCCAAGCCATCGCCGAGACGATCAGCGGCCAAAGCGTCCCGACCGAGCCGCCCGAGCCCATCGAGCCGCCGGTTGAACCGCCACCCGAGGTCACAGGCGACAATCAGGTCAATATCACGGGCGACGTTGCGGGCGATGTGACGATCTATATTAACGGCTCAATGGTGATCGGGCATGAGGGCTGTGAGCACGTTGCCCACATCGAAATCAGCAAAAAGGGCGACGTGGTCGTCACCGTCAATGGCGAGGAATTCCACGACTGGCCCGCGACGACCGAGCCACCCGGAGGGGGCGAAGAAAACGAAATACCCTCCAATCAGACCAACATCATCTGCACGGTCTTCAAGGACAGCAGCACGGCTTATCCACCTTACGACGGAATGACCAACACAGAGTTGTCGGTTGCATTACCATTCAAGTTTCAAGGACCGCGCCAAGAGGTCCGGGTCATCAACCGGACCAACGGCAAGGAAGTAGTTTGCAAAATCCGCGATGTCGGACCCTGGCTCACCGATGACCCTTACTGGAACACGACGGAACGGCCTCTGGCCGAAACGTGCTACAAACAACAAAAACCGCTCCCGCGCGGCCCCCATAAAGGAAAAATTCCCAACGGAGCCGGGATTGACGTGTCGCCAGGGGCTGAGAAGGCTCTTGGCTTCAGCGGCAAGGCTAATGTGGACTGGGACTTCGTTGCACCGGCAGTTGCCTGATGTGGACAACGAAGGACAAGCATGAGTGCGCAAGACGCGAATTGTTCTTGCGCATTCGCGTCTACGCCCGCCGCGTTCAGCAACGCCAGATGTCGGAGACCCAGGCCAGTCGCGAGATCGCGCTGATGGATGCTATCGCCGAAGACTACCGGCGGCTATTGGAGAACGAGGCCGAACCGGCTCCGCTCCTACCCCTTCGCCACATACCTAAAAGCAAAACCGAGACCAATAATCAGGATGCCGACGCCAAAGACGAACACATGGTAGTCAGTGCCCGCGTTCCCCGCTGGCTCCAGAATAATCCCCCACAAGACCGCAGCGACGACACAGGCCCAGTAGACGACATCACCTAATCGCTTCGTCATCGGTTTGACCACACAGCCATGAAGTTACAGCCGTCCTTCTCGATATTGGTGTACCTGTCGCACTCCTCACACCGTCCGAATTTGTAGAAGCGATCTTCGTCCGGCATGGTTTGCTTGACGCCGCAATGCGCGCACTTCCATTGCTGGAACACCTTCGCACCCTGGTTCATTTGCCGTTCGGCGTTGGCCGCGACTTCGTGGAACGGATGCAGGTTCATTTTGCTTTCGGTCATAGAGAGTTCTGCTGCTGGTCAACCAAGCTGGGATCGTGTTCCCCGTAATCCGATGGCATAACCCTTGGGCCACGCCATAGCAGAACATCAAGTCTAAGGGGATCAGGACCGAGAATACCGTCGTGCTGAAGCCTAAGGAGTACAGGGCGGCATAGATCGTGGAGACTGGCCGCTCGTTGTAGGTCCCTGCTATCAGCAGGCCAGGGCATCGTCGTCGGAAGATCAGATGATACGCGAAGCACAAAATCACGGCCATGACCTTCCAGTGGTCCGGCCACAGCACGTAGAATGGCAGCGACAGCATCAGCACGATAAAACAGTTCACCGTACTGGCGAAGACCTTCTGATGGGTGTTGCTCATTCATGCCCGCTTCCTCCTGGCCTCTAACCGGATCACTTTGCCAGCCCCAGGGACCTTCACCAGCATGGACCGATACCCGAAAACCGCCGCCACAGCAGCCACGGCGGCGTGCGTTGGTCGCCGCGTTTTGCCGTTGAACCAGCCGTATAGGCATGACGTGGACACACCCGACTGATCGTGGATTTGCCGGTAGCTCGCTCCAGTATCTTGCACGATTGTGCAAAGCCGGTCGATCACCGGGTCCTTGTCCTTGAAGTTGTAGGACTTGTACGGCTTCCAAACCATTATTCCTCCTCGATCACCATGCGGGTGATCCGATAGGGTCCGTTGCAGCCAACGCCGGGATGGCCGTAGACGGCCCTGCCCTGCGTCAGTTGCTGGAACGCATCCCCGATTGATGTGCTGATTGCGGCCATGAAGTTACCGAGACTTTCGGCTTTGACGTTTCCTCGGCACTCCCACGTTTGATCTTTTGCGGCGGTTCCCCAGATTTGATAGCGGTACTTGATATTCACGGCTCCGTCTCCATTCGGCTCTGAATTCCATCGACAATCCTCCGATAGCTTCGCACACACGCATTACAGAGCCACCAGCCGCGTGGACTTCTTCAGTTAATTTTTCCATCCTGTGGTTCAGGATCGCGAGTTGAGAAATGACATCCTCAATCGGATCGGGCGGGCCTTTGTCGTTCATTGCGCATCTTCCTTCACGCGCATGAACTCACCGGGCGCAGTCCGCTTCACCGTGCCGACATCCATCATGTGGGAAAGCGCCGAGTACACTGACTTGGGATTGGCGTTGAGTTGTTCGGACAACTGATCGACCCGGACTTTTTTCTTTAGCTCCATCGCTTCCGCGACCACCTTGCGGACTTTTTTCTTACGCCGGTAACGCTTTGGTTCGGCTTTGCCGTTCAACTCCTCCGGTTCACCGACCGGGTGAACCTCGACATTGGCCGCCTTCGATGATTTAAGCAGGCTCAAGAGGTCCCACAGATGGGCCTCCTTCACCTGACACGAGACATAGAGCACCTTCACCTTGACCTCCTGTTGTATGTCCAGTAAATAGGATTGTCAGAGGAAGGTGTCAAGCGGATTTGCTTATGGCCCCGAACCTGTTTGTCAGTCCTGCCGGGGCCATACCCAGGCGAGAGCGTCAGCAAGTCTGTTGGGGCCTACTACTCTCGCCACAGCACCGCCCGTCGCTCCAACCGGCGGGCGGTGCCCGGTCACCCTATAGACATTGAAGTCTACCCCTCGTAGCACCCGCCATAACGGCGCCTATGGATTCATGCTTTTGGTTATGGAGGACCCGCGCCCAAACGGCTCCGGACCTCATGCGCGCGAACGCGATCCGACCACTCGCGAATTTTCCCCAAAATCCGAAAAAACTTTGTGGCAAATTTCTACAGAAATTTTTTGGCGGCTTCTGCCAACTCGGCGGGGGTTTCCGGGGGCAATTCGGGCGGGTCGAACAGCATGGTTGCCTGGGTGGGTCCGCCGCGTGTGGCGCGTTCGACGCATTGCTTGTGCGCCCAGAAGCTATGGCGGCGGGGGAGGGAGACGCCGTGGCCACCGCCACCTTGGCGCTGCATGACCCAACCAGAGGTCCACTGGTGGGTGCCTTGGGCGCGGGTGTCGAGGGTGTGACTGCAATAGACGCAGGGCGCGGCGAACCGTGCGGGGATACCGCGCAATTCATCATGGCGTTCGGTGAGGGGGTTCCAATCGTTTGGACCTGGGCGGTGCTCTTTGCAGTACCACTTTGAGGTCTCGACTGTTCGTCCGTAGCCGTAGGCGCCCCATTGTCCACAGTGACAATAGTGAACGAAGGGCTCGGGCTGATCGTGATCCGGGAGGATGTAGGGTCGGTGTTGGGACTTGAACTGTGACATGGGGCTCGCTCCAAGAGTGACAATTTCTCTTTCACACTTCTTGTCACTCTCATATACAGTAGTCACTCTTGTCACACTCTAGTAGGGGTGAGAGTGACAAGGAGTGACAGAGTGACAAGTGACGGTACACGCGCGCGCGAGGGGTTTCAGGCATGGTATTCGCCGTACCCGGCGCGTTTGATCTGACCCTTTTTGGCCATCCGGCGCAGGGCCTGACGGACGGTTGCTTCCTTGATGCCGGTCATCTTGGCGACCTGGGATGGGGTCATGGGGCTGGCTTCGCTGCCCAGCGAGGATTGGATCAAGCTGTCGGTTTTGCTGATCCCGTCATCTTCGATCTCGTAGTCCCCGAGGATGGTGAACTCGGCGGTGTCGGGGTCAAAGTCGAGCATCTTGTCTTCCGGTTCCACGTCGCGTCCACGGGTGACCAGCCGTAGCTCGTTTGCCTTGGTGCGCGTGAGCACAACGAGGGTGTCGGCGACGGCGCTTAGTCCCAGCGTTCCGGAGATCGTGTCGAACACGTCTTCGGCGGTTTGCTTGCGGACATGGTGGATGACGATGATGTCCACCGCGTTTTTCTGGCCGAAGTCGAGCAGCGCTTTCATGGTTCGGTAATCGCACTGGTACTGGTCTTCGTTCTTGTCCTTTTTGCCCCTGAAGTTGGCGAGTGTGTCGATGATGATGAGTTTGACCGAGGGGTGCGCGTCCACCCACTCTTGCAGTTGGGCGATGCCGCCGTGGTCGTTGTCGTTGATTTTGTGGGTGACGTGCATGTTGGGAGGCCAACCGCTAGGGACGAGGATGTCGGCGCGTTGGTTCATGCGCCGCTCGTTGTCTTCCAGTGCGCAATAGAGGACATCCCCCTGGGGACAGGTTTCGCCCAAGATCGGCAGACCTTCGGAGCGGGAGAGGGCGGTTGCGAGCATCAGCCAGCTTTTGCCGGACTTGGGTTTACCGGCAAGCAGGGTGAGCCCTTCGGGGATGTATCGGTTTACGATCCAGCGCAGCGGCATGAAGGTCTTACCCTCCAATTCGGCCATCGTGTAGGAAACGATGCTGGGGGTTTTTGGTGTTGGAGGGGGAGACGCTGGCGTCTCCCTTACGAGGGCGAGCAGTTGTTCTTTTGTTCCGCCGTTGGCCAGCCACTCCGACACGTCCTTGCCGTGCGACAGCGTGAGCACGATCACCGACTTGGCCACGCTCGTAAGTGAGGCCAGGACCTGGGCGGCGTGGTCGATGCCGGGAGGGTCTTTGTCGGGAATGATTACGACCTCGCGTCCGCGTAGTACTTCCGAATACTCGGGCCGCCACTTGCCCGCGCCGCCGGGGTTGGTGGTGGAAATGAAGCCGAGGGCGGCGAGGTTGTCCGCGTCCTTCTCGCCTTCGACCACGAACACGGTTTCGGTCGAGCGGACCAGGACGGGCAGGTGGTAGAGCACGCGGCGGGTGCCATCGAGTTTCCACACCCAGCCGCCGTGGCCGTCCGGTCGTCGTTGCAGGAATTTATGACCGGGATAGCGGACGACCTCGAACAACAAGTTGTCGTCTTCGTCGTCGTAGGCGTAGGTGATGATGGGCTCGCCGCCCTGACCATTAGTGACGCCCGCGAGTTTGCAGAGATCGACGATGCCGCCGCCCTGCATTTCCTCGTGGTCGTACCAGACGGTCTGATCGCCGTTTAGTTTCAGTGACTTGGAGCCGTTGGTCCCGAACCGCAATTCGACCTTGGAGGAGAGTTTTGGGTTCTCGGGTCCCCACAATTTGCGCGCAGCCGCGATGGCGTCGTCCTGGCCGAGCATGGGTCAGGCTCCAACGCGATGTCTTAGGTTAAAGCGATAGCCCTTGTCAGATGGAATTTTTGTGGTTATTTGTTTTGGCATCTGGCGTTTCCTTGCAGGACGCTGGTAGGTCCTTTTGAGAGGGGACCGATTGCTGACCTTCCAAAAGGGCCTCGGAACTCACACCCCCGAGGCCCTTCTTCGTTGGCCGGGTGACAAGGTAGGCTGCTTGCCATGAATATGCAACTACGCACCCCCTCCTGGCGTCCCGAAGTTCTTGTGGATGAACGCGGGCGAAGGGTTACGGACGGTAACGGCGGGACGGTCGGTATCCCCGGACCCCTGGGGCGCGAGCGCGTAACGACGGCGCTTCCGCTCAATGGGAGCGGCCCGGTGCAGGTTGCCGGACCCCCAGTAGTCCACAGCAATCAACTGTCGTATCTTGCCGACGCGGATGGAACCTTGATCGGAACCGTGCCGCCCGTGTGGATACATCGGCTCCTACCCGCACGGTGGACAGAGGACACTCGTCGTCTTGGTGGTTGAGCCGTGCCGCTCTCGCGCCGTTACACGCCGGAATTTCCTCCTGGTGAAGCCAGTGTCATCGGGCTCGACTACTCGTTCGTGATCCCGATTGGTGTTGGCATCGCTGACGCCACGCTCGACATCTTCACCAACACCGCCAACCCGACCGACGCCGACGCCGACTTCGAGATTGGTCCGGTGGAGGTTCGCGGGCGCGTGGTGTACGCTGCGATCAGCGGCGGTGTTGAGGGGCGTGATTACCAACTCCGCTGGACCGCCACTGACACGGACGGCAATGTTTGGCCGCGCACGGCAATGCTGCTGTGTGCGCAAACCAGTTAGGAGGACGACATGGTTGATCCGACTGCGATGCCGAAGGCGAGCCCGAAGTGGGGCGGCGATCCGGACGACTTTCCCGATGCCGAGCGCGACAACATGCAGGCGGTGATCGACACCCAGGCGCGTGCCATTGGCGCGCAGGCTTCGCTCATTCGCTACTATCAGGAACTCTTGGGGCTCCAGGGAACGCCATCGACCCAATAGGGGCGGCACATGGACGACTTCGTTCTGCGCACGCGGCAGATTGCGAACTACCCGTTCAAGCAAACTGCTGCTCTTGACGATGCCTTCCTACTCCAGTCCGGTGGCCTGGGCGGTCCCTACAACTGGACCAACGTCTACGGGATCGTCAGCGCGCTCGCGACTTCAACTCAGCCGCTTGAGTTCGGCGGCGATGTCAAGATCGACAACGATCTATTTGTTGTTGGTAACATCACGTCCGCCAACGTCTCGACCTTGGGCTTCTGCCTGGGCGATTGGCTGTTCCTGCCGACCAACACCAATGTCAAGTTAAACGGCACGCTAGAGGTCGAGCGCGACCCGATCTCCCCAATGGAGGTCGTTACCGCTAACTATCTGACAAATAACACAGTTTGGTCTTTTAACGGTCGCCGCGGCTCCATTGACCTGGGTCTCGCCGACATTGTGTGTGCCGGTGGGGCTCCGCTCGATAGTCCCGAGTTCACGGGGTTCCCCACCGCACCCACGGTGGACAATCCGATTGATTGCTCGCCGCTACTCGCCACCACCGCGTTCGTGCAGAAGGCGATTAACTGGAACATCGTGAAGATGCTCCAGGACAGCGTGGTGTTCTCGTTTAACGGACGCGCGGGCGACATCTGGTTGTCGCGCGAAGACATCGTCAAAGCGGGCGGTGCTCCAATTCATTCACCGCACTTCCGTGGCGAGCCGACCGCGCCGACGCCACCGCAGAGTGACTACTCAAACAGAATAGCAACAACAAAGTGGATCACTTGGCAGGTTGACGAGATCGACCGCAAGCTCGACGAGTTGACGCTCACCTTCGCGACCATCGACTGGGTCGAGGACACCTTTGCGCCGATCTGGTCGCCGCACTTCCGTGGAATTCCCACCGCACCGACCGCGCCGACCGGAACCAACACCGGACAGATCGCGACGACTGCCTTCGTGCAGAACGAGATCGCGTCCGGGATTGCGGGGGTGGCGAGCTTCAATGGCCGCATCGGGCACGTCACCCTCGACATCAACGACATCATTAACGCGCAAGGCGCTCCCATCGAGAGCCCGCAGTTCATCGGGTATCCGACCGCGCCGACGCTGTCGTGGACCGACAACTCCAGTCGGCTGGCGACCACTGCGTTTGTCTACGCCGTGCTCGCCAACACGCCGCTGGTGACGAGCTTCAACGGACGCTACGGCAACGTGACGCTGTTGCTGTCCGACATTCTCAACGCGGGCGGTGCACCGTTGATCTCGCCGCAGTTCGGCGGCAACCCGACCGCGCCGACCCAGCAGCCGAACGACAACTCGACTTCGCTCGCAACCACCGCCTACGTCGATGCCGCCGACTTGCTTTTGCAAAACCAGATTAACGCGCTCGCGGGCATGGGCGTTACGAGTTGGAACGGACGCACCGGAGCGGTGACGTTCGATCCGAACGATCTCAGTGCAGTCGGTGGTGCTTTCCTGGCGTCACCGGCTTTCACCGGCATCCCGACCGCACCGACCGCCCTGGTCGGAACCTCGACGCCGCAGATCGCCACGACCGCATTCGTGATGACGGCGCTCAATGCGGTCGGTCCCATTGAAGGCCCGCCTGGGCCTCCGGGTCCGCAGGGAACTCCCGGCACCGGGTTCCGCATTGTCGGCAACGTCGCCGACTTCGCCTCGCTGCCGCCGTCACCCGTGGTTCCGACCCCGCCCAACCAGGGCGACGTGTGGACCGCCAACGACACCGCTCACGGCTACGCCTGGGACGCCACCACGTCGAATTGGATCGACCTTGGCCAGATGCTGGGGTCGGAGGGCATTCAAGGCCCGCCCGGACCGGCGGGAGCCGATGGCGCACCGGGAGCAACCGGGGCAACCGGGGCGCAGGGCATTCCTGGGCCTACCGGCTCGACTGGCGCACAGGGTCCTCCCGGAACTCCCGGCGTGCAGGGTAATGTTGGACCCCCTGGACCCGCTGGACTGGATGGCGCTCCGGGCGCGACGGGTCCTGCCGGTGCCACCGGACCGCCCGGTGCCACGGGTGCGACCGGGGCAACCGGCCCCACCGGATTGACCGGCCCGACTGGACCGCAAGGTCCGAACACCACGGTCGGACCGACCGCCCCCGGCTCACCGCTCATCGGCTACCAGTGGTTCAACACCACCGACAACATGCTGCGGGTGTGGGACGGGACCACCTGGAATGTCGTTCAGGCTCAGGCTGTTGGCGGCGCGGCGGCATGGATCAAGTATCCGTTCAATGTAACGCGTTCCTGGCGGAACATCTGGCTTTCGACCTCCACGCCTCCGGTGGTGGCGAACCCGCCCGTGATTATGACGGGGATGCCCTACGCGCCGCCGCTGATGCTGCTCACGTCGTTCGTGTTCAAGAAGGGCTGGCATCGCTATGAGTTCAAGTTCCGCGTCACCGCAACCTTCCTCAACAAGTTTCCGATGGGGTCGGGCTGGTGGAGCTTTGGATTTGGCAGTTCTGGCGGCAATGCGCTGCCCTACCTCTACCGGACCCAGTTCGCGTTCATTGGCACGAGTTCGGACCCCAATCAGGCGGTGGACAGTGGGACGGCTCCAGGCAGCTTGATCGGGGCATTGGCCGGTTCGGTGGTTGGGGATTGGCAAATCAACTTCGTCTACACGGACAGCCTCAATTACAAGACCGTCGATATGTTCGCCGCTGGCGCGTCGGGTGCTCCCCCGGCAGCAGGCATCGTGCAGACGCTTCCCTATGAAATCTACGTCGCAGCGGACACGACCTACTACTTCTGGGCACGACCGATGTGGAACCCGATCAACAGCTACGCCCCGCCCGTCCCGCCAGGACCGCAGGGCGTGGACCTGGACCTGAACTTCGCTGGTGCGGTGATGGATCAGTATTTCGGTTAGGAGACAGCAATGGCTGTGGAAGTTCCGGGAGAATGGGCGGAGCGTGACTATCTCACGATAGCCATTGGCTTGCTGAACCAGGGTGGTCAGTTCTGCGCGGTCATCATTGACCCAACACCGGGGTCGTCGGAGATCGGTGTGGTCGGGACCGAGCCCAACCCGCCGGATGGCTTCTATACGATCATGCGCGGTTCGGAAGCCGACGCCGTGTTCCCGTACATGAAGCAGGCGCTGGAGAAGCGTCTTGCGGACTTGGGTGGTCCGACCGATGTGGCCTTGCCGAAGTCGGGATTGACCAAGCCTGAACCGAAAACCGAGCCTGCGCCCAGGCTCAAGCCAGGGCCGAAACCAAGGACCAGGAGGTAGCAATGCCTGACGTTGTCCCTCTCCACAGTTGGGACTGCCCACACCCCGAACACCCGATTTGGCCGCCGCAGCCTCCAGTGCCGTGGCCTCCCGGATCACCCGGTCATGACCACTGTGGTTGCGGCGGTCATTGCGACGGCCATTGCGGCAACCTCAACAGCATCACCCGATGCTGGCGGCAGATCGCCGAACTCAAGGAGATCATCGAGCAGATCATCGGCGAGGTCGGTGGTCCGATCAAAACCGGCCCGATCATGGGCGTGGTCAACGGCTCGCTGGCGAAGTCCGGCATGGTCGGCGAGGTCATCACCGCCTCAGTCACGGGCGCGTTCACGGCGGCGGCGCAGAACCAAGCGATCTCGGCGGCGGTGCTCACCCCCGGAGACTGGCAAGTCGCCTGTACCTGCCGGGTGCTGGCCACGCAGGGTTCGACCGATGGTTTCACCGGAGCGAGCTTCCAGCTTAACCCGCTGCCGCCCAGCGTGGCCCCTATCGAGGCGTCTTTCTACGGAAAGGAAAACGCCTTCGACTTGCTGCTGTCGTCTCCGTCGAGCGTGGTCAACGTGACCACCCCGACCTTGATGGCGTTCCAACTGTTCACCAACCAGCAGATTTGGGAGGCGTCGGCGACGGGTGATGCCGGGTCGTTCACCTTCACCATCATGGCGAGGCGTATGCGCTGATGCTCGACAAGGTCAGCCAGTCACAGAAGTGTCACGACGACCTGGAGAAATGTTTCAATAAACTCCAGGAGTTAACGAACCTTCTTACAGCGATACTGCAAGACATCTTACCGCCGATGGTGGCTGACATCATCGCTGAGTTGCAGATCGACGTAGGCCCGCCCGGTCCGCCGGGTCCTCCCGGCCCGCCCGGTCCTGCCGGGATCGTGGTTGCTTTCGTCGGCCCGACCCCGCCGTCAATGGCGGCCCCTGGCGAGCTATGGCTCAACACCACCGACGACAGCCTGAGCGTCTGGGACGGCAAACAGTGGGTGCCGACCTCGGGCATTCCGGTTCCCGGTCCGCCCGGTCCAGCGGGTCCTATTGGCCCTCCCGGCCCCGTGGGTCCGGCTTCGACGGTCCCTGGTCCGCAAGGCCCGCCCGGACCGCAAGGGCTCCAGGGCGTTGTGGGGCCGATTGGACCCGTAGGCCCAAGGGGTCCGGATGTCGTTGTCGGGCCGACTGCGCCGTCCAATCCGCTGGTCGGCTGGTGCTGGTTCAACACCACCAACAATCTCCTGAGCATCTGGGACGGGTCGGCGTGGCAGCTTGTGGAGAGCGCGGGCGGTCAGGCGGGGCTGCTGATCTATCCGTTTAGCTACCAAGTCCCGCACTTCATCCTGGGTCCGTCGAACCCGGTCCCGAACCCGCCGACCCCAATGATCGGGCTCTCGGTTCCGATCCCGTTCAAGAAGGGGATCGTGCGCTGGGAGTTCGTCCTGGTGGTGAACATTGTCTGGAACAACAAGCCACCGCCCGACATCTTCGACGCCACCAACTTTGGGTGGACGGCGGGCTCGCAAGGAACCACGCCATATTCGGACGGCTCGTTCTTCTACATGACTACGATGAGCGATCCGACCCAGATACCCTCGGGCTATATCTCAAGCGCGCCCGGTTGTTTGGCGGGGAGTGCGTTTTCGATTGGTTGGAGCATGGGCGTGGCCTACGGCCCGCAGACCATCAACCAGGATTACGTTGCAGCGCAGCCCAACCCGACATCGGGAGGTTTCCCGGCGAGCATTCCGTACCAGTTCGACAATCCCGCCGACGCGACCTACTACGCGTGGCTGCGACCGTTCTGGGCGACGCTGACCAATCCGCACAACATCACCTTCGATCTGACTATCAATGTCCACGGCGGTGCGATGGTTCAGAATTTCGGTTAGGAGAATGCGATGCACAAAGTCGAACTCGACTACGAGGAATGGCAGAAGGTGATGGCGATCCTGGCGCAAGCGCCCTGGAACATCGCCAACCCGTTGTTGATGAAGATGGGCGAGCAACTACGAGGTCAGGTGCCGAAGGTCTCGACCTTCGAGTTCTTCAAGAAACAACAAACAAACAGCGGAGAAACCCCTGCGGCACAAGGGGAAAACGAGCCAAGTAAAAGTCATTAACATGTTCACGTCAATCGACAAGGCGGTAGCTTCAGCGATCATGGCGGTGATTTCGATCATCGCCCTGGCCGGTGGACTTGCTGATACTCTAACGGAGGAATGGGTTGCTGGTGTTGTCGCGGCTCTGACGCCGGTGATTGTTTGGTTGATACCGAACAAGCGGTGAGTAATTAATGAACGGCGCAGTGGAAGAAGGCGGCAAGGTCGCAACGACACTGATCGACAGTCTCAAGAGCAGTCCGGTACTGCTTGGCCTCGTAGTGATAAATCTCGTCTTCATCGGAGTGATTACCTGGGCTTCCATGAACGTGGCGTCGGCGCGGGACCTAATCATGAAACAGTTGATCGAGCAGAACGCCAAGGCCCAGGACTTGTTGTCGCGCTGTATCGTTCCGAAGTCCGAGTTGGATCAGGACCACAAGGTAGGGGATTTGTGATGCAAATTTTTCCGATGGTGGTCGATCTCTCGCACTGGGACCCGGCTGACGACTACAACAAGGTCAAGAGCGCTGGCATCGTCGGGGTGATCTTCAAGGCGACCGAGGGCACCAGTTACACCGATGACACTTATGTGTCACAGCAGCACGCGGCCAAGGCGGCGGGACTGCTGTGGGGCGCTTACCACTTCGCCGACAGTTCCAACGTCAACGCCCAGATCGACAACTTCATGAACTTCGCCTGTCCCGATCCGGACGAGTTGTTCTGTCTCGACTGGGAGGACAATGGCGGCAACGTGATGAGCGAGGCCGATGCCAAGACCTGGATCACCGAGGTCGAGAACCAACTTGGGCGTCCAGGCGAGTGTGTGATCTATTCCGGCAACACCGCCAAGGAGAAGATCAACGGTAACGACAGCTTCTTCGGCGAGCGGCGTTTGTGGTTGTGCCAGTACACTACTGGGACACCGACGTGGCAGGAGAGTTGGGACAACTACTGGCTCTGGCAGTTCACCGATGGCCAGAACGGACCAAGCCCGCACTCGATCAGTGGGATTGGGAACTGTGACATCAACAGCTACGACCGCGATGGCGGGGCCGAGGAATTGGCGGCGACCTGGGCGTCCGGCTCGTCTGATGGACCGACCCCACCGCCCGCGCCGACCGAAGAAATGGTCGAGGTCGTGATCGCGGCTCCTCCCGGCATCGAGGTCAAGGTGCGGCAGATAACGTCTGGGCAACTCTCGCGGGCTCGCGCGGTGTTGCGAGCGTCGCGGCACAAAGAGGGCAAATGAACGGTGGTCAGGCAGCAAGCTCGTTCATTGAGGCGCTGAAGGGACAACCGCTGTCGTTGGCGTTGGTGGTGATGAACCTGGGTTTGTTGGGCTACCTGTATTACGAGGGCGTCAAGGCGCACGAGGAGCGGCAGGCCGAAATGAAGCTGTTGTACGAGAACCGGCGCGAGGTTGGACAGCTACTCGCCAACTGCGTTCCGGCTTCGCAGATACCGAGGCAATGATGTTTGATCCCTGTCTGAAACGCGGTCCACCCGGCCCGATGGGGCCACCCGGTCCACGCGGATGTCCTGGCCATCGCGGCTTCACTGGTCCGGCGGGACCTCAAGGCGCACCTGGGATCAACGGCGCTCCGGGTGCCGAAGGTCCGAAGGGCGATCCTGGTATAAACGGAATGGGGGTTCTGAACTGGTCTCTCAATGAGCAGGACACTGGGCTCACTTGGCTCGACGGTAAGAAGGTTTGGCAAAAGACCATCGAGTACATTCCGGTGGATCGGCAACCGTTCCAGATCGGTCACGGCATTATGGACTTCTTCTCGCTGGTCGATTTGGAGGCGTTGATCTGGACCACGGCTGCGGTGTGGGACGGAGCCAACAACATTCTGACGTGGCGCAGCGGCATCTTCCAATTCACTTCTGGCAACGCCGCCTTCAACACTCAGTTGCCTCCGATCCAACTGTGCGTGGACAAGGACGACATCATCGGGCCAGCGGGAACGATGCCGTGGTTCACGCAGGCCGACTGGGATGGAGGAGCGATTGCGCCGCCGACCATCGGCACGTTCCGACCGGCGGCGGTCTACTTCACTCTGCGCTACATCAAGACGTGGTGATGCTTGAGAGCTACCCGGTCAGCAGCGAAGCGATAGCGCTGTTGGAGTACGACGACGAGACTGAAGAATGCTACGTCACCTTTCACAGCGGCGGTCGCTACAAGATACCGGAGTTCCCGGCGAGCGAGTTCCGGGCGTGGCTGACGGCTCGCAGCAAAGGAAGCTTTTTCAACACCAACGTGAAGGGGCAGTATTGACGCGGGGATTGTTTTCTGACAGAGGGCACACTAAGTGATTTGCCTGACGATGGACGAGGAGTACGAGGAGACGGAGCGTGAGGTCGCTGCGCTGGTGGAGTGGGTGAAGGTTCAGTGGATTTGTTTGATCCTGATAAGCTGGAGCATTGGATTGCGCTTATAGTTCTGTTCTTAGTTATTGTTGTTGTTGTGTTGTTGATCCTGGCCAGCAGTC
>Ga0126380_10000235_pt1 | contig 16399 bp, 12 predicted proteins | sample PanSoiMetPlot_26_FD_92544 | JGI IMG/M metagenome (GOLD analysis project Ga0126380, IMG submission 92544) | Tropical forest soil microbial communities from Panama - MetaG Plot_26 | ecosystem: Environmental > Terrestrial > Soil > Tropical forest > Bulk soil | place: Panama | collected 2016-02-17
GCGGCCGAGCTGCACCCGGCGGTCGGTGTTGGTGTAGGTGCCGTCCTTCTCCAGGTAGGAGGAGGCGGGCAGGATCACGTCGGCGAACTCGGCGGTCTCGGTGAGGAAGATGTCCTGGACCACGAGGAACTCCAGCGCCGACAGCGCCTTGCGGACCTTGTTGATGTTGGGGTCGGACAGGAACGGGTTCTCCCCCATCATGTACATCCCGCGCACGCCGCCCTTGAGCACGGAGCCGATGATCTCGGTGACCGTCAGCCCGCGCTCGGGATCCAGGCCGGGGGTCTCCCACAGGCCCTCGAACCGGGCCCGGACCGCGGGGTCGTCGGCCTTCTTGTAGTCCGGGTAGAACATCGGGATCAGGCCCATGTCCGAGGCGCCCTGCACGTTGTTCTGCCCGCGCAGCGGGTGCAGCCCGGTGCCCGGCTTGCCCACGTTTCCGGTGATCGCGCACATGGCGATCAGGCAGCGGGCGTTGTCGGTGCCGGTGGTGTGCTGGGAGATCCCCATGCCCCAGAAGATGACCCCGGCCCGCGCCCCGCCCCAGGCCCGGGCCACCCGCCGGATGACGTCGGCGTGCACCCCGGTGATCTGCGCGGCCCGTTCCGGCGGGTAGTCCGCGACGGTACTGGCCAGCGCGTCGTAGTTGCTGGTGCGGCGGGAGATGAAGTCCGGGTCGGTCAGCCCCAGCCGGATCACCTCGTGCATGATGCCGTTGTAGAGGGCGACGTCGGTGCCGGGCTTGAGCTGGCAGAAGATGTCAGCGTGGTCAGACATCTTGTCGGCCCGCGGGTCCACGTAGATGATCGTGGTCCCGTTGCGCCGGGCCTGCTTGAAGAACGACGAGGCGACCGGGTGGTTGGCCGTGGGGTTGCTGCCGGTGACGATCGCCACGTCGGCGTTCACCACGTCGCCGTAGGTGGTGGACACGGCACCGGAGCCGATGCCCTCGAACAGGGCGGCCACGCTGGAGGCGTGGCACAGCCGGGTGCAGTGGTCCACGTTGTTGGTGCGGAACCCGGTCCTGATCAGCTTCTGGAAGAGGTAGGCCTCCTCGTTGGAGCACTTGGCCGAGCCGAAGCCGGCGATCGCCGCGGGCCCCCCGCCGGCGTAGATCTCGGTCAGCCGCCGGGCGACCAGGTCCAGCGCCTCCTCCCAGGTCGCCTCCCGGAAGTGCGGCAGCACCTCGGCGTAGTCGACCAGGCCGCCCGGCCTGCGCCGGCGCCGGCGGTCGCCCTCCTTGCCGCCCTTGCGGCCGTCCCCCCCAGGCGGGCCGCCGTCCTCGCCCGGGGGCCGGTTCATCTCGCCGCGGACGTCGGCGGACAGCGGCCCCTTCGGGTAGGCCGCGTCGCGGCGGATCAGCGGCGTGGTGAGGCGCTGCGGTGACGCGGCGTAGTCCCAGCCGTAACGCCCCTTCACGCACAGGCGGCTCTTCGACCCGGGCTGGTCGCGGCCCTCGGCGTAGGCGATCGCGCCGCGTTCCCGGTCCACGTGGTAGGTAAGAGCGCAGCCGACGCCGCAGTACGGGCAGACGCTGTCCACTTGGTCCAGCTCGCTGCGCGGCCGGATCGGGATGCCGCGGATCGGCTTGTTGGTCAGCGCGCCGGTCGGGCACGCCGCGACGCATTCACCGCAGGTGACGCAGGACGAGTTGCCCATGGGGTCGTTCAGGTCGAAGGCGATGCGGGTCGCGTAGCCCTTCCCGCTGCGCCCGATGACGTCGTTGCCCTGGATGTCGTCGCAGGCCCGGACGCACCGGTCGCAGAGGATGCAGGCGTCGTGGTCCACCGCGATGACCGGGTTCGAGGTGTCGGTACCACGGCCGGACGAGACCGGCAGCCCACCCTCGCGGGTGACCCCGTACCGGTCGGCCAGGGCGAGCAGCTCGTTGTCGCCGGTGGTGGCCTGCTTGGGGTCGCGGGCGGCCGGCGGCTGGTCGGCGAGCAGCAGCTCGGTCAGCGTCGCCCGGCTGCGCTCCACGTCGGGGGTGGCGGTCTTGACGTCCATCCCGTCTTCGCAGGGGCGCACGCACGCCGCGGCGTAAGCGCGGGCCCCGGTGTCCACGACGCACATGCGGCAGACCCCGACCGGGTCGTAGCGTTCGTCATGGCACAGCACGGGGATTTCGATGCCCGCTGCCTTGGCCGCGGCCCAGATGGTGGTGCCATCAGGAACGGTGATCTGCTGCCCGTCGATGGTGAGCGTGACGGTCCGGGTAGTGGCGAGGACCATGAGGACAGTATCTTGCGCCGCCCGGCCTACCTCAACTCAGCCTGAGGTCGGCGATGTCGGCCTGCGCCGGGCGGCCCTCGGGGTCCAGCCCGCGCGCGGCGTAGTACCCGCTGATCATGGCGCGCAGCCGCTCCGGCGTGAGCGCCGCGACCCGGCCCGAGCCGGTCTCCAGGGGCTGGGACAGCAGCCGCTCCGGCAGCCAGTCGTCGCCCGGCTGCCAGCCCTCGCGGATGTTGAACACCCGCTTGGCCAGGACGATCCGCCGCGCCGTGCGGCGCAGCTCGGCGGCGTCGAGGTCCCAGCCGGTCACCGCGGACAGCAGCGGCGCCCACTCCTCGAACGGCTCGCGGAACACGCCGCGCAGGAACTTGCACAAGATCATCGAGTCCATCACCGCGGCCCGGTCCTCGGTCTCGACCGCCGCCGCAACCTGGGCGTCGCCGCCGGCGAACCGGTCTAGGTCGCCGGACAGGTCGGCCTCGTAGGCACCGGAGCGGTTATGGTCGGCGCCCCGGGAGTTCACCGCCAGGCCCAGCGCCATCGCGTGCATCGTGCGCGGCTCGTACCCTGGCAGCTCCAGCCCCTTGACGTGCGGCGCGAACCCCGCCGTGCCATCGCCGACCCGCTCCGCCGCCCGCCGCGAGCCCTCGGCGAGCAGGTCACCGAGCCCTTCCCGGGCACCGATCTGCGCCACCGCGCGGAGCAGCGCATCCGCGTTGCCGAACCGCAGCCACGGCGCGCCGATCAGGCCGCGCTCGGCGCACTCCATCGCCCAGGCGATCGTGCCGCCCGCGGAGATGGTGTCAAGGCCCAGCTCGTCACAAAGGCCGCTGGCGGCGAGCACCGCGTCCGGGTCCGACACCCCGCACATCGGGCCGAGCGCGAACACGTTCTCGTACTCCACCCGCATCGTCCGGCCGCCGCCGGCGTAGATGTGCTCGCAGCCGATAGTGCAGGATGCGCAACTGCTCCGCGCGACGGTGCGCAGCTCCGCGAGTTCCTCGGCGGCCAGCCGTGGCGCCCCGGCGAACGTCGCGGCCTGGAAGTTGCGCGTAGGCAGGGCGCTGATCGCGTTGAACGCGAGCAGGTTGGCCAGCGTGCCGAGTTCCCGGTACTTCGCCGTGGCCGGGCCGAACGACCGGGCCCGCAGGTCCCGCGCGGCGGCGAGCACCGCTCCCGGGTCCGCGGGCGCGACCTTGGTCGCGGCGCGCACCGCGACCGCCTTGAGCCGCTTGGCGCCGAGCACCGCGCCCAGCCCGCCGCGCCCGGCGTGCCGCCCATCGTGGGAGATCGTCGCGTAGCGCACCAGGCGCTCCCCGGCGGGCCCGATCACGGCGGCCCGCCAGCCCCGGCCCAGGCGCTCACGCAGCCGCTGCTCCGCCTGCGCGGCGGGCAGCCCCCACAGGTCCGCGGCGTCCATCAGGCGCGCGCCGTCGCCGTCCACGAGCAGAGCAGAAGGCCGGTCGCAGGCCCCGCGCACCACGATCGCGTCGTGGCCGGTGAGCTTGCCGGAGATGGCGAAGTGGCTGGAGGACAGGGCGTCGTTCAGCATCCCGGTCAGCGGGGACTTGGCGACCACCGCGAACTTCGCACTGGTGGTCAGCGGCGTGCCGACCAGCGGGGAGAACACGAACGCCAGCGGCGCCTGCGCGCCGAGCGGGTCGGCGCCGGGCGGGGCAAGGCGGTGCATCAGCCAGGCCCCGAGGCCGGCCCCGCCGAGGTAACCGCGCAGCACCTCCTCCTCAAGCGGCAGGACCGCGGCGGCGGCGGTCGCCGCGTCCACGACGAGCGCCCGCCCGAAATAGCCGCCCGGGGCCATGCCCTACCTCAGCCGCCCGCGTCCGCCGACAGGAAGAACACCGTGTCCCCGGCGGCCAGCGGCATCTCGCCGTCCCGGGTGAGCTGGTCCCCGTTCAGCGCGGCCACCACGTGCCGGTCCAGCGCGAGCCCGGTGGCGGCCGCGGCGCCGGCGACGGTGGCCGCGCGCACCGGGTGCGGGCCGTGGTGGCCGTTGGCCAGGGTGCCGAACCGCTGCACGGTCACCTCCGGGGCGGGGCGGGCCCGGGCCGCCTGGTAGTCGGCGGGCTCGTTGACGTTGACCACCGAGTCCAGGCCGGGATCCAGCGCGGCCAGCACCGGGTCGGCGCGCAGCGCAGCCTCATCCAGCCGGGCGACCTGGCATTCCTCGAACAGGAAGGCCGGCCGCAGCCGGTGCTGCGCTACCAGCCGCGCGGCGACCGGCGCCAGCGTGACCCGGTACGCGGCGGCCAGCGGCTGCGGGTAGCCGCGGGCCAGCGGCAGGCCCACATCTGCGCCGTCCGCCACCGCGCCCAGCACCCGCCGGATGAACGCCGGGTGCAGGAACGGCATGTCGGTGGAGCTGACGAACGCGATGTCCGCCCGGCCGGTTAGCGCGTCCAGCCCCGCGGCGAGCCCCTGCACCGGGCCCAGGCCCTCGGCCGGGTCCTCGACGACCTCCACCCGCGGCGGCAGCGCCGGCAGTTCCTGCCCGGGGGCGCGGACCACCAGCACCGGCCCGTCGGTCACCCGGGCCAGGATGCCGGCCGTGCGGCGCAGCAGCGTCGAGCCATGCCATTCCAGGGCCGCCTTGGGCGTGCCCATCCGGGATGAGCGCCCACCGGCCAGCACGATTCCCGCGGTATCCGGCACAGTTTCGATGGTACGCACCGCGCCGGCGCGGCCGGGCTGCTGCTCCCCGGCCGCGCCGGCGCGTGCCCCCGGGCGCGGGCGCTTTCGGTTGCGTTATGACGATGCGGGGTCGGTCATCCCCCGGCGCCGGCGGATCACCGCGTCGGTCTTGCTGAACAGCATGTCGATGACGATGCCCAGCGCCAGGATCACGATCATGATGGCGATCGCGCTCGCCATGTCGGTGGAGTCCTGGGCGGCGGACAACAGCGCGCCGATCGACGGCTGCCCGAGGATGATCACCAGCAGTTCACCGGCCATCAGGCTGCGCCAGGCGAACGCCCAGGCCTGCTTGAGCCCGGACACGAAGGACGGCAGCGAGGCGGGCAGGATCAGGTGCCGGTATGTGGCGAACCGGGACAGGCCCATGGTCTTCCCCGCCCGCAGCAGCGTCGGCGGGATGTAGTCCACCCCAGTGATCAGGCCGTTCGCCACCGACGGGGCGGAGCCCAGCACGATCACGAAGATGATTGCGTTCGTGGTGGCGCCGAACAGGATGATCGCGAACGGGAACCAGGCAATCGACGGCATCGTCTGCATGGCCGTGATCAGCGAGCCCGTGGCCGCGCGCAGCGGCTTGATCCGCGATACCAGGGCGCCGATCACCGCGCCGATGAGCACCGACAGCGTGAACCCGATCACGGCCCGGCGCATCGTGATGTCGATCGCCTGCCAGAGCTGGAGGTGCTGCATCTGCTCCCACAGGTTGGCGAAGACCGTGCCCGGGCCCGGCAGCACGTACTGCTTCCACCCGGTCAGGTGGATGAGCTCCCAGACGCCGATGACCAGCCCGATCGCCAGCAGCTTCGGCCATACCGTGGCCCAGATGTTGCGGGCGCTCCAGGGATGCTTGCGGACCTGGATGGTCTCCAGGCTGTCCAGCCCGGTGAGGGCGGCGGCGTCCGGGCTGGCGGCCGCGGCAGTCGCCGCGGCGCCCGCGCCGCGGCTACCGAGCCTGGCCATGGCGGCTCATCTCCTCACGCAGCCGGTCGGTGATCGTGCTCGCGAGCTGGGCGACCTGCGTCGAGTCGATCCGGCGCTGGCCGGGAATCGGCACGGCGAACTCGTCGATAACCCGGCCGGGCCTGCTGGACAGCACCACCACCCGGTCGCCGAGCCGGACCGCCTCCCGCACGTTGTGCGTGACGAACAGCACGGTCAGGCCCCGGTCCACGCAGATCCGGTCCAGCTCGTCGTGCAGCAGGTCTCTGGTCATGGCGTCCAGGGCGCCGAACGGCTCGTCCATGAGCAGCACGTCGGCGTCGGTGGCCAGGGCGCGGGCCATCGCCACCCGCTGCCGCATGCCGCCGGACAGCTCGTGCGGGCGCTTGTTCTCGAACCCGCCGAGGTGCACCGTTTCCAGCAGTTCCGTGGCCTGGCTGCGGCGGGCCTGCCCGGAGATGCCGCTCGGCCGCAGCGCGAGTTCCACGTTCTTGACGGCGGTCAGCCACGGGAACAGGGCCGGCTCCTGGAACATGAGCGCCACCTTCCGGCCAGAGGTGTCGATCACGCCCGCGGTCGGCTGGTCCAGGCCTGCCACCAGGGACAGCAGCGTGCTCTTGCCGCAGCCGGACGCGCCGATGAGGCAGGCGAATTCGCCGAGCGCCACTTCCAGCGACACCCGGTCGAGGGCGTGCACCGTGTCTTTGCCGTGGCCGAAGGCCTTGGACACCTCGCTGATCCGGACCGCGGTGGTGCCTTCCGGCCCGGTCATGCCGTCACCGGTCACGGTGCCACGGCGGGCTGACGCCCCAGGGAGCACTCCCGGGGGCGCAGCCTGGTGCTGGTCGATGCTCATGGGCTCACCTGCGGCTGCCCGGCCGCCTTCAGCTGCGCGTTCAGCGGGGCGAGATCATAGATGGCGGGCAGGTCCTTCACCGGCGAGAGCAGCCCGACCGCCGCCGCATGCTGGGCGTCGGCCTGCAGCGAGGACGCGATGGGGTCGTTGGTGAACGTGATGTACCGCAGCGCCGCGGCCAGCACGTCCGGCTTCAGCCCCTTGCCGAGCAGCTTCTGCAGCTCGTTGTTGGCCACGGTGGCCGCCGCGCTGCCGTTGGCGTTGATGTACGAGTTCGCCTCGATCTGCGCTTTGAGCAGGCCATTCACCGCGGACGGGTGGGCCTTGAGGAAGGATTGGGTGACCACGAGGTTGGTGGTGACGAACTTGCCGCCGGGCCACAGGCTGGCCTCGTTCACCAGCCGGGTCCCGCCGCCGAGCACCATCTGGGTGGCGTACGGCTCGGGCTCCCAGCCGCCGTCGATCTGTCCCGAGGCGAACTCGAGCACCGCCGCGGAGTTCGGCTTGATCGGCTTGACGGCCACGTCACCGGCGCCGGTGGGCGTGGTGTTCAGGCCGTGCTGCTTCAGCCAGTAGCGCAGCGCGACGTCCTGGGTGTTGCCGAGCGACGGCGTGGCCAGCGACTTGCCCTTGAGCTGCGCGGCGCTGCTGATGCCCTTCTTCACGACCAGGGAGGCGCCCCCCGAGGCCGCACCGGAGATGACCCTGATGGCCGTGCCGTTGGACTTCTGCCACGCGTTGATCGCCGGGTTGGGCCCGACATAGGCCGCGTCGAGCTGGCCGGCCAGGATCGCCGTCGTCTCCTCGGTGCCGCTGCTGAAGACCGTGGTCTTCAGCACGACGTTCTTGCCGAGGTCCTTGGTGAGGTAGCCCTTGGCGATGCCCACCAGCGCGGGCTCGTGGGTGATGTTCGCGAGGAAGCCCAGTCGCAGCACCACCGGCCCCGAGCCAGAGCCCGAGGCCCCCGTGGCGGACGAGGCACAGCCAGCCGCCAAGAGGGTGACAGCAGCTACTCCTGCCATGAGTAGCACACGCCTCATAAGGATCCACCTTTCCCTATCAATTTAGTATTCAGATCAACTTAATAGAGAATGTCGTGAAGCACAACCAGATCCCGTCAAGGCCGGCCGGGTCTGGCGGGTCGCAGGCCAGGGCCGGGTAACGCGGGCGCGGGCGCGCGGCGGAGGTGGCGCGGTCTGGGCGGTCAGGGCGGGCCGCGCGATCAGGGCTGGCGGTGCGGCCGAGGCGGTCAGGGTGGGCGGCACGGTCGAGGCTGGCGGCGTGCTCAGGGCGGGCCGCGCGGTCGAGCGGGCGGCACGGTCAGGGCGGGCCGCGCGGTCGAGCGGGCGGCACGGTCAGGGCGGGCCGCGCGGTCAGGGCGGGCGCCGCGGCATCAGGGCGTCGCGCTGACGTTCGGCGCCTGTACCTGGTGCCCCCGGAACAGAATCGCGGCCACCTGGGTGATCGTCTCCGTGCCCACGTGGTAGCCGCCGTGACCGTTGAGGCTGTTCATCATGGCCAGCGTGTACCGCTGCCGCGGCCCGGCGAACCCGACCGAGTTGATGATCCAGCCGGGCTGCTCCACCGACCAGCCGTCCTTGTTACCCGGGTGGTTGGCGCCGCCCGCGCCCCAGACCCCGAAGTGCTGGTCGGGGGCGACGTGGCTGAGCGTGGTGACCAGGTAGCGGCGCAGCGGCGCCGGCATGTCGTCGAGCACGTAGCCGATCACCCGGCTCAGGTCGGCGGCCGAGCAGAGCATCTCGCCCCAGTACGGCGGGGTGATCCCCGGCGCCGGCACGTACTGCGCCGAGGCCAGGCCGATCCGCGGGAAGTAGCTGGTGTAGAAGCGGGCGCCGAACCTGAACCACAGCGTGTCGGCGGCGGTGTCCGAGCTGACGTGCAGCATGTCGTGCACGATCGACCAGTCCTCGCCGGACAGGTGGATCACCCCGGCCTGGTCCTGCATCAGCAGGGTGACCGCCATCGCCAGCTTGCTGGTGGAGGCCATATATACCGGCGTGTGCGCGCGGGAGTTCTCCCAGACCGCCCCGGTGGACCGGTCCCGCAGCACCACGCCCACCACGCCGGGCCGGTGCCTGAGGTAGGACCGCACCGCCGCGATCCTGGCCCGCATCGCGCAGGAGAACCGGGCGGGGGCGGCCGGGCAGGGTGGCGCCGCGGCCGGCGAGGGGGCGGCCTGGCTGGTCGCCGGTGCCGGGCTGGGGGACGCAGCCGGGCCAGGCGGGCTCGCCGCCGGGGTGAGCAGCCCGCAGCCGGCCAGCGCGGCCGTGGCCGCGGCGGCCGCACCGAACCGGGCGGCCAGCCCGGGGGCTGGGCGAAGCATCACGGCTGGATAGCCTACGGACTTCCCCGGCGGCGCGGGGGCGTCTTCACTTTGGGCTCAGGCCCCGGACGGGCTGGTGAGGTCGATGCCGACAACCGACGGGAACCGCTCCAGGCACTGCTGCAGCCGGGCGATCTGCGCGTCGCTCGCCTGGCTCACCTCGTACCTGATGTCGTAGGGCATGTCGACCTTGAGCGCGTGCCGCGGGATTGGCTCCGGCTTCGCCGCGGCCAGGTGCGAGCAGGCGGCACGCACCTTCATCATCTCCGCGACGGAGGTGTCCGGCTGAAACTGCACCACCGCCTCCCGCTTGCCGAACGCGCGGTTGAAGGAGGCACAGCCGGCCGTGGCCAGGCAGAGCACCGCCGCGGCCGTCGCTGCCGCCAGAATCCGGCCGGGTTGGGGTGCGCGCACGGCTGCCAGCATAGGGCGGGCGCACGGCTGCCAGCACGGGGCGGGCGCACGGCTGCCAGCACAGAGCGGGGCGCCCGGCTGGGCAGGCACCGGAACCGACCCCGCGGGCCAGGGGCAACGCCGCGCGTGCCACGTGCGGGACCGGCCGGCAGGTACGGTTGACCGGCAGAGAAGCACTGGAGGGCACCGGTGGCGGGACTGATCGAGGACTACGCGCTCATCGGCGACATGCAGACGGCGGCGCTGGTCGGCAAGGATGGCTCGATCGACTGGCTGTGCCTGCCCAGGTTCGACTCGCCCGCGTGCTTCACCAGGCTGCTCGGCACCGAGGACCACGGTTTCTGGAGCATCTGCCCGGCGACCGACGCCGGCCAGCCCCGCGCTGTCGCCGGCCAGCGGGGCGCTGCCGCCGGGCGGCCGGGCCCGGCGCGCCGTTACCACGGCGACTCGCTGATCCTGCACACCGAGTGGCGGACCGCCACCGGGACGGTGCGGGTGATCGACTTCATGCCGCCGCGGGACGGCAGGCCACCGGTCCTGGCCAGGATCGTCGAAGGCGTGCAAGGGCACGTAGACATGGAGTTCACGCTGCGGATCCGGCTCGGCTATGGCTCGACGCTCCCCTGGGTGCGCCGCTGGGACGGCCGGATCTCCGCGGTGGCCGGCCCGGACTCGCTGTGGCTGGACACGCCGGTCACCCTCACCGGCCGCAACCTGGCCCATACGGCGACCTTCCGGGTGATCGCGGGCGAGCGGGTGCCGTTCATGCTGACCTGGCGGCCGGGCCATGAGGGGGCGCCCGAGCGGGCCGACCCGGAGGCCCAGCTGGCCCAGACCGCCTGGTTCTGGCGGGACTGGGTGTCCCGCTGCACCTACGAGGGCCCGCACCAGGACGCGGTGATCCGGTCCCTGATCACCCTGAAGGCCCTCACCTACGCCCCCACCGGGGGGATCGTCGCGGCGGCGACCACCTCCCTGCCCGAGGACATCGGCGGGGTGCGCAACTGGGACTACCGCTACTGCTGGCTCCGCGACGCCACCATCACGCTGGAAGCGCTGCTGCGCACCGGGTACACCGAGGAGGCGGCGGCGTGGCGGGCCTGGCTGGAACGCGCTGTCGCCGGAGACCCCAAGGACGTACAGATCATGTACGGGGTGGCCGGAGAGCGCCGGCTGGACGAATGGGAAGCCGACTGGCTGCCGGGATACGAGAGCTCCGCGCCGGTCCGGATCGGTAATGCGGCCGTCGGCCAGCGGCAGCTCGACGTGTACGGGGAGGTTATCGACGCGCTCAGCCTCGCCCGGGCCGCCGGGATCGGCTTCGACCGGCACGCCTGGTCGCTGCAACGCGCGCTGCTCGGCTTCCTGGAGAAGAACTGGGACCAGCCCGACGAGGGCATCTGGGAGGTGCGCGGGCCGCGCCGCCACTTCGTGCACTCGAAGATGATGGCGTGGGTCGCCTTCGACCGCGCGCATCGCGCGGCCACCCAGGGCCTGCCGGGCCCGGGCGACCGCTGGCAGGAGATCGCCGGGAAGATCCACGCCGAGGTGTGCAGCCACGGCTTCGACGAGAAACGCGGCGCGTTCACCCAGTACTACGGGTCGACGGCGCTGGACGCCGCCGTGCTGCTCATCCCCGAGGTCGGCTTCCTCCCGCCCGAGGACCCGCGGGTGGTGTCCACCGTGACCGCGATCCAGCGGGAGCTGGTATCCGACGGCCTGGTCCGGCGCTATCAGCTCACCGCCGGCCAGTCGGAGGTGGATGGCCTGCCCGGCAGCGAGGGCGCGTTTCTCGCGTGCAGCTTCTGGCTGGTGAACGCGCTGCAGCAGATCCGGCGGGAAGATCAGGCGAACGAGCTGTTCCAGCGGCTGCTCGGCCTGCGCAACGACGTCGGCCTGCTCAGCGAGGAATACGACCCCAGGTACCGGCGCCTGGTCGGGAACATCCCGCAGGCGTTCAGCCACGTGCCGCTGATCCAGGCCGCGCTCAACTTGGCGGCGCACGAGCCGGATCACTGCCGCCGGCCCGGCGGGCGCGGCGCCAGGGGGCGCGGCCAGCGGTGACCACGCTTCCCCGCCCCACGCCGGGAACGGATGACCTCGGCCCGCCGGAGGCTGCCGCCGGTTATCCGCGGCCGCCGCTGTCCCGCCCGCACATCCTGGTGGTCAACGGGCGCAAGGTGCGCAACCCGGTGTTCGTGATCGGCGTGCCCGGCGCGGGGACCGAGATGCTGGCGCGGGCGTTCAAGCGCACCCCGGGATTCCACATGACGCTCGGGCAGCGCTGGGTACTGCCCGTCGTGCAGGCGTTCGCGCGCACCCCCTCGCTGGCCCGCGGCCGTCCCGAGGCGGCCGCCACCGTGCTGCGGGACGCCTTCGCCCAGGGCTGGCAGGTCGGCCCGGACTGCTGCCTGGGCTGTACACCGGCCTGCCGGGAGGCGGGCGGAACCCCAGGGAACCAGCCGTGCGTCGCGGAACGGGACATCAACCGGTACGGCGACGCCAGCCCGGAGCTCCTCTACTGCGCCGATTCGCTGGTGGACGCCTTCCCGGACGCACGGCTGGTGCAGATCGTCCGCGATGGCCGGGACGTGGTCGCGGAGATGCTCGCCGACCCCCAGGCGCTGGCGTGGTTCCGGCCGGGCTTTGTGAACCTGGACGCCGAGGTCACTCACCCGCTGCTCGGCGTGAACGCCGCCCCGGACCGGAGCCTGTGGGCGGACGCGTCCGTGGCGGGGAAATGCGCGATGCGCTGGCGCGGGACCATCCGCCTGATGGCCCGGCTGCGCACCAAGCTGTCCCCGCAACAGCTGGTCACCCTGCGCTATGAGGAAATGATCAGGCAGCCCCTGACCGCCGCGCGAGCGCTGTCGGAGTTCGCCCGGGCCGAGATCTGCCCGGTGGAGCCGCGGTCGGCCGGCCCGCGGCTGGAGCCTGGATCCTGGCGCAGGCTGCTGACGGCGGCCCAGGCCGCCGAGGTGGAGAACATCGCGGGCGAGGAGCTGCGCCGGGTGGGCTACGGCGGCTGACTCGGCCCCGGCCCGGTCACACCGGCCCCAGCGGTTCCTGGCGGCCCGGGGACGGCCGAGGCCACCGGCTCCTGGTCGGCGAAGCCAGCGGAGTGTGGTCCAGCTCCGCGTGCCGCTGCCTCCCGGGCCGGCGCGACCGGCTCCTGGTCGGCGAACTGCGTGTGGTACAGCTCCGCGTACAGGCCGCCGGCGGCCAGCAGCTCTTCGTGCTGCCCGCGCTCGCGGATCTGCCCGCCCTCGATCACCAGGATCTGGTCGGCTTCCCTGATGGTGGACAGCCGGTGCGCGATCACCAGCGAGCTCCGCCCGGCCAGCGCCGTCTTCAGCGCGTGCTGCACCGCGACCTCGGACTCGGAGTCCAGGTGCGCGGTGGCCTCGTCCAGCACGACCACGGCGGGGCCCTTGAGCAGCAGCCGGGCGATGGCCAGCCGCTGCTTCTCCCCGCCGGACAGCCGGTACCCGCGGTCGCCGACCACGGTGTCCAGCCCGTCCGGGAGGGTCTCGATCAGGCCCCAGATCTGCGCCGCCCGGCACGCCTGGATCAGTTCCTCGTCCGTGGCGGACGGCCTGGCGTAGGCGAGATTGGCCCGGATCGTGTCGTGGAACATGTGCGCGTCCTGGGTGACCACGCCCACCGCCTCGTGCAGCGAGTCCAGGGTGAGGTCGGCGATGTCGTACCCGCCGATGCGGACCACGCCCTCGCGCGGGTCGTACAGCCGCGACACCAGGTGGGTAATCGTGGTCTTGCCCGCCCCCGACGGGCCGACGAGCGCGGTCAGCTGCCCGGCCGGCGCGGTGAAGCTCACGTCGTGCAGCACGTCATCGCCGGCCGTGATCCGCTCGGGGGCCGGCAGCGCGATCGACTCCAGCGAGGCCAGCGACACCTCGCTGGCGGTCGGGTAGCGGAACGAGACGTGGTCGAACTCGACCGCCAGGGCGCTCGCGGGCCCGGCCCCGTTCCCCTGGCCGGTCCGGGGCAGTGCCACCGCCCCCGGCCGCTCCGCGATGAGCGGCTCGAGGTCCAGCACTTCGAACACCCGGTCGAAGCTGACCAGGGCGGTCATCACGTCCACCTGCACGTTGGACAGCGCGGTGATCGGACCGTAGAGCCTGCTGAGCAGCGCCGCCAGCGCCACCAGCGTGCCCAGCTGGATGGCACCGTGGATCACCAGCGCGCCGCCCAGCCCGTACACCACGGCGGTGGCCATCGAAGCCAGCAGGGTCAGCGCGATGAACAAAGTGCTCCCGTACATGGCGGTGGTGACGCCGATGTCCCTGACCCGCGCGGCCCGGCCCGCGAACACGCGGGCCTCGTCCGCCGGGTGCCCGAACAGCTTGACCAGCATCGCCCCGGCGACGTTGAAGCGCTCCGTCATGGTGGAGCCCATCTCCGCGTCGAGCTGCATCGACTCCCGGGTGAGCCGCTGCAGCCTGCGGCCGACCAGGCGGGCCGGGATGATGAAGAACGGCATCATCACCAAGGTGACGACGGTGACCAGCCAGGACAGGTAGATCATCGCCGCGAGCACCAGGATCAGGCCGATCACGTTGGCGATCACCGACGACAGCGTCGAGGTGATCGCCTGCTGCGCGCCGATCACGTCGCTGTTCAGCCGGCTGACCAGGGAACCCGTCTGTGCCCTGGTGAAGAACGCCAGCGGCTGCCGCTGCACGTGCTCGTACACCTCGGTGCGCAGGTCGTAGATGAGCCCCTCGCCGATGCGCGCCGAGAACCAGCGCGTGGCGACCGAGAGCCCGGCGCCCAGCAGGGCGAGCGCGGCCACCGCCACGGCAACCCACAGCACGACCGCGGTGTTCCCGGGCAGGATGCCCCTGTCGATGATGGTCTGCAGCAGCAGCGGCACGGCCACCGCGATCATCGCGGACACCGCGGTCAGCGTCAGGAAGATGACCAGGTCCAGCCGGTAGGGGCGAGCGTACGACGCGATCCGCCGCACGATGCCCCGGCTCAGCCGCTGCTGGGTGACCGACTTGTCCCGGGTGAATCCCCGCATCGCCTGCCACTGCGCCTGGTACATGATCCGGGCAACACGAGTCCCGGCGCTGGTCTTCCCCCGTGCGCTCAGGGCGAACGCGCGGTGGCGCCGCCCCGGCTGGCTGGCGGCGGGATCAGGGGGCGGTGAGCCGGGAGCGCAGCAGCGCGGCCTGGGCCTGCCGCTCGGCCGCTGCCTGCTGCTCCAGGGTGTTGCCCGGGGCCTGGGCCAGCAGTTCCTTGGTGGCGACGGCCGTCCGCGGGTCCACCGCCAGCAGCGCGGCGGCCAGGTCGGCCACGGCGCCGTCCAGGTCAGCCACGGGCACCACCAGCTCGGCCAGCCGCAACTCCCGCGCCTCCCCGGCCGGCACCGACCGCCCGGTCAGGCACAGCTCCAGTGCCCGCGGCAGGCCCACAATGTCGACAAGTGGCTTTGTCCCCAATAGGTCCGGCACCAGGCCGAGCGAGGGCTCCTTCATGCAGAGCATCGCGTCATCGGCGAGCACCCGCAGGTCACAACCGAGGGCGAGCTGGAACCCGGCGCCGATCGCGTGGCCGCGGACCGCCGCCACCGAGACCAGCGACGGGCGCCGCAGCCAGGCAAAACCCTCCTGACAGGCCGCGACCCAGGCCTCGAAACCCGGATCCGCCGGGCTCGGAATGGCATCCGCGCCCTCGGCCTCCTCCCCCGACAGGATCTTCAGGTCGATGCCGGACGAGAAGGATGAGCCCTCCCCTCGTACCACCACCACCCGCACGTCCGGCGGGAGCGACCGGCCGATGTCGGCCAGCCCGCGCCACATCCGGGGGGTCATGGCGTTGCGCCGCTCTGGGCGCGACAGCGTCACCGTGGCCGCGCCCGGGCAGGGCCGTTCGGGGTCGTAGACGAGGCCCGCGCGGTCCAGGCCGGGCGGGCGGGACGTCATTGCCCTCAGCGCTTCGCCTTGGCCCTGCCGCGCGTGGCGCCGCCCCGGCCGCGCAGCGATACCCCGTTCTCGGTCAGGATCCGGTGCACGAACCCGTAGGACCGGCCGGTCGTCGCAGCGAGCGCGCGGATGCTTTCCCCGGAGTCGTACCGCTTCTTCAGGTCTGCTGCCAGCTTGGCGCGGTCCGCGCCGGTCACCCGGGTGCCTTTCTTAAGGGTTTCGGTCACGCGTACCTCCCGTAAGCTCAGCTGACCGCTGCGTCACCGTCTCTCGCCATGATCACGCATTAGCATCTAATCGGCTACCCACATACAGGTAAGTGATCACTACTTTTCGCGTGCTGCCAGGTCAGGCCAGGGCTACCAGATCGGACAGATCTTCGCTCCAGGAGTCCTCGACTCCGTCCGGAAGCAGGATCACCCGCTCCGGTGACAGCGCCTCGACCGCGCCCTCGTCGTGGGTGACCAGCACGATCGCCCCGCGGTAGCGGCGCAGCGCGCTGAGGATCTCGGTCCTGCTGAGCGGGTCGAGGTTGTTGGTGGGCTCGTCGAGGAGTAGCACGTTGGCTCCGGACACCACCAGCAGGGCCAGCGCCAGCCGGGTGCGCTCGCCGCCGGACAGCACCCCGCCGGGCTTGGTCACGTCGTCCCCGGGGAACAGGAACGACCCCAGGATGCGCCGCTGCTCCGGCTCGCTCAGCTCCGGCGCGGCCGAGGCCATGTTCTCCAGCACGGTACGGTCCAGGTCCAGGGTCTCGTGTTCCTGGGCGTAATAACCCAGGCGCAGCCCGTGGCCGGGGACGACCTCCCCGGTGTCCGGCTTCTCCAGCCCGGCGACCAGCCGCAGCAGGGTCGTCTTGCCCGCCCCGTTCAGCCCGAGCACCACGATCCTGGCCCCGCGGTCCACCGCCATGTCGACGTCGGTGAACACCTCCAGCGACCCGTAGGACTTGGA
>Ga0126380_10000236_pt1 | contig 16389 bp, 15 predicted proteins | sample PanSoiMetPlot_26_FD_92544 | JGI IMG/M metagenome (GOLD analysis project Ga0126380, IMG submission 92544) | Tropical forest soil microbial communities from Panama - MetaG Plot_26 | ecosystem: Environmental > Terrestrial > Soil > Tropical forest > Bulk soil | place: Panama | collected 2016-02-17
CTTTGGTTAAAACTTTTGCGCTCATTTCGCCCTCGCGGCTTCCTTCGCTTTAGCCGCCTTCTCTTCGGCTATTTCGCCAGCTTTCTTCGGTTTCTTGGCGAGCGCCGCTGCATCTGCTTTCGCATGCTGCTGGTGTAACGCGATCAGCGCACCCGGATTCTTAATCGCGGGTCTGATGACGACGTAGCTGCCATTCGATCCCGGCACAGCGCCGCTCACTAAAATCACTTTCTCTGCCTCGCGCACTTGCATGATGCGCAGGTTCTGGACGGTCACTCGCTCGTCACCGAGGTGACCGGGCATTCCCATGTTTTTCCAAATCCGGCCCGGGGTGGAACGATTTCCGATCGCGCCGTTGCGGCGGTGCGTTTTCGAACCGTGCGCCGCGCCTTGTCCGTGGAAATTGTGTTTCTTCATCACGCCCTGGAAGCCTTTTCCTTTCGAGCGGCCGATCACGTCGACGAAATCGCCCGGTTGAAATTGCGTAATGCTCAAGTCCACTTCGCCTTCGGGCAGATCCGCCTTCAAACGAAACTCGCGCACGAATCTTTGCGGTTCGACGTTCGCTTTCTTGAAATTTCCGAGCTCGGCTTTGGAAACCCGCGATTCTTTTTGTGTCGCGAATCCAACGCGCACAGCCGAGTAGCCGTCGCTTTCCTGAGTGAGCCGGCCGAGAAGAACGTTATCGCCCGCGGCAATCACGGTCACAGGATGGAGCCGACCATTCGCGTCGTAGACGCTGGTCATGCCAATCTTCTGTCCTAGTAACCCGATGCTCATGATGTCGATCTTCTAAAAGTCTCAAACCTAAATTTTAATCGTGATATCCACGCCCGCCGGCAGATTGAGTTTCTTCAACTCGTCCACCGTCTTCGCGGTCGGCTCGATGATGTCGAGCAACCGTTTGTGCGTGCGGATCTCAAATTGTTCCATCGACTTTTTGTCGACGTGGGGAGAACGATTGACCGTGAACTTCTCGATCAAGGTCGGCAACGGGATCGGGCCGGCCACGCGGGCACCGGTTCGTTTCGCGGTCTCAACAATCTCGACCGCGGACTGGTCGAGCATTCGATGATCGAATGCTTTCAGGCGAATCCGAATTTTTTGTCCTTCGGCCATTACTTCTTCTCCTTCTGATCGAGAATGGCGGCGACGAGGTTCGCCGGCACTTGTTCAAAGTGCGACGGCTCCATCGAGTAACTTGAACGGCCCTTGGAAAGTGAACGGATCGCGGTCGCGTAACCGAACAGTTCGGCGAGCGGGACCAGCGCGTGGATGATCGCAAGATTCCCGCGCGCTTCGATGCTTTGAATTGCACCACGCCGCCGGCTCAAGTCGCCGCAGATGTCGCCCTGATATTCTTCTGGCGTGATATTTTCGACCTTCATGATCGGCTCGAGCAGAATCGGTTTCGCCGCGCGGAAGCCGTCTTTCATGGCGAAGATCGCAGCCATCTTGAATGCGAGCTCGTTCGAATCGACTTCGTGGAAACTTCCGAACACGATGTCGCATTCAACATCGACGACGGGATAACCGCCCATCACTCCGTCGAGCATCGCTTCCTCAATGCCTTTCTTGCACGCCGGGATGTATTCGCGCGGAATAATTCCGCCGACGATCTTGTTTTCCAGAACAAGACCTTTGCCGCGCTCGGCCGGACGAAGATCGACTTCGACGTGACCGTACTGACCCCGACCACCGGATTGCTTGATCAACTTGCCAACACCGTGCGCGTTGGAGGTGATTGTCTCGCGATACGCGATCTGCGGTTTGCCCGCGTTCGCGTCGACTTTGAATTCGCGGAACATTCGATCGCGAATGATTTCCAAATGGAGCTCGCCCATGCCGGCAATGATCGTCTGGCCGGTGTCCTCGTGGGTATAAACCTTGAAAGTCGGATCCTCTTCGGACAACCGTTGCAGAGCCACGCCCATCTTTTCCTGGTCCAGCTTCGTCTTTGGCTCGATCGCCATTGAAATAACTGGATCGGGGAACGTCGGTGGCTCGAGCAGGATCGGATGATCCTCATCGCAAAGCGTGTCGCCGGTGGTAATATTTTTGATTCCGACGATCGCCGCGATGTCGCCCGAGTAGCAGGTTTCGATGTCTTCGCGTTTGTCGGCTTGAATCTGAATCAAACGCGAAATGCGTTCGCGCTTGTTCGTGCGCGGATTGTAAACCGTGTCGCCTTTACTGAGCGTGCCGGAATAAACGCGGAAGAAAACGAGCTTGCCGACGAACGGGTCGCTCCAAAGTTTGAATGCGATCGAACAGAACGTCGCGTTGTCGTCCGTGACCGCTTCCATCGGCTCGTGGGTGTCCGGCTCCATGCCTTTGGCTGGCGGAATGTCGAGTGGGCTCGGCAAGTAATCGACGACCGCATCGACCAGGTATTGCACGCCAATGTTCTTCAGGGCTGAGCCGCCAATCACCGGCACAAATCTGTTCGCGATCGTTTGCCGGCGGATCGCCTGCTTCAGCAGCTCCGGCGTAACCGGCTTCTCCTCGAGAACTATTTCGGCGACTTCGTCATCGATGTTGGAAATCTGCGCGACCAGATCTTTGTAAGCTTTTTCGACCGCATCCTTGTGCTCTGCCGGCAGGTCCGTCACTTCATATGTCGATCCAAGCTGGTCGCTGTCTGAATAAATGATCGCCTTCTTATTAATAACGTCGAGCTGACCCTTGAGCTCTGCTTCTCGGCCGAGCGGCAACAGCACCGGCCACGCGTTCGCGCCGAGTTTTTTGTGGATGCTGTCCACCGACATCGCGAAGTCGGCGCCGACGCGGTCCATCTTATTAATAAAGGCGAGCCGCGGAACGTTGTATTTCGTCGCCTGCCGCCAAACCGTTTCGGACTGCGGTTGCACACCGGCGACGCCGTCGAAAACCGCGATCGCGCCGTCCAACACGCGCAACGAACGCTCGACTTCGGCGGTGAAATCCACGTGGCCGGGTGTGTCGATAATGTTGATGCGTTGTTTGATGCCTTCGAAAATCTTGTAAACGCCTTCTTCTTTCTTTTGCGACCAGCTACAGGTAGTCGCCGCGGACGTGATCGTGATTCCGCGCTCGCGCTCCTGCTCCATCCAGTCGGTGACGGTGGTGCCTTCGTGCACCTCGCCCATCTTGTGGATCATGCCGGTGTAAAACAGCACGCGCTCGGTGATCGTCGTCTTGCCGGCGTCGATGTGCGCCGCAATTCCGATGTTGCGCGTCCGCTCGAGTGGGAATTTCCGATTTGGCGAGTTCGGACCTTTCGCTGCGGCTGATTTCTTTTCTGCGGTCGCGGTCGCCATAAAAATTACCAGCGAAAATGGGCAAACGCGCGGTTCGCTTGCGCCATTTTGTGCGTATCTTCGCGTTTCTTGATCGCGTTCCCCTGACCGGACGCAGCGTCCTTGATTTCGTGCGCGAGCGCTTCGGCCATCGGCATGCCTTTGCGCGTGTCCGCGTATTGCACGATCCAGCGCATGGCGAGTGAGACCTGACGTGCAGGCGGCACTTCCAGTGGAACTTGGTAGGTCGCGCCACCGACTCGGCGCGATTTTACTTCCAAACGCGGCCGAACGTTCTCCAGCGCCTTGTTTAAAACTTCGAGCGGATCGACCGAATCGGATCCTTCGCGTGATTTCTCAATCGCGGTGTAGACAATGCGCTCGGCGAGCGATTTTTTGCCGCGCTTCATCACCGTAGTGATGAGCCGCGCGACCGCCGGACTCCCGTAGCGGGAATCGACGCGCTCTTCCTTTTTGTAAACTCTCTTCCGTCGCGACATTGTCGGTCTTCTGTTTCAAAATTTACTTTTTCTCTTCCTTGGCCGCTGCCGGCGCCGCTTTCGCTGCGCCGCCTCCGCCAGCCGCCGCGCCACCTTTCGGGCGCTTCGCCCCGTATTTGGAGCGACCACGCCGGCGTCCATCAACGCCAAGCGCGTCGAGCGTTCCGCGTACAATATGATACCGAACACCCGGCAAATCTTTTACTCGGCCCCCGCGCACGAGCACGATCGAGTGCTCCTGCAAGTTGTGTCCCTCGCCTGGAATGTAGGCAATCACTTCCTGGCCGTTCGTCAACCGCACTTTTGCCACTTTGCGCAAAGCGGAATTCGGCTTCTTCGGAGTGCGCGTCATCACCTGCACGCACACGCCGCGCCGCTGGGGACAATTGGCCAGGGCCGGTGACTTCGATTTCACCGACACCTTCCGGCGTCCTTTCCGAATCAATTGATTAATCGTGGGCATTTCTGTTCACCAAAGCGCCGCCCAAACGGGGTCAAAATCTGGGCGACAAAAAAACCCGCTCAAACGCGTTAACACACTGTCACGCGCCTGATGCGGTGAGCCGCGACTATAGAGGAGAAAATCGCACTCCGCAAAGAAAATTTTGTGCGTCCGCGCACATTTTGTGCAACACGTGGAGCTTAATTTCCGAATGGAAAAAACGTTCGAGCTTTTAGCCAAAGATCGTGAGTCGGGCGCGCGCCACGGGCGCCTGACGACCGCGCATGGCGCGATCGAGACGCCGGCGTTCATGCCGGTTGGCACGCAAGGCAGCGTGAAGGCGGTCAGTCCCGCGGAACTGCGCGAATTGAACGCGCCAATCGTTCTCGGAAACACTTACCACCTGTTCGTGCGGCCGGGTGTTGAGGTGATTAAACATCTCGGTGGCCTGCACAAATTCATGAACTGGGACCGGGTAATCCTGACCGACAGCGGTGGTTACCAGATTTTTTCGTTGGCCAAGTTGCGAAAGATCACGGAAGCCGGCGTGCATTTTCAAAATCATGTCGATGGAAGCCCGGCATTCATTTCACCTGAAGGCGCGATGGAAATTCAGGCGACGCTCGGGAGCGATATCGCGATGGTGCTCGACGAATGTCCTCCCTGGCCGTGCGAATACGATTACGCGGCGAAAAGTGCGGAAATGACAACGCGCTGGGCGAAACGGTGCAAGGAATGGGCACAAGAGCACGCGTTTCGGACGGCAAAGCCTAAAGCGGCCGACACGGCCGCCACTACGACAGAACAAACGCGGCAGTTAGTTTTTGGAATCGTCCAAGGCGCGACGTTCGAAAGACTGCGGAAACAAAGCGCGCAAGCAATTGTCGATCTTGATTTCGATGGTTACGCGGTCGGCGGCGTGAGCGTTGGCGAACCGGAAGAGGAAATGTTTAAGGCCGTCGAATCGAGCGAACCGATTTTGCCGGCCGACAAACCACGCTACTGCATGGGCATCGGCACACCGCCGCAATTGCTCGAGATGATCGCGCGGGGTATCGATATGTTCGATTGCGTGTTGCCAACGCGGCTCGCGCGGAACGGGACCGCATTCACATCCGGGGGCACGATCAATTTGAAAAACGCCGAGTTCACCAAGGACAAGAACCCTATCGATCAGAATTGCGTCTGCACAGCCTGCCGCGAATTCAGCCGCGGTTATATTCGGCATTTGGTGAAGTCGGAAGAAATCCTGGGACTGCGGTTGATCACGCTTCACAACCTGCATTTCTATTTAGATCTCATGCGGCAGGCGCGGGCGAAGATCGACAACAAGGCGTTCGACGAGTTCCGGAGCGAGTTCGTTTCCAACTACGAGACCCACGAACCCGAACCAACTGAGTAGGCGGCCAAGTCTACACGATTCTCGATTGCAGGCGGAGCGTTCAGGATTAAACTCCCCGCTCGCTCGAATCTTCGATGATGTTTGAATTCCTAGCCCAAGCGCAGTCTGCCGCTCCGGCCGCTCCCGGTCCCGGTGGCGCGGGCAGTTTCCTGAACCTGCTCCCGTTTTGGTTCTTCATCATCGTCATCATGTATTTCTTGATGATCCGGCCGCAGCGGAAGCGGCAACAGGAACAGCAGCGACTGATCTCGGCCCTGAAAACCGGCGACAAGATCGTGACGAACGCCGGCATTCACGGGTTGATCGCGAACGTGAAAGAGACAACCGTGATGTTGAAGATCGCCGATAACGTGAAGATCGAAGTAGAAAAATCGGCGATCACGAACGTTGTAAAATCCGAATGAGTCCTGCGCTGACATTCTTTGGCGGTCTTGGCCTGCTCGTTTTGTTTGGATGGTATTTCGCGACCGACGTTGGTCTGCGAAAGCGAATCCTCGCCACCACGCTGGTGATGTTGCTCGTCGCTTTCAGCATCGCCACGATCTGGCCGCCAAAGGAGAAGATTCAACTCGGTCTCGATATTCAAGGCGGCACTTCGTTTTTGATTCGCTTGATGGGTGGCGACAAGGAAGTGAACAAGGGAATGCTCGACCAGGCGGTCGAAGTGATCCGCAAACGCGTCGATTATTTTGGCGGCGGGGAACCGATCATCAGTCCGGTCGGCAACGATCGGATCCTGGTCCAGATTCCCGGCCTTAGCACCGAAAAAATTCAGGAAGCGCGCGAACAACTCTCGCGCGTCGCGAAACTCGAATTCCGCATGGTCTATCCGGACCACGGCGAGAAATTGCAGGCGATCGATGCCGGCAAAGACGTAATTCCGCCGGAATATCGAATTGAAAATTATAAGCACGCGAAAGAAGGCGATGCGCCGCCGGTCGAAGAACGGTTACTCGTGAAAAAGAAAGCCGACCTCGGCGGAAACCACGTGTCGCATGCGAGCGCCGGCTTCGGAAACGAAGGTTGGGAAGTCAGTCTCAGCTTCGACAGCGAGGGCACAAAGAAGTTTGGCGAGATCACCGGCGCGAACGTCAATCACCGCTTCGCAATCGTCTTGGACAACGTGATCCAATCGGCGCCGAACATTCGCGAACCAATTTACGGCGGCAACGCGCGCATTTCGGGAAGTTTCGCCGAAACTGAAGCGCGCGGGCTCGCCAGCGTGCTCGAGAATCCTTTGCAAACGCCGGTATCGATCGAGGAAGAACGCAGCGTTTCACCGACGCTCGGATTGGATTCGATCAAGGCTAGCATCCTGGCCGGCTTGCTTGGCCTCGCAATCACGATGGTGTGCGTCTTAGTTTACTACAGGCTCCCCGGCCTAGTCGCGAACCTTGCGCTGATCGTGAACCTGATCCTTCTCATCGGCGCGCTGACGATGTTCCGGTTCGTGCTGACCTTGCCGGGAATCGCGGGAATTGTTTTGACCATTGGCCTATCGGTCGATGCGAGCGTACTAATATATGAGCGGCTGCGCGAAGAAATGGCGCTGGGCAAATCTCTCAAGGTCGCGCTCGAGACCGCGTATGAGAAAGCATTTAGCTCTATCTTTGACGCGAACGTGACGACGCTGATCACGGCCGCGATTTTGTTTTGGAAAGCCAGCGGGCCAGTCAAAGGCTTCGCGATTTCTCTGACCCTCGGCATTCTCGCCTCCCTTTTTACCGCACTCATCGTCGGACGCAACGCGCTGGGCTGGCTGGTTGATGCCGGCAAAGTGAAAAAGATTTCGATGCTGCATCTCATTTCGTCGCAGCACATCAACTTCCTCGGCAAAGGCTTTCTCGCCTGTATGATCTCGCTCGCGATCATCATTGCCGGCGCGACCTCGTTTTACATCAAAGGCGAGAAGAATTTCGGTGTTGATTTCCGCGGCGGCGATTTGATCACGTTGAGCTCGGCTTCGGTCATCGACGTTGGACAAGTGCGTGACGGACTGAAACCTCTCGGTTTCGCGGATGCCTCGATCCAGGAATCGTCACAAGGCGGAAAGAATTACATAACTATTCGCACGCCGCTGAACACGAGCGATAAAGTTGAGAAGCAAGTGATTCAGGCGATGCCGCAGGCAAATTTCCAAGTGGAGCGCTCGGAACGCGTGGGACCGCTCGTCGGCGGCGAGCTCGCGAAGAGTTCGGTCGTCGCGCTCGCGCTCGGAATCATCGGCGTTTTGATCTTCGTCACGTTTCGGTTTGAGCTCTCGTTCGCGGTCGGTGCCATCGTCGCGCTCTTCCACGACGTCATCATTACCGTCGGGGTCTTCTCGCTTTTTAATCGCGAATTAACGCTGACAATGGTCGGCGCCGTTCTGACCATTGCCGGTTATTCGATCAACGACACGATCGTCGTTTACGATCGAATCCGTGAAGGTCTCGCGAGCGGAAAGCGCGGTTCGATCGAGGAGATCATGAACTCGAGCATCAATCAGACATTGAGCCGCACGATTCTGACCAGCACGGTCACCTTGATCCCGATTCTCTGTTTGTTCTTCTTCGGCGGCCCGGTGCTGCGCGACTTCTCGCTCGCGATCATCGTCGGCGTCGTGGTTGGAACCTACTCGTCGATCTTCATCGCCTCACCGATCGTGCTTTGGTGGACCCGCGCTCGCGGCGAGAGCACGAGCACGCTGCGTAAAGAGATCACTCAAAAGCCGACCGCCGCGAATCCGCTCGCGCGTTAGACTAGGCCGCGGTCTTGCTGGCGGAGCTAGCGCGCAAATCCTGAACGATCTGCCGCATCGCTGCTAAACCAGCTTCGTTGCAATAGGCGCGCGGATTCGAAGGCGGAAATTCATCGCGGATCGCGACGCATTTCTGCCGGATCGCCTCGAGTTCCGGATTGTCGAGTCGGAGCGAAATAAAGTCGTCCCAGGCCCATTGATCCCCGGTGCCGTTTACAAAGCCTTCAATAGTGTCCGCGATTTCTTTAGGCGCTCGCTTCATTGGCCTCCCATCTAACTTGAAATCGCGTCCGCTGTCAGGCGCCGATTTGACGAAATCACCCGTCCCGATTAATCTCCGCCTCGCCCGTAGGGCAAAGAATTTGCTAGGATTGGAGTTGAATTAAAGATGCCAGAAGTACTCGTTCGCAAAGGTGAACCGGTGGATCGCGCACTCAAGCGGCTGAAAAACAAGCTTGATGCTGAGGGTATTCTCGAGGAAGTGCGCCGTTTGCGCGCGTTCGAGACGCCGAATCAAAAGCACCGCCGCAAGGCCAAGAACAACGCCAAGCGCGGCCGGACCAAGTTCCGCTTTACCGCGTAAGATCGACAACGAGTTAGTTTTTAGAGGGACACGCTTCGGCGTGTCCTTTTTGTTTAATCGCACTCGCAAACGATCCGGAAGCCGAGATCGTTGCAGGAGAATCCGGGAACGTTTGAGCTGCGAACGGTCGTGCGCAGGCTGCTAAAGCGCGATTTCCAACTTCCACCGCGATAGACACGCTTGCTGCCGGAAGCGGGGCCGCGCGGATTCGTTTTCGGGCCAGGGCGATAGAGCTCGTAATAATCGAGACACCATTCCCAAACGTTGCCGGCCATGTCTTCGACCCCGAACGGGCTCGCGCCGAGTGGAAACGCCCCCACGGGCGAACTTTCAGGATAACCATCATCGACCTCGCGATCGCTCCAGGCGAAAACCGTGTTCTTGTCCGCGAAGTTGGCCAGATCGCCCCGGCCGGAATAATTGCCCCACGGAAATTGTCGATCATCGTTGCCCTTGGCGGCGTGTTCCCATTCCGCTTCGGTCGGCAAACGATATTTGCGGCGCTCGCGCGTGCTTAGCCACTGACAAAATTTCACAGCGTCCAGGTAGCTGACGTAAACGACCGGGTGACGATCTCCCGCGCCGGGTGCGCGCTTTGATTTGTGCGCGCGATCGAATTGTTCGTACGCCGCGTTCGTAATCAAGAATCGCGAAATATAGAAACGGCTGACGGTCGCCTGACTTGTTGGCCGCTCGTTCGGCGCGGCCTCTGCCAGCTGGCTCCCGATTGTGAACTCGGCCGAGGGAACAAAAATCATCATCTCTCCGAGCGTGTTTGTGAAGTTGGCGAAACGCGAACGCTCCAGTTCGGGATTGGAATCGATTTTGCTAGCGACGAGCTTTTCTTCAACCGGAGAAGGCGCGGCCGCCGACTTGCTTTCAACTGTTCCAGCGGGAGCTGGAGCGGACGACGCAGCGATGGATTTCTCATCGGCCTCTTCAAGATAAAGGTCGCAAAGATCTTCGGCTTCGCCGGGATCGAGTCCCAGATTTTCCGCCATGTCGATGAACGTGTCGCGTTGATCGTCGCTCATGCTGAAGCTGTCGAGTTTGCTCAACCGCAACATCCGCAGAAATTCGTCCTGCGAGTTCATCGGTTTAGTCGTCGCGCTTGTTTCGACAGTAATTGCGGCGGAGGGCGGCGCCGCGATCTCCTTGCGTTTTGCGCCTTTTTCCTGCAACGCCTCCTCGATCATCGAATTCATCTCTATTTGGCTTAAGGCCCGGTCGTTCCCGAAGCGGAGCAGATTTCTTTCTTCCTCGATGCTGAGCACGCCACCGGCGAGCGCGAATTCAAGATACTTTCGAAACTCGTCGGATGCGGCTTCATGCGCTTGCACGGCGAGCTCTTCATCAATCGCCTTCCGACGCTCCGGATCGAGGAGTTCAACTCGCGCCTCGGTCAAGAAGCGAGAGGATTCCTCAAGCCCAGCGCGAAGCAATTGAGCGAGCGGATTGCTCGGCTGATTCTTAAGCGGAAGCTTTTTTTGCCACCACCGCATTAGCTCGCGGCAATGCTCTTCGATCAGCTCGTTGCTGGGATTTGAATACGGATCGAGACAGAGACGGTCGTAGGCGTTGGGCGAATTGTAATTGCTCCAGCCTTGCCACTTTCGCGGGTCATCCGGGAGAGGAAGAGGAAAACTGATATCGCATTTGGTCATCACCTAACTGACTTTCAGGGCCTCTAAACTCGACGTGGCCTCGGCGATATCTGCTGGCGCGAGACCGGTGTTGCGATCAATCGTGACTTTAGCGTTGTTCCCGGCCGCCTGCACTTCCACTTCCAAGACCTGGTTGGCGTTGTATTGATAAGTGAGCTTAACCGGCGAGCCTTTCGGCAAATACGGCGGCAGCTGAATGTCGCAAACGCCGAGCGGCGTGCACTCTGCGGGCACCGTACTCTCGCCTTCGACGACTTTGACTACGGCGCGTTGCATGTTCGCGTCCGCCGTGCCGAACGAATTCTTAATGACCGCCGGAACTGGCGTCATTTTTCGGATCATCGGAAAAACATATTCCTGGAGCTGTTTTTCATCCCAAAGCACAACCCCGAGCGTGTGTGAGGTGATGTCGGTAACTTCAATCAGCCCGCCGGCGAGCGTCGAAAATTTCTCGCGGACCGCCTCGTCGACCATTCGTTTACCGGAAGCATTTTCCTCATTCAATATCGAAAGGATGCCCTGAATCGCCGCGCCCCGCGCCACGACTTCATCCGGATTCACGTGATCGATCAACGTCGCCGAAGAAAATCCCGCGATCATCGCCCGCATCATCGGCATTCGCGTCATACCGCCGGCGAGCAACACTTTGTCGATCTGGTCCCACTTCATCTTCGCTTCCTGCATCACCATTTCGCAGATCGTTTTGCATTTTTCGACGAGATGCCGAGTGCGTTGCTCGAATTCCTTTCGGGTTATTGTGAGCTTCACGCTCTTGCCGCCGTGATGATAAACAATCGTGGTCGAATTGCGGCTCGAGAGCTGGATCTTCGCAGCGAGAGCGCGGTTGTGCAGCTCCTGATAACTGTGCAGATCGAGGAGCGGATTCTCGCCGTGTAGTTTGTCGAATTCTTCCGCGATCAAATTGACGATGACATCGTCCCAATCCTTACCGCCGAGCCGGTGGTCGCCGTTGGTCGCGAGCATCTCGATCTTGTGATCGACGATGCGCATGATCGTGACGTCGAATGTGCCGCCGCCGAGATCGAAAACGAAAACGGTCTGGTTCTCGTCCAGTTTGTCGAGACCGTAAGCGAGTGCGGCCGCGGTCGGCTCATTGACAATTTGCAGAACGTTCAAACCGGCGAGCCGTCCCGCCGTGATCGTCGAGGTGCGCTCCGCGTCGTTGAAATATGCGGGCACCGTGATCACTGCATCGGTGATCGGTTGCTCGAGATATTTTTCGGCGTCGCCCTTCATTTTCTTGATGATCACCGCCGAAAGCTCTTCCGCCGAATAAGTCTTGCCGCCGAAGTCGCGATGGAACTGCTCTTTGGGTTTGCCCATTTCGCGCTTTACGAAATCGACAATCTTCTCCGGCTCGGCCACCGCATTATTTTTCGCGACCGTACCGACGATCACATTCGTCCCATCAAAGAAAACAACCGACGGGGTGATGCGTTCCGTCTCCGTATTCGGGATGATCTGCGGTTTTCCGTATGCATCGATGTGCGCGATGGCGGAGAAGGTCGTACCCAGATCAATTCCGACTACCTTGCGTTTGCTCATGGCTAAAAGTTGGGACCGACGCCTCGTTTTGGCGGGGCTTGCTAGTGCAAATTTCGTGCCTCAGGGTGGGAGAATTTTCGCAAACCACCGAGTTGAAATCGGGGCCCAAAAATCGATCAACCGAAGCGCTTAGCGATGACTTCCTCCGGGCGAATCAGCTTGCCGCGCCAGACAAACCCGCGCTTGACTCGCATCACGATAGAGCCGTCCTCTTCCGGAAAATCGGCCGGCTCGTAACTGAACACGCGGTGGTAGGCCAGATCGACTCGTTCGCGCGGTTCGATCTCATTGACCTCGAAGCGATGAAGAATCTCGACCAGAGAGTGGATCGCGTTCTCCAAATTGTCCCGCCATTGCGAAACGCAACTGCGCGTACCCTTTTCATCAGCGGCCACCGAAATCTGTTCGCAAAGTCCGTTCAAATGATCGTAGAGATAAACGAGATCGTGAATGAATGGCTTTTGCAGCGATTCGTGCAAGAAATTGTCGCGATATTTGAGCAACTCGGAATGAAGCGAGTCGAACAATTTCTGGTTCACGTTTTCGCTGCCGCGGATTGAAGCGAGCTGCTCGTCGATTCTTTTGAAATGCTCGTTAAGCGCGTCCGTTCTCGACGTTTCCATCTCCGTCGCCAGACTTTCGATGCGCCTAAGCAAGCTGTTTTCCAGAGCTTGCAGCTGTTCGCTCAAAACGCTCGACTGCGGTGCCTCCTCGCCTGCTTGTTGCGAAGGATTCTTTTCCGCAACCATCGGCATCACTTTTTCCGCCTCCGCGCTGAGTTGCTGCATTGCAACCTTAAAATCCTGTTCCTGCTGTACGGCCTCTTTCGACATTTAATTTTTTACTTTCCAAAAAATTTACAGATCGCTTCGATCAGACCCTCGATGTCATGCCTGCGCGCTTCGATGTCGATCTTGAGAGCGTGATCGGTCGCAGTTTTCGACGTGATTGGGCCGATGCTCGCAGTCTGCATTCCTTTTGGCCACGGAAGACCGAGCGCGAGAAAATTTTCCACCGTAGACGAGCTGGTGAAGGTGATCAGATCCGCCCCCTCTTCCAAAAGACGGCGGCGCGCGCCGGTAATATCGCGCGTTTCCGGAACTGTCCGATATGCAAAGGCCTCATCGACTATCGCTCCCAGCTTTGAGAGCTCCTTCGGAAGCACGTCCCGCGCCTTTTCAGCGCAGGCGATCAGGATTCGAAGGTTTTCGACCCCACCTTGCTTCTGAAATTCACGGATGATGGCTTCGGCCACGAAATCCTCCGGTTGAAGATCGACATGGAGATGAAAATCGCGGACCCGTTGCGCGGTCGCCGGGCCGATGGCGGCAAACTTCGCCCCACCAACCTCGCGCGCGTCGTCGTAAAGCTTGAAAAACATTTCGAAGAACGCGCTCACGCCATTTGGACTGGTAAAGACAATCCAATCGTACTGGTGCGCGTCCTGGACGAGCTCACCGAATTCGCGCAGATCGGTCGGCGGTTCGATCCGGATCGTCGGCAGCTCAATCACGTCCGCGCCGAGAGCACGCAATTGACTCGTCAGCGCTCCGGCTTGTTTCCGCGTCCGCGTCACAACGATCCGTTTTCCGGACAGCGGCCGGTCTTCGTGCCACTTTAACACCTTCCGCAATTCGACCACGTCGCCAAAAACCGCCACCGCCGGCGCTTCGAATCCAAAATCGACAACTTTCTTGGCGATGTCGCCGAGCGTACCGACCAAAGTTTCCTGGCGGCCGGTGGTCGCCCAACGGACAAGCGCGACCGGCAAATCGCGGCGAACGCCGTTCGCCATCATTTCCTTTGCGATCGCTTCGATCCGTTCGACGCCCATTAACATGACTTGCGTTCCGCCGAGCCTCGCCAACGCCGCGTAATCGATCGCACTCGCGCCTTTTTTCGGATCTTCGTGGCCGGTGAAAAATGTTACGTGCGAGTTCTCCGCGCGATGCGTCACCGGAATTCCAGCGTAAGCCGGGCCGGCAATCGCCGAGGTAATTCCGGGAACAATTTCAAACCCGATTCCGGCATCGACAATCGCCTTGGCTTCTTCCGCGCCGCGACCAAAAACAAACGGATCGCCGCCTTTTAAGCGCACCACTTTCTTTCCGGCGCGAGCTTTGTCGATGAGAAGTTGGTTGATCTCTTCCTGCTTGAGCGCTTGCTCGCCCGCTTTTTTCCCAGCGTAAATTATTTCCGCGTCTTCGCGCGCCCAACCGAGCATTTCCGGATTTGCGAGATGATCGTAAACGATCACGTCTGCGCGCTCGACGCATTCCTTCGCGCGCAATGTCACGAGCCCGAGATCGCCCGGCCCGGCGCCGACCAGATAAACTTTTCCGTCTCTCTTGCTCTTACTCATGCTCATGCTCTCTTGCCCGCCGTAGCCTTGTGCAAAGGCGGGTGCTCATGCTTTGATTTTCTCGAACACCTGTGCCGCCAACTTTTCCGCGTCCTCGCTCGCTCCGTTGACCGTCGCTTCGCGCGGCGCCGTCGCGCCAAGATCAAAAATTTGCGCGCGCAAACTCATATTCGCTCCTTCAATCTCCGCAAGAACGCCAACCGGTTGGTTGCAGTCCGCGTCCAACAATCGCAAAAACTCTCGCTCGGCGCGCAAACTCAGTCGCGTATCGAAATCGTTTGTCGCGGCCACGAGTTCACGGAGCTGTTCGTCGTCCGAGCGAGTTTGGATGGCGATGATCCCCTGCCCGCCGGCCGGAACAAAAATGTCGCGCGGCAACATTGCGGTAAAAAATTCGCTGCCTTCAAATTCGACGCGCGCCTGATTCGGATTGAGTCCGAGCCGTTCCAAGCCAGACCGCGCAAGAATGATTCCGTGCCATTGGTCGGTCGCGAGCTTCCGCAAACGCGTCGGAACATTGCCGCGAAGATCGACAATCTCGAGATCCGGCCGCTTCCAACGCAGCTGGTGTTGCCTGCGCACGCTGCCGGTCGCAACGATTCCGTCGCCGGGCAGTGAAGTTAAATCGCACGGCGTCGTTGCGACCAAAACATCATCGACCGGCGCGCGCGGCAGTGCCGCGCCGATCTCGGTCTTCGGCGCAAGCTTACTCGGCAAATCTTTCGCGCTGTGCACCGCGATGTCGATTTTTTCGGCGACTAGCTCCCGCTCAATCGCTCCGGTGAAAAGTCCTTTGCGGCCCGCGCGAACATCAGCGATCGCGGTTTTCTCATCGTCGCCCCGCGTAGCGATGATCTTGATTTCGAATTTCAATTCCGCCCAGCGCGATTGCAAAGCGTCAACGACTAAACCAGTCTGGCGCAGCGCCAGTTCACTGCCCCGAGTGCCGACAACAATTTCTATGCGGCGTGGTCGCTTCATCGCTGAATCTTCTGTAGCGGCGGTCTATGACCGTCGCAAATGTCAGCGCTTACGATTCGGAAGGCCGCAACGAACTCTCTCCGGCCGCCGGATGTTCGGGCGATGGCGGACGATTCAATCCGTTCGCAATCAGCTCGACAAATTCGCGCACGTGCTCGGAAATGATTTCCTCGGCGGCCGCCATTTGCGCGCGTCTTGTCGCCATTGATTGCTCGGCGATCGATTGAAGCGAATCAATATCGTAAAGATAAACACCATCGAGCGCGTTTACGTCCGGCGCGACATCGCGTGGCACGGCGATGTCGATAATAAAGAGCGGCCGATCGATCCGTTCCCGAGCAATCGGCGCGAGTTTTTCCCGCGAGAGCAACGGAACCTCCGATGCTGTCGATGTTATTAAGATGTCGATCTCGCCGCATTGCTCCGACCATTGGTCGAACGGAATCGCGCGGCCGCTGACTGCTAAGGCGAGCGTTTCCGCGCGCTCGGGCGAACGATTGCTCACCCGCAAATCATTCACGCCGCGCGAGACAAGCGCGCGTACCGTTCGCTCGCTCGTTTCGCCCGCGCCGATCACCAACACTTTGCAATTGCGAAGATCGCCGAAAATTTTCTGGGCGAGATCGACCGCGACCGAGCCAACCGAGACCGCGCCGCGAGTGATCTCAGTCCGCGTGCGCACATGCTTCGCGACGCGAAAGGCGCGTTGAAACAACCGATGAAGGTAACGTCCGGCCGCGCCGGCCGTGCGCGCTGCTTCGTAAGCTTTCTTTGTTTGCCCAAGAATCTCCGTTTCGCCGACAACCATTGAATCGAGACCCGATGCCACCCGAAACAAATGACGAACACAGTCTCCGTCTTCGTAGCGATA
>Ga0126380_10000237_pt1 | contig 16375 bp, 19 predicted proteins | sample PanSoiMetPlot_26_FD_92544 | JGI IMG/M metagenome (GOLD analysis project Ga0126380, IMG submission 92544) | Tropical forest soil microbial communities from Panama - MetaG Plot_26 | ecosystem: Environmental > Terrestrial > Soil > Tropical forest > Bulk soil | place: Panama | collected 2016-02-17
ACCCGCTGCTGCAGGGTGCGGATCATCTCCAGGCCGGTCCGGTCGCCCACGTGGGCGAGCCGGGGGTAGGCGTGGCCGCCGAAGTTGCGCTGGCTGATCTTGCCATCAGGGGTGCGGTCGAACAGCGCCCCCCAGGCCTCCAGTTCCCAGACCCGGTCCGGTGCCTCCTGCGCGTGCAGTTCGGCCATCCGCCAGTTGTTCAGGAACTTCCCGCCGCGCATGGTGTCACGGAAGTGAACCTGCCAGTTGTCGTTGGGGTTCATGTTGCCCATCGCGGCGGCGCAGCCGCCCTCGGCCATGACCGTGTGCGCCTTGCCGAACAGGGACTTGGAGATGACCGCGGTCCGCTTGCCCGCCAGCCGGGCCTCGATGGCCGCCCGCAGCCCGGAACCGCCGGCGCCGATCACCACGACGTCGTAGCTGAGCCGGGAGATTTCACTCATCAGAAAAACCTCGGATCTGAGATCGCGCCGCTGGCCACCAGCCGGATGTACAGGTCGGTGAGCAGCACCCAGTACAGCGACACCCAGGCGTACTGCATATGCCGGGTGTTCAGCTTGGACACCTGGGTCCACATCCAGTATCGGACCGGGTGCTTGGAAAAGTGCCTGAGCCTGCCGCCGACGGTGTGCCGGCAGGCGTGGCAGGACAACGAGTAGCCCCACAGCAGTACCGCGTTGACGATCAGGACCAGGGTGCCCAGGCCCATGTGGCCCCACTGCCCGTCGTGGTTGCGGAAGGCGACCACGGCGTCGATCGACAGGATCACGTTGAACGCTAGCGCGATCCAGAAGGTGTACCGGTGCAGGTTCTGCAGGATCAGCGGGAACCTGGTCTCGCCGGTGTACTTCGCGTGCGGCTCGCGCACCGCGCAGGCCGCGGGCGCGCGCCAGAAGGCCCGGTAGTAGGCCTTCCGGTAGTAGTAGCAGGAAAGCCGGAATCCCAGCGGGCCGCCGATGATGATGATCGCCGGGGACAGCCACGTCAGCCACGGAATCCAGTCGTACCCGGATTCCGGGGTGCAGGTGGTGGCCAGGCACGGCGAATACAGCGGGGAGATGTAGGGCTTCCAGAAGTAGTCCGTGTTGACCAGCGAGGCCCAGGTGAGGTAGATCACCGCCACGGTGAGGGCAGTCCCGTTGATGGCGGGCTGCCGCCACCACGGGTCCTTGCGCAGGGTCCGTTCCGCGATGTGCGCCCTGTCCCTGGCCGGCGCCTCTGTGACCTGTGTCATTGCGTCATTCTCCGCCCGGTGATACCGCCGCATGGATGCGGGTGAACCCTATTCCAACTGCATACCACCACGTGGCTCAGGATCCGATTTCGGGACGTGTGACACTTGCTACACCCAGCGCTTTGCGCAAGAAGTCCAGCTGGAGCACGAGCAGGTTTTCTGCGACCTTTTCCTGCGGGGTCATGTGGGTAACGCCGGACAGCGGCAGCACGCTGTGCGGCCGCCCGGCCGCGAGCAGCGCCGCGGAAAGCCGCAGCGTATGCGCGGCCACCACGTTGTCGTCGGCCAGCCCGTGGATGATCAGCAGCGGCCGTTGCAGGCCGGCCGCATCGCCCAGCAGCGAGCAGTTTTCGTAGGCGGCCCCGTTCCCGCCGGGGTTCCCCAGGTAGCGCTCGGTGTAATGAGTGTCATACAGGCGCCAGTCGGTCACCGGGGCGCCGGCCACCGCGGCGTGGAACACATCCGGGCGGCGCAGCACCGCGAGTGCGGCCAGGTACCCGCCGAACGACCAGCCCCGGATGGCCACCCGCCCGGTGTCCAGGTCGGCGCAGCGATCCGCGGCCGCCGCCAGCGCCGCCACCTGGTCCTCGAGGACCGGGCCCGCCAGGTCCCCGGCCACGGCGCGGTCCCACTGCGGCCCGCGCCCCGGCGTGCCCCGGCCGTCGGCCACCACCACGGCGAACCCCTGCTCGGCAAACCACTGCGAGTCCGCGAAGGCGCTCTGCGCGGCGACCACCCGCTGCAGGTGCGGCCCGCCGTACGGGTCGAGCAGCACCGGCAGCTTCCCCGAGCCCGGCCCGTGCCAGGACGGCAGCAGCAGCGCGGTGCGGATCTCCCGCGCGCCGGCGGTGAACAGGTCGGGGCGCGGCGCCGGCAGCGCAGGCCGCTCGGCGAGCGAGGCGATCGCTATTTTTTCCCCGGAACGACGGTCCGTGCGCACGGTCACCGAAACGCCGGGCTCTTCCAGCGAGCGGCTGAGGAGCACGGTGGTGCCGCCGGCCCGCCGGCCCGAGTGGACCCCGCCATCCGGGGTGAGCCGGGTCAGCCCGCCCGGGCGGTGCAGCCACAGGCCGACCGCGGTAGGGTCGTCGCTGGCCGAGGCGGTGAACAGCACGGCGTCGCCGTCGGTATCCGCGATCGTGCGCACCTGGAGCTCCGGTGGCGTGACCGGCGTCGCCCCGGCGAGCCGCGCTGGCGTGGCGACGAGCAGGCGTTTGGCTCCCGCCGAGTCGGCGGTCCAGACGATCTGGCCGTCGCCGGTCCAGCCGGGGACACCCGGCACGATGTCCAGCCAGTCCTGGTCATTGTCCTCGCGGATGATCTCAGCCTCGCCGCAAACCGGGTCGGCCGATATCAGCCGCATCCGGCGCTGGTCACGGGTCTGGACGACGATCAGGGGATCGGTGCCGTCCCAGTTCACCGTCACCAGGTAGGGGAAGGCGGCGCGATCCCACTCGACCGGAACCGTGCCGCCGTCCAGCCGTACCAGCAGCAGCGAGACGTCCGCGTTCGCCGTCCCGGCCGCCGGGTAGGCCACCTCGGCCGGGGTGCGGGCCGGGTTGGCCGGGTCCGCGATATGCCACCGCTGCACGGGCGTCTCGTCCACCCGGGCCACCAGGAGGGCCGTACCGTCCGGCGACCACCAGTAACCGCGGGTACGGCCCATCTCCTCCGCGGCCACGAACTCGGCCAGGCCGAACGTCACCGCGTCGGCCCCGTCCGGCCCGATGAGCGGCGAGTCCTCATCCGTGTCCAGCGTCACCACGCGCACCCCGCCGTCGCAGGCGTACGCGACTCGCTGGCCGGCCGGGTCCGGCCGCGGGTCGAACGCGCCGGGGCGGGCGGAAAGCGCGCGCGGGGCCGGCCCACCGGCCGTCAGGCCGGTCACGAAAACCTGGCCGGCCAGCGCGAACGCCGCCAGCGTCAGGTCGGCGTCACCGGCGAACGCGACGATGCCCGCCGCCTGCTCGCGGACCCGTTCCCGGCGTGCCTTCTCCCGCTCGGTCAGGGCCGTGCGGCCGCCGAGCTCCGCGGGGTCCGCCACCAGGCGCTCGGTGCCGGTGCCGGCATCGAGCACCCACAGGCAGTTCACCGGGTCGTCACCGCCCTTGCTGCGCAAGAACGCCACCCGGTCCCCGGCGGGGGAGATCTGGAACGAACGGGGCAGGCCCAGGGTGAAATGCCGGGTCCTTGCCTGCTGGCGGGGAAAGCTCTCGGTCATGGCCGTCCATCCTGCCACCGGGCACCCGCGCTAGCCTCACTCAGTGTGGACCGCCAGGACACCGCCCGTCGCCTGCTGCTGGTGCACGCGCATCCCGACGACGAGTCGATCGGCACCGGGGCCACCATCGCCCGGTACGCCGCCGAGGGCGCGCAGGTCACCCTGGTCACCTGCACGCTGGGCGAGCTGGGCGAGATCATCCCGCCGGAGCTGGCGCACCTCGCCGCGGACCGGGAGGACCGCCTGGGCGCGTACCGGATCACGGAGCTGGCCGCCGCGTGCGCCGCGCTCGGGCTCGCCGACCAGCGCTTTCTCGGCGGGCCCGGCCGGTGGCGCGACTCGGGGATGATGGGCCTGGAGACCAACGACGATCCCCGCTGCTTCTGGCGGGCCGACGTGGCGCAGGCGGCCGCCGAGCTTGCCCGCACCATCCGCGACGTGCGCCCGCAGGTGCTGGTCACCTACGACGAGAACGGCTTTTACGGCCACCCCGACCACATCCAGGCGCACCGGGTGGCTGCGGAGGCAATCCACCTTGCCGCGCGCCCAGGGACTGTCCCGGGAGCCGGGAACGAAGGCACCCGCCCGTGGCGGGTCGCGAAGTTCTACGCGACCGCGATGCCGCAGTCGGCAGCCGTGGCCGCGGGCGTGGCCTACTTCGTGCCGTTCGTGCCCGACGAGCAGGTCACCACCGAGATCGATGGCGGCGCATACCTGACGGCCAAGACCGCCGCGCTGCGCGCGCACGCCACGCAGATCGTCGTGGACTCCGGCCGGTTCGCCCTGTCCAGCGGGCGCTGGCAGCCGATCAGCGGGCGTGAGTTCTTCACGCTACTGGCCTGGGGGGGCGACCCCCCTGGCACCCCCCGGGCCGCCGGGACCGCCGGCGCGGGCCCCGGCGCCATGGAGCGCGACTTGTTCGCCGGGCTGGACGGGCGGTGACCAGGGCGGTGGAACAGTAGTCAGCGGCCGTGCGTATAGCCTGCTCTGCGTGGACGGCGGGCAGGCGCGGCAGCGCCGGGAGATCGGCACGGTGGCGGCCTACGCGGCGCTGTTCGTGCTCGGCGCCCTGGAGGGGCTGATCGGCAGCTTCCACTTCGCCCACAGCCTGGGCCGTGTCCCGGTCGCGTCGCTGGCCTTCTGCGCGCTCATCCTGGCGACCAGCCTGCTGGGCAGTGCCGGGATGGGCACGGCGCTCGGCGGCGTACTGCCTGCGATCGGCTGGATGGCCGCGGCGTTCCTGCTGACCCTGCCGACCGCGGCGGGCAGCGTGATCGTCACCAACACCCCCGCGGGCCAGTGGTTCCTCTACGGCGGCGCGGTCTGCGCGGCGATCGGGGTGGTGGCCAGCTTCCGGTGGCGGCCGCGCCGGCCCGGCGGGAGCCGGTGGCCGGGGGCTGGCGCGTGAGCGGAGTCGACCAGGCAGCCTTCCGGCGCGCCGCGGGCCAGTTCGCCAGCGGCATCGTGGTCGCCACCACCAGCCTGGACGGGGTCAGCCACGCGATGACCGCGACCGCGTTCACCGCCGTGTCCCTGGAACCGCTGCTGATCTTGATGTGTGCGGAGAAGGTCGCGCGGTTCCACGACGCGGTGCTTGCCGCCGGCACCTGGGCGATCTCGGTGCTCGGCGAGGACGCGGAGAAGACCGCCACCTGGCTGGCCACCCGGGGCAGGCCGCTGGACGGGCAACTGGACGCGATCCGGCATCACGCCGGCCCGGTCACCGGCGCCCCGATCCTCGACGACGCGCTGGCCGCGATGGAGTGCCGCACCACGGCGGTGCACGACGGCGGCGACCACAGCATCGTGGTCGGCGAGGTTGTGGGGGTCAGCGAGCCACGGCCCGGCGACAGCCCGCTGATCCATTACGCGAGCCGGTACCGCAGGCTCAGCGAGTCCTGAGCATCTCCTCCACCTGGTCCAGGGCCCAGTCCAGCTCCTCCTCGCTGATCGTCAGCGGCGGCGCCAGCCTGATCGTGGTCCCGTGCGTGTCCTTGGCCAGCACACCGCGCCCGGCCAGGTGCTCGCACGCCTGCCGGCCGGACATCGAGGCCAACTCGACCCCGGCCCACAGCCCGCGCCCGCGGGCCTCGCGGACCGCGCTGCCGGGCAGCGCGGCCAGCCGGTGGTGCATGTGCGTGCCCAGCTTGGCCGACCGCTCCTGGTACTCGCCGGTGCCGAGCATCGAGATCACCTCGCGCCCTACCGCGCAGGCCAGCGGGTTGCCGCCGAACGTGGACCCGTGCTGGCCGGGCTTGAACACGCCGAGGACCTCGCGGGTGGACACCACCGCGGACAGCGGCACGATCCCGCCGCCCAGCGCCTTGCCCAGGACGTACATGTCGGGCACCACGCCGTCGTGCTCGCAGGCGAACGTCGTCCCGGTGCGCCCCAGCCCGGACTGGATCTCGTCGGCGATCATCAGCGCGCCGCGGGCGGTGCACAGCTCACGGACCTGGGCCAGGTAGCCGGGCGGCGGGACGATGACCCCGGCCTCGCCCTGGATCGGCTCGATCAGCACGCCGACCACGCGGGAGTCCATCGCATCGGCCAGCGCGGCCGGGTCCCCGTAGGGGACGACGCGGAAGCCGGGCGTGTAGGGGCCGTAGGAGTCGCGCGCGTCGGGGTCGGTGGAGAAGCTGACGATCGTGGTGGTGCGGCCGTGGAAGTTCCCCTCGAAGGCAATGATGACGCCCTGCCCGTCGGGCACCCCTTTGACCTCGTACCCCCACTTGCGGGCCGTCTTGATCGCCGTCTCCACCGCCTCGGCGCCGGTGTTCATCGGCAGCACCATGTCCATGCCTGCCAGCGCGGCGAGCTCGGCACAGAACGGGCCGAACTGGTCATGGTCGAACGCGCGGCTGACCAGCGTGACCCGGTCGAGCTGCCGGCGGGCCGCGGCGACCAGCCGCGGGTGGCGGTGCCCGAAGTTGATCGCCGAGTACGCGGCGAGCATGTCCAGGTAACGGCGGCCCTCGACGTCGGTGACCCAGGCGCCCTCGGCGGCCGAGATCACCACGGGGAGCGGGTGGTAGTTGTGTGCGCTGTGAGCGTCGCTGAGCGCCCGCAGGCCGTTCGTCGTCGTAGGCGTGGTCACTGGTCCTCCTCCCTAGCCAATCCAGCGTAGGAGTTGGCCCGGGGAATCTCGCAGAGCGAAAGCGTGCGCCATGCCGGTGATTTCTTGCAGTTTTGCCTACTCGACCGGCGATTTGTTGCGCGCCGCTGCTTGGGCGGCTACCTGCCGACGTCGCGGGCGAGGTCCAGGCCGAGGAACCGGTCCAGGTAGGCGAACGCCTCGAACCTGGATCCGTCGGCTAGCTCTTCATCCGCTGCCAGCTCACGCAGGGCCGTCAACGCCGACGGGGTGTCCAGATCGTCGTCGAGCGCGCCGAGGAAGTCGCTCACGTGCTCCGCGCACATGGGCCTGCTGGGCGACAGCGCCCAGTGTTGCATCAGGCCCCGCCAGTGCGTCAGCAGGGTATCCGCGGCAGCGAGATCGTCGCGGCCTAGCGTGAACCCGGTCCGATAGGGGTGCTGAAGCAGCGCGAGCCGCAGCGCGAGCGGGTCCACGCCGGCCAGGTACGGGACCGGCGGCCGGACCTCACCGGGCTCGATCCGGTGCGCCGGGGAACCCGCGGGCTCGCCCGCTGCGGCGACCGCCACGTCGAGCGGCTCCGGCGGGCTCGCCGACTCTTCCGCCGGGTGGACGTTCAGCGTGTCCCAGCGGGGCGGAGCCGGCTGGGACACGCTCGCCCGCAGGTGGTGCCGTTCGGCCACCCGGGACACCAGGTCCGCGAGCAGGCACGGCCGTGGCTGCTCGGGGCTGGCCACCCAGATGCGCAGTTCACCGGGCCGGGCCGGGCGGACCGGCGTGGCTGGTGTGTTGCCAGAGCCTGGAAGCGCAAGCACCGCGCTGGCTATCCCAACTGGCCCAGCCGGCCGACGGCGGCGTCGACACGCTCGTCGGTGGCGGTCAGCGCCACCCGGATGTGGCGGCCGCCGGAGGGGCCGTAGAACTCGCCGGGGGCGACCAGGATGCCGGCGCCGGCCAGCGCTGTGACCGAGCCCCAGCAGTCCAGGCCGGGCCGGGACGCCCACAGGTACAGGCCCGCCTCGGAGTGATCGATCGTCCAGCCGGCCTGTTCCAGCGCCGCCCGCAGCGGGGTGCGCCGGGCGGCGTACCGGGCCCGTTGTTGCTGCGCGTGGGCATCGTCCTCCAGCGCGGCCGCCATGGCGGCCTGGACCGGTGCGGGCATCAGCAGGCCGGCGTGCCGGCGTACCGCGAGCAGTTCGGCGACGAGCGCGGGATCACCGGTGATGAACCCGGCCCGGTACCCCGCCAGGTTCGACCGCTTGGACAGCGAGTAGACCGCCAGCAGCCGGTCCGCGGACCCGCCGCTGACCCCCGGGTGGAGCACCGACACCGGCTCGGCTTCCCAGGCCAGGCCGAGGTAGCACTCGTCGGACGCGAGGACCACGTCCCGTTCCCTGGCCCAGTCCGCCATCTTGCGCAGGTGGGCGGCGGGCAGGACGCGGCCGGTGGGGTTGGCCGGGGAGTTCACCCAGACGAGCCTGACCCGCTCGGGGCCGAGTGACGCGAGCCCGTCGGCCGCCACCGCCCGGGCACCGGCCAGGCGGGCCCCGATCTCATAGGTGGGGTAGGCCAGCTCCGGGTACACGACGGTGTCCCCCGGCCCGCAGCCAAGCAGGGCGGGCAGCGACGCGATGATCTCCTTGGTCCCGATGACCGGCAGTACCGCACCGGGATCCACGGGCACGCCGTGCTCTCGCGCCAGCCACTTGGCGGCCGCGTCCCGCAGTTGCGGTGTGCCTGCGGCCAGGGGATAACCGGGTGAGTTCGCGGCCGAGGTGAGCGCGCCCTGCACTGTGGGCGAGACCGGGTCGACGGGGGTTCCCACCGACAGGTCCACTATCCCGCCCGGGTGCGCCGCGGCCTGCTCCCGGTACGGCCCGAGCAGGTCCCACGGAAAGGCCGGCAGTCGCTTGGCGGGCCTCAGCTGTCGTGCTCCTGCGGCGGCAGGGCCGCCACGATCGGGTGGTCCTTGTGGATCTTTCCCACCTTGGCGGCGCCGCCGGGGGACCCAAGATCGTCAAAGAACTCCACGTTGGCCTTGTAGAAGTCCTTCCACTGGTCGGGCACGTCGTCCTCGTAGAAGATCGCTTCCACCGGGCACACCGGTTCGCACGCGCCACAGTCCACGCACTCGTCCGGGTGGATGTAAAGCATGCGCTCGCCCTCGTAGATGCAATCCACGGGGCACTCCTCGATGCAGGATTTGTCGAGCAGGTCCACGCAGGGCTGCGCGATGATGTAGGTCACGTCGGAACTCCTCTTCCGGCTACGTCCCCAAGGGGTCCGGGTCCCAAGTATTGCGGGTCCCGGAGGCCCGGGAGTTCAGCTTGCCTGCACAGTACCCGCAGCCGCGGCAGCGGCGTCTTTCGCCCACCCGGTATGGCCTTTCGGGCCCGGCCACCGGTACCCGGCATAGCGCACTTCATGCAGCTGGAACTGGCCGGCGTGGGTTACCAGCCAGGCGGCGACCGCCCAGCCCACGCTGGGCTCGGGGACCTGGACCGACAGCGAAGGCGCATCGCCGCGCGAGGCGAACTTGCGCGCCGACAGCGGGCCGAATGCCCGGACGACCGCCCGGCGGGCCGGCCTGATCTGCGCCGTCCGGCTGGTGTGCGCGGCCGGCCAGCACCAGACCCCCTGCGGCGCCGCTCCGGTGAAGGCCGGGGTCAGCCGGGATGCCATCGTCTGGTACTGCTGGTACGCGGAGCCGTCCGCGCTGTGCTGCACCGCCTGGGCCGCCCGGTACACCGGCATCCGCTGGTAGCCGCGGACCCCGGCCAGCGCCTGGAAGAACTTGGTGCTGGCGTACACGGGATTGATGAGCTTGCTGGCCGGGCCCCACCCCGCCGAGGGCCGTTGCTGGAACACGCCGACCGAATCCCGGTCCCCGTAGTTGGGATCGTGCAGGTGGGTCTCCTGCATGGCGGTCGCGTAGGCCACGGTGACCGCGCGGGACGGCATCCCCCGGTTATAGGCCACCCCGGCGATGGTCGCCGCGATCTTCGCCTGCTGGGGGTCCAGCGCGACCGCCGCGTGCCCGCGGCCAGCGGTGCAGCCGGTCTGGCCGAGGATGGCGGGCACGTGCCGGACCGCGAGGTAGACCCCGCCTGCCGCCAGGGCCACGACGACTAGGAGGATGATCGGCGCCAGGCGACGTGTGGGGCGTTTCCTTGGCACACCACCCGAAGGTACCCGGTGATTTAGGCTCCTTTGGTGCGAGAATCCAAGCTCGACCCGCGTCTTGACGAACTGTGGGCCCGCCGGGCCGAGGTGAGCAGCGACGACCCTGGCGCCCGCGCGATCGTGACCGCTGCCGTGGACGCCCTCGATACGGGCGAGGCCAGGGTCGCCTGGCCGGACCCGGTGACCGGCGAGATCTGCGTGGACGAACGGGCCAAGCAGGCCATCATGCTCGCGTTCCGGCTGCTGCCGATGGAGCGGTCGCGGGCCGGGGACTTTCGCTATCACGACCGGGTGCCGCTGAAGACCCGCCTGGACGGGGTCCGGGTGGTGCCCGGCGCGATCGCCCGCTGGGGCTGCTACCTGGCGCCCGGCGTGGTGCTCATGCCCTCGTTCGTCAACATCGGTGCCCGCGTCGAGGCGGGCACGATGGTCGACACCTGGGCCACCGTCGGATCCTGCGCCCAGATCGGCCGGAACGTCCACCTCTCCGGCGGGGTCGGTATCGGCGGCGTGCTGGAGCCGCCCAACGCGGTGCCCGTGGTGGTCGAGGACGAGGCGTTCGTCGGATCCCGGTCCATGGTGGTGGACGGCGCCCGGGTGCGGACCGGCGCCAAGCTCGGTGCGGGCACCGTGCTGACCGCGACCACGCACGTCATCGACGTCTCCACCGGCGCGGAACTGCCCCGGGGTGAGGCTCCCGCGTGGTCGGTCTGCGTCAGCGGCACTCGGGTCCGCAGCTTCCCCGGCGGCGACTTCGGCATGCCGTGCGTGCTCGTGCTACGGCGGCTGGCCGAGGGGGCCGCGCACGACCGGCTCGCGCTGAACGAGATCCTCCGCGACCACGGGGTCGGCGGCTGATGGCAGGATCATGAGCGTGGAACCCGAGTCACGCCGCAGAGTGCGCCGTCAAGGGCCCGCCATGCTCCGCGGCCGGGCGATCCCCAAGACCACGACCGACCAGCGCCTGCTCGACCGGCGCGGGCCCAGTGACTGGGTGCACACCGATCCGTGGCGGGTGCTGCGAATCCAGGCCGAGTTCGTGGAGGGGTTCGGCCTGCTCGCCGAGATGGGCAAGGCGGTGTCGGTGTTCGGCTCCTCCCGGGCCCGGGCTGGCACCCCGCAGTACGACATGGCCATGCGGATCACCGCCGGGCTGGCCAGGGCCGGCTACGCGGTGATCACCGGCGGCGGCCCGGGGATCATGGAAGCCGCCAACAAGGGCGCGGCGAGCGCGCACGGGCTCTCGGTCGGCCTGGGCATCGAGCTGCCCCAGGAGCAGGGGCTGAACGAGTACGTCGACATCGGCCTGGAGTTCCGGTACTTCTTCGTCCGCAAGACCATGTTCGTCAAGTACTCGCAGGCGTTCGTGGTGCTCCCGGGCGGGTTCGGCACCCTGGACGAGCTGTTCGAGGCGGTCACGCTGGTGCAGACCGGCAAGATCACCAGGTTCCCCATCGTGCTGGTGGGCAGCTCCTACTGGTCCGGCCTGCTTACCTGGCTGCGCGAGGTGGTGGTCGGCGAGGGCAAGGCCGCACCGGACGACCTGGACCTGCTGAGCGTCGCCGATGACCCGGACGAGGTGGTACGGATCATCCTCGCGGCGCACGGCAACGGCGGGGGCGCCGCGCTGGACGGGCCGATCTGGCCGGAGTCAGCCCAGGCCCCGCGTGGTGAGGCTGGGTAGCCTGGTCCCCGCGATCGAGCTGGTCATGTCGATGGCACGGCGCACCGGCAGGACGTGCCGGGTGCGGATGGCCGGCGTGCCGAGCCAGGTCAGCACCGCGGCCCTGGCGACGACGGCAGCGACGGGCGTGGCCTGGCCGCCTGGGCCGTCGGCGTCCACGGCGGCAGGTGCGCCGGCCCACAGCCGCACGCCCGGATGGCGGGTGCGGATCGCCGCTGCGGCCTGATCGCTGAGCCCGGTGGCGTCGATCATGTCCGCTCCGGCGGCGATCGCGGGGCCCGCCTGCGCGGCCGTGCTGACGGCCGCGATCAGGACGGCGGGGCCTGGCGGCGGGACGGCCGCGGGCGCGGGCCGCCGCGGTATGTGCCCTGTCACCCGCCGAGCATGGCACGATTCCTACTGTGCCCGTGATTTTGTTGGTCGCCGCCGCGGCGATCCTGGGCTGCGTGGTGCTCGCCGCCCTCGGGCGGGCGGGGGAGATGGCCGCGTTCCCCAGCGACTCCCCGCCGCTGCGAGTGGACGAGCTGACCGCGGCCGATGTCGCCTTGCTGCGCCCTCCGCTGTCGTTGTGGGGCTACAACGTGTCCGCGACCGAGGAGGCTCTGGGCGTGATCGCCCGGTCGGTGACCGCCCGCGACGTGGAAATTGCCACGTTGCGCCGGGAGCTGGCCGAGCTGCGGGCGCGATGGGAGCCTCGGTAATGGCCGGTGCCGTGGCCGGGCCGGACGGGCTGCTGCGCTGCCCGTGGGCGCTGAGCGCCCCGGAGTACCGCTGCTACCACGATGAGGAATGGGGACGGCCGGTGCGCAGCGATGCCGGGATCTTCGAGCGCCTGTCGCTGGAGGCATTCCAGTCCGGGCTGTCGTGGCTCACCATCTTGCGCAAGCGGGAGAACTTCCGCGCCGCGTTCGGCGGCTTCGAACCAGCGACGGTCGCCGGGTTCGGCCCGGACGACGAGGCGCGCCTGATCGCCGATCCCGGGATCGTGCGCAACCGCGCGAAGATCGAGGCGGTGATCGGCAACGCGCGGGCCGCTCTGGCGGTGCCCGGCGGTATCGCCGCCCTGGTCTGGCGGTACGCCGGACCCCCGGCACCGGCGCCGGTCACCCTGGCGGACGTGCCCGCGCAGACGCCGGCGTCCCGGGCATGCGCCCGTGAGCTGCGCGGATTGGGATTCTCCTTCGTCGGCCCGGTCACCATCTATGCGGCGCTGCAAGCCTGCGGAGTGGTCGACGACCACCTCGCCGACTGCTTCTGCCGCGGGACGCGTTCGTGATCTGAGCGTGGTGACCGTGACGGGCAAGCCGACGGCGCGGGAACTGGGCATCGACGTCGCCGCCCAGCGCTGGCAGCGGTCGGGCGCGGGCGACGGCGCCATCGAAGTGGCCATGGTCACCGGGGGCGGGCCGGCGGCCGGGGACTGGGTGCTGATGCGGGTGGCGGGCGACCCCGCCGGGCGGGTCCTGGTCTATGACCGGCACGAGTGGGAGTGCTTCCTCGATGGGGTCAGAAACGGCGAATTCGACGTTGGCGCGGCGGCCGATGCGGTGGAGTAGGGCAGGTGCGGTGGAGTAGGGCAGGTGCGGTGGAGTAGGAAGGCAGGGATTGGCATGTTGGCTGGACCCGCGGAGCCCCGACTGGCACTCCGTGAATTTATTTCTGTGATTCACAACTTAGGCAGCTATAGACTGAGCGTGACTCCGTGTCAAGGAGGCGACCTCCGATGAGCGACGACGCCTACGGCGCCACGGTGGCGAAACGCCGGCTGTCCCGGCAGCTGCTTCAACTGCGTCTCAACAGCGGGTACACCGCCAATCACGTCTGTGACATGCTGAGCTGGGGACGGGGCAAGGTCGGCCGTTTTGAGGCCAATCAGTGGAAACGTCCCGAGATGAGCGACATCAGAGACCTGCTCCGGATCTACAGCGTGGACCCGGAGGAGCGGGACGAGATCGAGGATCTCGCGATCCGTTCCCGGGCGCGCCCGTGGTGGCGCGATTGCGCGGACATCTTCGAGAACGAATTCCCGGGGTTCGAGAATGACGCCAGCAGAATTCGCGTTTTCATCCCGCTGGTTCTCCCGGGGCTGCTGCAGACGCAGGAGTACGCCGAGGCATTCATGAAAATCGGGCCGCGTCCGCCGGCCTGGCGGCGCGAGGCGCTGCGGACGCGGCTGCGGCGGCAGGAGATTCTCGACCGCACCAACGGCACCGCTCCCGAGCTGACCGCGATCGTCACCGAGGCCTCCCTGCTGTACCAGTGGGGGAGCAGGGCCGACCGGCGGGACCAGATCAAGCACCTGATCAAGATGGGTCAGCGTGCCAACGTGGACCTGCGCATCCAGCGCTTCGCCGACGGGCCGCCCCGCGGCCTGATGTCAGCGATCAATATCTTCGATTTTCCCGAACCGGGGGAGCCGTCCATCGCCTACACAGAGACCGACATCGGCATCCAGCAGGTGACCGGCACCGAACACGTGACGATGTATAGCCAGTCCTTCGACCGAGCTGTCGATGGCGCCCTCGAGCCGGGGGACACGACGCTCTACCTCAGACAACTCGCCCTACAGACGGAGTGACCCCGATGACCGACCTGTCTCACGCACCTTGGCGCAAGGCCCGCCGCAGCCAGCACAATGGCGGATGCGTGGAGGTAGCCAATCTCGGCGAAGTGGTGGCGGTCCGCGACAGCAAGCGCCCAGAGGCCGGGGCGCACGTCGTGGGGCGTAACGCATTCGCGGCTTTCCTCGCGGACGCGAAGGCGGGCCGTTTCGACCCGGGCCCCGCCACCACCCACTGACTACCTGAAGAATCCCCCGGGCCGCCACCCGGGGGATTCTTCCATTGCTGCGCCTGTCTCAACGCAGTGCGACCGACCGAGCAGCCGCCCCTGTGACTGTACACGCACGGCGCGTGGCACGTCAGCGGCGGGACGGCCGGCGTGCCTGCCCACTTCAGGCCGCGAAATCGCCGGTGCCATTGCGCGGCTGGAGTGAAAATCGTAATCTGTGTTTCACAGATACGCGAGCCACTAAGGCTGAGTATCACCTTGCGGGGCGCCTGGCTTCGCCCTGATGCCAGGTATTGCGGGCCGGTGGAGGGGAGGGCCCGGGGCCACCGGAGCCGACGCGGTGAGCGGGCGCGGGCTCCGGTGTCCTCAGGCAACAGTCCACGAACCTGGACGCGCCCGGCATGAGCCGCGCCGACTCGGCGTGGAACAGCCGCGCCGCCTCGTGGCCTGGCCACGCCGGGGGCAGTAGCGCCGCGGGGAACCCAGGGTCGGTGAACAGGAACTTACGCCACCCGTGGACCAACGCGCTGCGCAGCGCGAAGACCGCCGGGTCGGGCGCATCAGGGCCGGCCGTCGCGAGCAGCTCACCGGCCTGGGCCAGCCAGCGCTGGTACGCCCGGCCGAGGCGGTCCAGGTCCCACGCCCGGGCCAGCAGCCCCCGCGGGTCACCGTCATAGCTGGCCACGAAGCGCTCGGCCGGCAGCCGCTCCGCCTCGAGCAGGGGATCCAGCTCCACCGACGGCCGGGGGCTGATCCAGGTGGTCTCGCCGAGCGGGGCGTATCCCAGGTAGCCCAGCGCGGCGCGGACCCGGTCCCGGCGCGACCGGTCCCGGATCCGCTGAATCACCAGCACATGCCACCGCCCGTCCCAGGCGGGGTCACCACGGCGGTAGATCCGCTCCGCGGCCTCGTCCAGGCGCCGGGCGGCCCGCGGGGTCAGCGCGTACCCGGGCACGCGCGGCGCGCACCGCACCGGCGCCAGCCAGCCCTGCCGGACCATGCGCGACACCGCCGTGCGGGCCGCCGGCTCGGTGATGCCGAGCGGGGCGAGGAGCCGCACCAGCGCCGCGACCGGTGCCTGGGAGCCCCGGCTCCTCAGGTGATCGCCGTAGAGGTCGAAGAGGGCCGATCGCGCGTTCACACCACCAGTTTCGCCTGTCTCACCGGGCGGCTCAGGGCTAACTAATCCCTGATCGTTTCCATCCGGCGCGGAAACTCTGATAATAGATGTACGAATCGACACGGCTGTGAATCGGCCGAACCCGCCGCAGTCGCCGGCGCTTCCCGCCGGCAGGCCTCGCCTGAGGCCTTCATGCGGCCCCAGGCACGAAAGGGGATGCAGGATGGCGGCGATGAAGCCGCGGACGGGTGACGGCCCGCTCGAGGTCACGAAGGAAGGCCGCGGCATCGTAATGCGCGTGCCGCTCGAAGGCGGCGGCCGCCTCGTGGTCGAGTTGTCCGCCGACGAGGCGGCACAGCTCTCGGCTGCCCTGAAGTCCGCCACTGGTTGAGCCTTGCCGATTGATATCCGGCTGACCGCGATCCCCGCGCCCGCTGGCGGTCCGCTGGCTGCCCATCTTGCCGCGGTGACCGGCGAGGCAGGCGACGGCGAGGACATCGTGGTCGCGGTCCAGGGCGCCGAGACGGCGGGACTCGATCCCTACCTCGGCGGGCCCGTCACCGACGTGCTCGCCGCCTGCGACGCGACCGGCAAGGCGGGCGACGTCACCCCGGTGGCGATGCGGGCGGGTGACAAGCCCCGGCGCCTGCTGCTGCTCGGGCTGGGCGACGGGTCCGCCGCGGACATGCGCAAGGCCGGAGCCGCCCTGGGCCGCCGGGCGGCGCCCGAGCGGGGGATGCTGGCCGCCGCCGCTCTCGGCCGGCCGGCCGAGTCGGTGCGGGCCTTCGCCGAAGGGCTGCTGCTCGGTTCCTACCGGTTCTCGCTCGCCGCGGGCGCGGCGCGGGGAACCGGCCCCATCCAGGTGCGGCTCCTTGTCCCCGCCGGGGACCAGGAGGCCACCGCGGCGGTTTCGGCGGCCCGGGCGGTCGCCGAGGCGGTCGGGCTCGCCCGTGACCTGGCGAACATGCCGTCCAGCCGGAAGACCCCCGCCTGGCTGGCCGGTGAGGCGGCCAGGGCGGCGGCGGCCGGCGGGCTGACCGTGCGGGTGC
>Ga0126380_10000238_pt1 | contig 16366 bp, 17 predicted proteins | sample PanSoiMetPlot_26_FD_92544 | JGI IMG/M metagenome (GOLD analysis project Ga0126380, IMG submission 92544) | Tropical forest soil microbial communities from Panama - MetaG Plot_26 | ecosystem: Environmental > Terrestrial > Soil > Tropical forest > Bulk soil | place: Panama | collected 2016-02-17
ATTTGGCGGTCTCACCGCGGTCAACGACATCAGTTTTCAGGTCAACCGCGAAGAGATCCGCGCGATCATCGGGCCGAACGGCGCCGGAAAGAGCACCTTCTTCAATTGCCTGACCGGAGTGCTGCGCCCGACTTCGGGCCGCATCCTGTTCAATGGCGAGGATATCAGCGGCCTTCCACCCGATCGGATATCAATGAAGGGCATCGCGCGCTCTTATCAGATCACCAACATCCTTCCGAACGCGACGACGCTCGAAAATGTTCGTATTGCCGCGCAATCGCGCCGGCATGGCTGGAGCATGCTCAAGCACTACACCGCATATCAGGACATCATCGAGAAAGCGGAAGCGGTGCTCAAATCGGTCGGTCTCTACGCCAAGGCTGACGAACTTGCGGCAAATCTCTCGCACGGAGAGCAGCGCAATCTCGAGATTGGAATCGCGCTGGCCACAGAACCGCAACTGCTTTGCCTCGACGAACCCACCGCCGGCATGAGCTCAGCGGAAACGCGCGACACCGTGCAGCTGGTACGCAGCATCGCCAAGAATCTGACGATTCTGATCGTCGAGCACGACATGGAAGTCGTCATGGGTCTCGCCAACCGAATCACGGTGCTCAATTACGGACAGGTTCTGGCAGAAGGAACGCCTACCGAAATCCAGAACAATCCGAAAGTGCTGGAGGTCTATCTGAAGACATGAGCGACGCCGCCAAGGATGTGCCGCTGATCGCGGTCGAGGATCTGCACACGTTCTACGGCAAGAGTCACATCTTGCACGGCGTGACGTTGCATGTCCGGCCGGGCGAAGTCGTTGGGTTGCTTGGGCGCAATGGTGTCGGCAAAAGCACCACGCTCAAAACAATCATGGGTCTGGTGCGTCCGACGGAGGGCAACATCCGGCTTGACGGTACGCCAATCACGGGATTGCCGCCGCACAAGCTCGCGCGGCTAGGCATAGGCTACGTCCCGGAAGACCGGCGCATTTTCCGACTACTGACCGTGATGGAAAACCTTCGTACAGGGCTCGATCGTCAGGGTGTGAGCGACGAGAAAAAGCAGGCTTTGCTCGACAAGGTGTTCAACTATTTCCCGGTGCTTGGCGAACGTCGCAACCAGGCTGGTGGCACGTTGTCGGGTGGCGAGCAGCAGATGCTTGCGATTGCGCGGGCAATGATGCTGGAGCCGAAGATCATCCTGCTCGATGAACCCACCGAAGGTCTGATGCCGCGAATGGTGTCGCAGATCAGCAATATCATCGACGTGCTGCACAAGGAAAACGTCGCGATCCTCCTCGTCGAACAGAACGTCCCGCTGACGTTGGAGGCGAGCGAGCGCGTCTACATCATGGAAAAAGGCTCGGTACGCCATCACGCCGCCGCCCGAGATCTCAGGGTGAATGACGCAGTCATTCATCAGTATCTGGGGGTGTGAGATGGAACTCACCGCAATCCTCTTCTCTATTCCCTGGGATCAGATCCTCATTCAGACGATCAATGGAATTGTCACTGGCATGATCCTGGCGCTCATCGCGTCAGGCTTGACGCTGATTTTCGGCATCATGGATGTTGTCAATTTCGCGCATGGCGAGCTGTTCATGCTCGGTGCCTATATCGGCGTCGTGGTACTGGCGACGACGGGCAATTTCTGGCTTGCGCTGCTGATTGCAACCCTGGTTGTGGCGCTGATCGGTGCGGCGATCCAGGTTGTGACGCTGCGGCCTCTCATCGGCCGCGATCCGCTTACGACAATTCTTGCGACCTTCGGCGTTTCGTTGATCCTGCAGAACTACGCGCTGTGGCAGTTCGGTCCGGTGGCCCGCAAGATCCAGGAGCCGTTCACCGGCCACTTCACGTTGTTCTATCTCGAGTATCCCTGGTATCGACTCGTCATTGCCGGCCTCTCTGCGGCGATCATTGGCGGCTTCTGGCTGTTTCTCAAATACGGCAAATACGGAATATGGATCCGTGCGACCACGCAGGATCGCGTGATGGCGCAGGCGATGGGCATTCCCGTTCCCGTTGTTTACACGGCGGCGTTCGCGATCGGAGCGGGCATGGCGGCAGCGAGTGGGGTGCTGTTCGGCCCTCTCGTCGGCGTCAATCATACGATGGGGCTCGACTGGGTGTTGAAAGCCTTCATCGTCGTAGTTGTCGGCGGCATGGGCAATCTTGGGGGATCGATCGCGGCCGCCATCTTCATCAGCTTGCTGGAAGCTTATGCCTCGATCTGGGTCAGCCCGGCGCAGGCCGTGATCGTTTCATTCATCGTGCTGATTCTCACGCTGCTCTTCCGTCCCACCGGTCTGTTCGTTCCGACGCCAAAATGAAGAAACGCCGCAACACATCCTATTGGGTTGCATTCAGCATCGTGCTGGCGTTGCTGATCATCGCGCCGCTAGTGTTGCCGGAATTCTGGCGCCGGTTTCTGACCGAAATCCTGATCTGGGGACTGCTGGCGATGTCGTCCGACATCCTCATCGGTTATACGGGCATGGTTTCGTTCGGCCACTCGGCATTTTTCGGCCTTGGCATGTACGGCGCGGCCGCGGCATTGCTGGTGTTCTCGCCGCCGAACCTTTGGCTTGCGCTCCTTTTCGGCCTTATTGCTTCGGCGCTGATCGCACTGTTTGTTGCTTATTTCTCGACACGCCTGCGCGACATCTATTTCGCCATCACCACGCTCATCTTTAGCCAGATCTTTTACGTCATTGTCTTCACCTGGACCGAGGTGACAGGTGGGGAGAACGGCCTCAACTTTCCCCGCCCGCGTCTGGGCATTCCCGGCCTCTATTCGGTGCCGTTCACATCGGAGACCATGCATTGGTTCGTATTGGCGGTGGTGACGGCGTCCTATCTCATTCTACGCCGAATTACCCGCTCGCCCTTCGGCATGGTGCTGCAATCGATCCGTGAGAACGAGCCGCGCACGCGCGCTATTGGTTATCCGGTCGAGCGCTACAAGATTGTGGCCGTGATGCTATCCGGATTGTTCGCGGGACTGGCCGGCGTGCTTTATGCAGTGCAAAATCGCTTTGCCGCGCCGGACTTCATTTTCTTCCTTGTCTCCGGCGAAACCGTGATCTTCAACGTCATGGGCGGCATCGGCACGCTTGTCGGACCGATCGTCGGCGCGGGGTTCTTTCAACTGATGCGGGAATTCCTCTCACGAATCTTCGGAGACCAGTTTCCATATCTCATCCCGCTTGGTGTCGTTTTCATTGTGATGATCATTTTCCTGCCGCAAGGTCTGCTAGGCTTCGCGCGGCGATGGCTTAATCGCTAGCGGGAGGCAAACGTGGCGGTTCGCAAGCTCGGCATCATTATGTATGGCGTAACGGGGCGCATGGGTCTCAACCAGCACCTCGAGCGCTCGATCGTGGCGATCCGCGAGCAGGGCGGAGTGGTGCTGCCGAACGGCGACCGCGTGATGCCCGATCCGATTTTAGTCGGCCGAAATGCCGGGAAGGTCGCAGCGCTGGCGCGTCGCTATGGAATCGAGCGCTCGACGACGGATCTCAATGCCACGCTCAAGAACCCGGACGACACGGTGTTTTTCGACGCCGCGACGACGCAGATGCGTGCCGATCTGCTCACGCGGGCGATCGAAGCCGGCAAGGACGTTTATTGCGAAAAGCCGGTCGCCGACACGCTCGGCAAAGCGATTGCCGTCGCGAAGCTCGCCAAAACGAAGAAGGTCAAGAACGGCGTCGTGCAGGACAAACTGTTCCTTCCCGGTTTACGCAAGATCAGGATGCTGCGCGATGCCGGCTTCTTCGGCCGGATGTTCGCGGTACGCGGCGAATTCGGCTACTGGGTGTTCGAGGGCGATTGGGGACAACCAGCGCAGCGTCCAAGCTGGAACTACAAGAAGGCCGAAGGCGGCGGCATTATTCTCGATATGCTGTGCCACTGGCGCTATGTCTTCGACAACCTCTTCGGCAAAGTGCAGGCTGTGAGTTGCCTTGGCGCGACTCATATCCCGAAGCGGGTCGATGAGAGCGGCAAGACCTACGAAGCGGATACCGATGACGCCGCCTACGCCACGTTCAAGCTTGAGAATAACCTGGTCGCGCACATGAACTCATCCTGGTGCGTGCGGGTTCGCCGCGACGATCTGGTGACCTTCCAGGTCGACGGCACACATGGCTCGGCTGTCGCCGGTCTGACCAAATGCTGGACCCAGCATCGCGTAAACACGCCGAGGCCGGTGTGGAATCCGGACGTTCCTCAGACCATGAACTTTCAGTCGCAATGGGAGGAAGTGCCGGAGAACATGGTCTATGAGAATGGCTTCAAGCTGCAGTGGGAAGATTTCATCCGTCATGTCGTGGCGGACACGCCATGGCATCATGGCTTGATCGAGGGCGTAAAAGGCGTTCAGCTTGCCGAGCTCGGCCTGCAAAGCTGGAAAGAACGTCGCTGGCTCGACGTGCCGGACATCAAGATTTAGGAGGGACGCTTGGCCACGCTCGTTCTGCCAACCGTCGATCGCAAGCTCGAGTCGTATACGACAGGCGAGCCGATAGTCTTTCCCTCCAAAGCGGCGACAAAGGATTTCAACCGCATTGCATTTGCCGCAGCGCATGTCGTGGCCGACCCGCTGGCCGACACCGACCCCTGGCTGGATACGGCGATCAATTGGGAGAAGACGGTCCATTTCCGCCACTATCTCTGGGATCTTGGACTTGGCGTGGCCGAAGCGATGGACACCGCCCAACGTGGCGGCGGGCTCGATTGGCCGCGTGCGCGCGAATTGATCCGTCATACGCTGGAAGCCGCAAAGGGGCGTCCCGGCGTCAAGGTCTGCTGCGGGGTGGGGACCGATCATCTCGAACCGGCGGCAGGGGTGCGCGTCGACGACATCATCCGCGCCTACGAAGAGCAAATCGAGGCGATCGAAGCGATGGGTGGCCAGCTTGTGGTGATGGCGAGCCGCGCGCTCGCCGCGGTCGCCAAAAGCCCGGACGACTATGTAAAAGTCTATGGGCGTATTTTGCGGCAGGTGCGCGAACCGGTGATCATTCATTGGCTCGGTGAAATGTTTGATCCCTCACTTGCCGGCTATTGGGGCGCAGCCGATCACACCGCCGCCATGCAGAATTGCCTCGGCATTATCCGCGACAACGCGACGAAGATCGACGGCGTCAAAATCTCACTGCTCTCGAAGGAGAAGGAAATCGAGATGCGACGGAAGTTGCCGGCGAACGTGCGGATGTATACTGGCGACGACTTCAACTATGCCGAACTGATTGCCGGCGACGAGGAAGGCTATTCGGACGCGCTGCTCGGCATCTTTGATGCCATCGCACCCGCAGCGTCCGCAGGTCTTGCCCGGCTGTCCGCGGGCGATCTGCAGGGCTTCCACGGGATTCTGGAGCCGACGGTGCCATTATCGCGGCACATTTTTCAAGCGCCGACACGGTTCTACAAGACTGGGGTCGTATTCCTGGCCTGGCTCAACGGATTGCAGGACCATTTCATCATGGTGGGCGGGCAGGAAAGCGCTCGCTCGCTGCTCCATCTCGCCGAACTCTTTCGTCTCGCGGACAAGGCGCGCGTATTGCACGACCCGGAACTGGCCGCGGCCCGCATGAACCGGCTGCTCGCGGTACACGGACTGGCATGAATACCGACGGGCTGTCGATCAATCTCGCGACCGTGCGCCAGCAGTGGAATCTGCGCGAAGCGGTCGAAGCCTGCGTGCGGCACGGCCTTAGAGCTGTGGACCCGTGGCGCGACCAGGTCGCCAGCCTCGGTCTCGATGAATCGGTGCGGGTCATTAAGGGCAATGGCATGCGGGTGACCGGATACTGCCGCGGCGGCATGTTTCCCGCGGCGGATGCCGCGGGTCGGCTTGCGGCGATCGACGACAATAAGCGCGCGCTCGACGAAGCGGCTGCTTTGGGCGCCGAATGCCTGGTGCTCGTCGCAGGCGGGCTTCCGAAGGGTTCGCGCGACATCAATGGCGCCCGGCAGATGGTGGCGGATGGTCTCGCGGCGATCCTGCCGCATGCGCGCGCGTGCCGCGTGCCGCTCGCAATCGAGCCGCTGCATCCGATGTACGCCGGCGATCGCGCGTGCATAAACACACTCGCGCAGGCGCTCGACCTTTGCGACTTGCTCGGGGACGGCACCGGCGTTGCTATCGACACGTACCATGTCTGGTGGGATCCCGCGCTCGCAACGCAGATAGCGCATGCCGGGGCGGCAAACCGCATTCTCGCCTATCACATCTGCGACTGGCTGGTGCCGACCCGGGACCTGCTCACCGACCGCGGCATGATGGGTGATGGGGTCATCAATCTACGGCACATTCGCACGCTGATACGCAATGCCGGGTATAAGGGCCTCACCGAAGTTGAGATTTTCTCAGCCGAGGATTGGTGGAAGCGGCCAGGTGACGAGGTGCTGCGCATCTGCATCGAGCGTTTCAACAAGGTCTCGTAGGCACGCTTCTTCATGACCCATACCGCACGACTCAAAAACGAGGCCGCGTAGCCCGAGGCCGGGGTGGCATTTCCGCGGTCGCCGTCACAGTTCAAGGGCGGCCGCTCTAGTCGCACCTGGCGGTCATTCCGCCATCCACGACGATTTCCGTGCCGGTGACGAAACGTGCCTCATCCGACGCGAGGAACAACGCCGCATTGGCGGTGTCGCGGCCGTCGCCCATGAAACCGATGGGAATGCGCTCGAGCCGCGATTTGAGAAGTGCTTCAATGTCGCCGCCCGCGCGTTGGTTCGCAAGCCGAGCCTCAACCATCGGCGTGTGCAACTGCCCGGGAACGACCGTGTTAATGCGGATGCCCTTGTCGGCATACTGGACCGCCACCACGCGAGACAACTGAATAACTCCGGCTTTCGTCGCGGCGTAACCGACTTGCGCGGAGCCGGTCCAGCGCAGCCCTGACGTTGAAGCGATATTGACGATGGCGCCCGCTTTCTGACGCACCATCACGGGTAGAACGTATTTCAACGTGAGAAAAACGCTTTTCAGATTGGAGTCCACCTGAGCGTCCCATGCGGCCTCGCTCAATTCGACCGGTCCGCCGTGAGCCGAACCGCCGACATTGTTGACCAGGATGTCGATTCGTCCGAAGCGCTCGAGGCACGCTTTTACCATGGCCTCGACCGATGCGGCGTCAGTCACGTCGCATTGGTGCGTTGCGATCTCACCACCCGCTGTCTTCGCGCGTTCAATGGTTTCACCCATACTGCCAAGGTCGCGATCGACAGCAAAGATTTTTGCGCCTTCCTCGACAAAGCGTACGGCCGTGGCGCGGCCATTACCCCAGCCCGGCCCGACGCAGCCGGCGCCGGTTACAATGGCTACCCGGCCCTGCAGGCGCCCACTCACAGTGCGGCTCCCGTGAGGCGGCGCGCCGACGCAAAACGGTAGAAGCGCTGCGGATTGTCGACGAGCAGCGCCTGGCGCGCAGCTTCGGTCGGGGCAATCTCGGCGAGGATATCGACCAGAACGCCGTCATCTGGAACTGGTCCTTGATGGTTGGGGTGAGGCCAGTCGGTGCCCCATACGCAGCGATCACCGAATTCAGCCACCAGCTTTCGAGCGAACGGCACCGCATCGGCATAAGGCGGACCCTTGCGCGTGACGCGATCTGAGCCGCTGACTTTCACCCAGACGTTCTTGTCATCGAGCAAAGCGAGCAGCGCACGAAAATGCGGATGATCCAGACCGAGCGAGGCGTCAACGCGGCCCATGTGATCGATGACGACCGGGACAGGTGAGCGCCTGAGCGCCGGAGTGAGATCAGCGATCAGTTCGGCCTCAGCATGGATCTGCAGATGCCAGCCGATATCGGCGAGGCGTTTGGCGAACGCGACCACCTCGTTGATGCCGGGCCCCCTGGCAAGATGTGTTATGTAGTGGAAGCGCGCACCGCAAAGACCAGCGGCGTCGAGTCGCTTTAGCTCTGCATCGGAAATGGTCAGCGGAATGAGGCCGACGCCCTTGTAGGCCTGACCCGTCGCCGCGGTCGCATCGGCGGTCACCGAGTTGTCGGTATCGTGGCAGGCCGGCTGAACGATCACGCAATGCTGTATGCGGAGTCGCTCATGCAAGGTGAACAGCATCTCCTTTGTGGCATCGGACGGCGTATAATGGCGGTCCTCCGCAAAGGGGAACCGTTTTCGTGGGCCGAAGACGTGAACGTGAGCATCGCATACGCCGGGCGGCAGTTTCAGTTTCGGCTTACTGGGTGAAGCCATCCAATAGGGCGGGTCGGCGACCGTGTCCGCATTTTGTGTCATCAGGTTTCCTTGGCGCGCGTGCGCTCGAAAGCCGGCTCGTGTTCGGAGAACTTTTTCAACCAGTCGACGAGCTTTGGATAGGTAGCTCGCCAGTCGACCTGCTTCCGCCAATCGAGATAACCCAGCGCGCACGACAGGCCGATCGAAACAACATCGGTCTTGCCCGGGTCTGGTGGGCTTTCCTCGAATGCGGCCAGCCCGCGATGAATCTTGCCGCGCTGATGCTCGAGCCAGCGTGGCGAATGCGGCAGGTCGGGACGAAAACGGGTCTCGTAAACGACGAGGACCGATGCATCCATGATGCCGTCCGCGAGTCGAGCTTGCGTGAGCATTCGATAGCGTTCGGGCCCACGTAGCCGCAGGAGACGTTCAGTGCCGGCGACGTCCTGCAGGAACTCGATGATGATCCCGCTATCGTAGATCGTGCTGCCATCCTGCAGGACAAGACACGGCATCTTGCCGAGCGGATTCTGTTGACGCAGCGAATCCTTCTCGTCGAGGGGGTCTGCGGGGGTCTCTGTAATGCGGTTGTTCAACCCGAGAGCATCGATAGCCATCCGCACCTTGCGGCCGAAGGGCGAAGTCGTCGTCGAGCGCAGGACGAATTTTTCGGTCATGTGAGGGCTGCCGAAGGGCTACTTGTCTTTTTCCGTTTGCACGCCGGCATCCGCGATCACCTTCGCCCACTTCTTGGTCTCACTGTCGATATAGTCGCGGAAGTGTTCCGGCGTGTCGCCAACCAGAATTGCGCCCTGGCTTTCCAGTTTCTCGACCACGGTCGGATCTTTAATCGCCTCGCCGGCGGCCTTGTTGAGCACAGCGACGGCCTGTAGCGGCGTTTTGGCCGGCGCAACCATGCCGTACCAGTTTTCGGTCTGGAGGTGGGCCATGCCAACTTCAATGGTGGTCGGCACGTCAGGCAAGCTCGCAACACGGTCCATGGCTCCGACCGCAATCGGCTTGAGCTTGCCGGCTTTGATCTGCGGCAGCAGAACCGGTAAGTCGAGGAACACCATCTGCACTTGCTGGGCGAGTAAGTCGTTCACGGCGGGCGCAGCTCCTCGGTAAGGCACGTGCACGATGTTGATGCCAGCGGTTAGCTTGAACAATTCGCCAGCAAGGTGCGGCATGCTGCCGGGACCGGATGACGCGAAGTTGAGCTTCCCGGGCTGCGATTTCGCCAGTGCTACCAGTTCCTGCATGTTGTTGGCAGGGACACTCGTCGCGACGACCAGCATTTCCGGCACCTTGGCGACCAATGTAATCGGCTGCAGGTCACGAAGCGTTTCGTAGGCGACTTTCTCCATACTCGGGCTGATGGCGAGCGCGCCGGCGCTCGCAATCGCAATGGTGTAGCCATCGGGCGGGGACTTCGCGACAACATCGGTCCCGACAACGCCGCCCTGGCCCGAGCGATTGTCGATGATGATCGGCTGCTTGAGGATTTCCGCCATCCGTTGTGCAACGACGCGAGCAATGGTGTCGTTCGGCCCGCCGGGCGGGAAGGGCACGATCATGCGGATCGCCTTGTTGGGAAAATCCTGCGCCGTGGCCAGCGCGGGGCACAGCAGCGTCCAAGCGATCAGCAGCAGTCTCAAGGCCTTCACGGCAATCCTCCTCCCACTGTCCGTCTTGGTCAGACGACGGACTTGATTTGTCGCCAGCATACGTCATGACAAAGGACGGAAGCTACCCGGTTTGAACGGCTGCCGTTTGGACCAGACTTTCGCAGCAACGTTACGGAGGGACTGAGGATGGAAATCGATCTGCCGGAGGTCATGGCCGAGGTGAAGGCAGCTTTTGAACGCTACGAGAAGGCGCTCGTATCGAACGACGTGGCGACCCTCGATGAACTCTTCCGAGACAATCCGCGGACCGTCCGCTACGGCGTGACGGAAAATCTGTATGGCTACGGCGAGATCAAGTCGTTCCGCGCCGCGCGTTCACCGGTCGCGCTGGGGCGTAAGTTGTCCCGCACGGTCATCACCACGTTCGGGCGCGACTTTGCAGTTGCCTCGACGCTTTACGAACGACCGACGGCGCCGGGCAAAATCGGGCGGCAAACCCAGACATGGGTGAAGTTTCCTGAAGGCTGGCGCGTGGTCGTCGGTCACGTCAGCCTGATGGAGAAGCCCGCCACCTAGCTAAAGCGCGGCCACCGCCTGGACTTCGACCAGCAGCGGCTCCTGCACGAGTCGATCGACCATCAGCAAGGTGTTGGGCGGGTAAACGCCGTTGGAAAACATTTTGGGAAATTCGCGCAGACGATACTTCATGAACATCGGAATGTCCTGCGAGTGCACGAGGTAGGTCGTGAACTGCACGATATTGCCCCAGCCAGCACCGCACGATTTGAGGGCGGCCTCAATATTCGCGAAGGTCTGCACGCACTGCGCGTCGAAGTCGTCAGTGCCGACGACCTTGCCATCTTTGTCGACGCCAACCTGACCGGCAATGAAAATGAATTCCGAGGCTTTGACCCGGGTCAAATGCGAATATTGACCAAGCGGCTTGCCGAGCGCCTCGGGGTTGACGATTTTGATCTCAGCCATCGCCCGTCTCCTCCGCGCTGCAGCAAGCCGTTCAACTTTTACCGTTGGTCACTCAACCTGGACGCCGCTTGCCTTGATCGGCTCTTCCCATTTCTTGACTTCGCTCTTGACAAAATCGCCCAGCCATTGCGGGCTTCGTTCATTGGGAGCGGCAACGGTCGCACCGAGCTGCGCGAGGCGTTCTTGCACTGATGGCGTTGCAAGGGCGCCGACGGCAGCCTCGTTGAGCTTCTTCACCACGTCGGCGGGTGCACCTTTCGGCAGAAATAGCGCGCTCCACGTGTAGGCCTGAATATCGGTTCCCTGTTCACCGGTCGTCGCGAGATTTGGCAAAACGGGCGAGCGGTCCTTGGTCATTATGGCGATGCCTTTGACCTTACCGCCGTCGATCTGCGGTTTCGCGGTCGCGATGATCTCGCACAAATAGTCGATGCGTCCGCCGACCAGGTCCTGCATCGCAGGTCCAGTGCCTTTGTACGGAACGTGCGTGATTTTGGTGCCCATCGCGCTATCGAGCACCACGCAGGCTAGATGCGTTGCCGAGCCAGCACCGGCTGAGCCGTACTGCATCTTGGCCTGGTTTGCTTTCGCGTGGGCGATGAATTCCTTGAAATTGTTCACGGGCAAATCAGGCCGGGTGATGACCGCAATCGGCGTGATCGCGAGATAAGCGACCGGCGTGAAATCCGTCAGCACATTGTAGAGCGGATGCTTGTAGAGAGTCTGGTTCTGCGCGTGGGTGCCGACGCTGCCAAGCACCATCGTGTAGCCATCCGGCTTGGCGTCAGCGACGCGCTTGGAACCGGTCATGCCGCCGGCGCCGCCAACGTTTTCGACCACGACTTGCTGGCCAAGCAGTTCGCTCATGCGCTGCGCGATGATGCGGCCGATGGTGTCCTGCGGTCCGCCGGCGGCGAACGGGATGACCATCGTGACTGGCCGTGTCGGGAAATCCTGGGCACTTGCGACGCCCATCACCGCCAGCATGGCGGCAACGGCAGCAAACAGCATGTTTTTCATTTTCATTGTTTCCTCCACCAAAAGCTACAAACCCTTTGCGCCACGCGCACAGGCCGGTCAAGCCGGAGGACCTCCCATGGCTAACCGACCTCGATTATCTCTTCGGGAAATTGATGCAATCGGTCGCCTGGACCGTTCCCGCCGATCAAATAGTTGTCGCACAGCCAGTTCAAGTAACCCGCATGGATATAGGTCGGATGGACGACGATATTCATGTCCTTGTCGATGGTCATCGGTTCATCGTGACGCAGCAACGGACGTTCCACCAGATCGTAGCCCTGGCCATGACAGTAAAGGCGTGCTTCGGCCGGCCGGCCGTTTTTGCGCATGAAGTCGTTAAAGGCATCCCAGATGTCCTTGCAGGGAGTGCCGGGCTTCAGCAGGTCGAGCGTGAGCTTGCGTGAGGTCTTGCAGAACTCGAGTTCGTCCTTCATCGCCTGCGGCACTTTGGCGCCGACGACGCAGGAGCGGCCGAGTTCGGTGTACATGCCGCCCGGTCCATTGTCTTCCACCAGCAATGCGATCTGGTCACCCTTCTGGATGACTCTGTTTTGAAGGTGGCGATTGGCGAATTTTGATGGCTTGCCCAGCGGCATCGACGCGCAGAGATAAATGCCATTCTCGCTGCCCTGGCACTGGCTGTAGTGCTGCGCCACAGCGGCGACCTCAGTATCGCGCATACCCGGCTTTGCCGCCGCAAAGGCCGCGCGCATCGCGCCATCCTGCATCAAAGCGGCTCGCTTCACGAGTTCCATTTCTTCCTGGCTCTTGATGACCTTGATCCTGTCGACCAAGTCCGACGCATCAACGAAGCGCGCCTGAGGAAATGTGCGCTTCACGTAGTCAAGCAACGCATATGACATCTGATAGGTGCCGACATAGCCAATGGTCGCATTGGCGAACGGCTTTAGCGCGCTCCCGGCAAGCTCGGGGTCATAGTCTTTCGTGTAGTGCGCTGAGGCATAGCTTGGCGTCGTTAGAATGCGCTTGACGCCACGCCAGCTCTGGTCGCCTTGGGCGGTTGCTTCGCTGCCGCCGAACGGACCCTGGCAAACCACGGTCATCTCGTCATCGCGTGGGAAAACCACAGTGTTCGGATAACCATTGGTTGCCGGCATGTCCGTGAAATACCGGACATAGCCGCCCATGTGATCGTTATTGTTCTGCATCAGCAGTGCATCGATCTTTTCTTTTTCCATTGCGGCGCGCACCGCGCGCCAACGGCGTTCAAGCTCGGCGTTGGAGATCGGCGTGTTCAATCGTTCCGATAATGACATGGTTCAGTTTCTCCAAAATGCGGGCTTGCGCACGATATTCGTCATAGATGTTAAATCGCCAGCCAGGAATTTTGCCATGTTGCCGGCGATGGTCGGCATCGCGCGATCCTCGTAACCTTGCGAATAGCCGCCGAGATGGGAAAAGACCGTTACATTCTTCGTCTTCCACAGAGGACTGTTGGCGGGGAGGGGCTCGTGCGCGAAAACATCGAGCGCCGCGCCTGCAATCTTGCCGCCTTCCAAGGCTGCGATCAGCGCTGGCTCATCGACGACACCGCCGCGTGCCACGTTGACCAGGTAGGCGGTTGGTTTCATGGCGGCGAAGACTTTCGCTCCGACGATGCCGCGCGTTTCGGCGGTGAGCGGCGTCAACGCGACGAGGAAATCGAGCTCGGGCGCAATTTTCTCCAGGTCGCCGCGATGGACGACACGATCGAACCCCTTCGGGTCACGCGGGCTGCCGCTGATCCCGACCACCGACATTTGCAACGCCTTACAGATCGGCGCGAGATATTCCGCGATCAGACCAACGCCGAGGATTCCGACGGTCTTTCCCGCCAGCAATGCGGCCGGCCAGCGTTCCCATTGACTCTTGACCTGAGCCTGGCCGGCGCGCGGCAGATCGCGGGCAAGCGAAAGCATATAGGCAATCGTCGCTTCGGAAACCGGCGCTCCGTGAATACCGCGGACATTGGTTACGAGCACATCTTTGCCGAGCGAGGGCAGGTCGACGATGTTGTCGACTCCCGTGCCGAGCGCCTGAATCCATTTCAATTTTGGCGCATCACGTACCACGTGGTCCGCCATCGGTGGAGAAAAGCACAGAAGGATATCGATGTCGGCGATATAGGGGCCGACATCGTTGTGATGGCCGACGACGTTGATCGTCAGTTGCGGAAATCTTTCCAGGAGCATCGCCTTGTAACGGGCGCGCATCGCTTCCTGGACTTCGGTGAGAATAAGTACGTTGGGCATGGCAAGGAGGTATAGCGTGATCCCGAAATGGTGGAACCCCGTTTTTAAGCCGGATTTTTCGGCGCAACACGTCCATACGGGGGTGACCCGCATCGCGGGTCTGCGCTAAACTCGAACTGCGCTAGTGGGGCCGTTCCATGCCGATTGATCTGAGCCAGGTGGACTGGCTGTACGTCGTTGTATTGGCAATTCTGGTTTTTGTCGCGACCTATGTCGGCGGCCTGCTGTCGTTCGGGCGCCGTTGGACAGGCGCAACGCTCTCAACTTTGCTGTTCGTGGCGCTGTTCGTGTTCTGGACTTATTACCCGCACCGAGTGCCGCTATTGCCAAAAACGATCACGCTTCCGAATGCGCCGGCCACGACGGCGGCTCCACAGCAGTCCCCGCCCGCCACTCCCGCGGCGCCGCAGAGGCCGAAAAATCCGATCACGGACATTACGCCGCGCAATCCGGTCACCGACGTCACGCCGCCGGCCGCGGCGCCAGCGCCTTCTACGCCGGCCACGCCCGCAACGCCGCCCGCGGCCCCGGCCCGTTAGGCTTGCCAGCGACCGGCATTGGTGTTTCTCATGATCCTCGAACCGTAGCCCGAGAAAAGGCAGTAAAGCGGTATGAAGAAAGTTTATCCCGACGCAAAAACGGCGCTGGCAGGGTTGCTGAAAGACGGCATGTTGATCTGTGCCGGGGGCTTCGGCCTTTGCGGTATTCCTGAAGAGCTGATCAGGGCGATCCGCGACTCCGGCGTGAAGAACCTCACCATTGTGTCGAATAATGCCGGCGTCGATGGCGCGGGCCTCGGTCTGTTGCTGGAGACGCGACAGGTCAAGAAAATGATTTCCTCCTATGTGGGAGAGAACAAGCTCTTCGCCCAGCAATACCTGGCAGGCGAGCTCGAGATCGAATTCAACCCGCAGGGGACGCTGGCCGAACGTATCCGCGCGGGTGGGGCGGGTATCCCGGCCTTCTTTACGCGCACGGGCGCCGGGACCGATATCGCCAAAGGAAAAGAAGAGCGCGAATTCGACGGCAGTCGTTACATCATGGAGCGCGGCATCGTCGCTGATCTGTCGATCGTGCATGCATGGATGGGTGATACCGAAGGCAATCTCGTCTATCGAAAGACAGCGCGTAACTTCAATCCGATGATGGCCACGGCGGGGAAAGTCACAGTCGCGGAAGTCGAGAATGTGGTGCAACCGGGCGATATCAACGCCGACCACATCATCACGCCGGGCATCTACGTCAAACGGATCGTCCATCTGCCGAACGCGGTCAAACACATCGAACAGCGCACCGTGCGCAAGCGCCACGCTGCGCCAGCCGGAACAGGAGAGGAAGTCTGATGCCCTGGAACCGTGATCAGATGGCCGAACGAGCGGCCAAGGAATTGCGCGACGGATTTTACGTCAATCTCGGAATCGGCATTCCGACATTGGTGTCGAACTACATTCCCGACGGAATGACCGTTCAGCTGCAAAGCGAGAATGGCATGCTCGGCTTCGGGCCGTTCCCATATGAAGGTGAAGAAGATCCCGATCTAATCAACGCGGGCAAACAGACGGTGACGGAGCTGCCGACCACAAGCTTTTTCTCATCGGCGGATTCGTTCGCGATGATCCGGGGCGGGCATATCGATTTGTCCATTCTCGGCGCCATGCAGGTTGCAGAAAATGGTGACCTCGCCAACTGGATGATCCCGGGCAAGATGGTCAAAGGCATGGGCGGGGCCATGGACCTCGTTGCCGGCGTGAAGAAAGTGGTCGTTGTGATGGAGCACACGGCGAAGGATGAGCCTAAACTGCTGCACAAGTGCAAATTGCCACTGACCGGTGCCGGAGTAGTGGACATGGTCATCACCGATCTCGGCGTGTTCAGCGTCGACAAGAAGGGCGGCAACATGACGCTGACCGAACTCGCACCCGGCGTGACCGTCGATGAAATCAAGAAAAAGACAGAGGCCAGCTTCAAGATCGACCCGAAGCTGAAACACTAGCGACGGAACAAATCCCAGCCAGGGCCTTTGATCTGGCATGAGTAACAAGGCCGATTTTGACGAGGAAATGGACCGGTTCCAGGGCCACATGCCCGACTGGGCGGGGCGGAATTTCGGCCGTTTGCGACAACCTGAGGCCGTATGGGTACGTGTACCGGCGGGGATCGCTTTGACCGGTGGCGGCATGCTCGGCTTCCTGCCGGTTCTCGGCGTCTGGATGCTGCCGCTGGGGCTTGCGCTTCTTGCTTACGACGTACCGCCAATGCGTCCGCCGCTGGCGCG
>Ga0126380_10000239_pt1 | contig 16342 bp, 15 predicted proteins | sample PanSoiMetPlot_26_FD_92544 | JGI IMG/M metagenome (GOLD analysis project Ga0126380, IMG submission 92544) | Tropical forest soil microbial communities from Panama - MetaG Plot_26 | ecosystem: Environmental > Terrestrial > Soil > Tropical forest > Bulk soil | place: Panama | collected 2016-02-17
CGCCGCAGGAAATACTTACATTCGCGCTGCATCGGCGCGCGGCGGCGCATCGGCGCAGCTAACCGGATCGGTCTGCCACGTTTTCGTCTCGCAGCTCACGGCTGCGTTATCGGCCGGTTCCGCCGTCACGTTCACCACCACGTCCGGCCCCGTCGCGCAGGTCATCGCGGTCGGCGGATTTATCGGGTGGACGACCGGCGCGATGTCTGTCGCCGCGAGCGGCGCGGCGGGCAGAACGATCACGACCGCACAACCGGCAGTCAGCGTCGCCGGACTTGCGGTGCAAGAGCGGCTGTTCCTCTATTGCAACGCCGCCGAAGGCTCGACCGCCTTCACCGTCACCGGCGACAGCGGAAACGGCTGGACCTCGACGCAGGCCGGATCGCTCGGCGGCTCGGCGGGCAGCAACCAGCAGAACCGTTACGCTTACAAGATCGACGCTTCGGCCAGCGGCGTCACGGCAAGCGCCAATCCCGACACTGGAAACTATCCCTCGACCGCGATTGCGCTGGTCGCGCTTTCAACCGTTGGCACTACTGTCAACTCGGGGGATGGCACCGCATCTGGCAGCGGCACCGCATCTGGCACCGGCGCAAGTATCGCCGCTGGTGCTGGTTCCTCGACCGGCAGCGGGACAGCGTCGGGCGTTGGGGCGTCGACCAACGCCACCAGCGGATCGGCAAGCGGCAGCGGGACAGCGACCGGCGGCGGCGCGGCGACCGTCGCGAGCACAGGCAGCGCGACCGGCTCTGGGACGGCGAGTGCGCAGGGAACCGTCATCACCCCTGCGACCGGCACGGCATCTGGCTCGGGGACAGCGACCGCGACCGGCGCGGTCATCAAGGGAACGACCGGCACTGCATCCGGCACCGGCACCGCGACGGGCGTTGGTGCCTCGACCGCTGCGAGTTCTGGCTCGGCTTCCGGTTCCGGCACGGCTACGGGTTCTGGCGCGGCGATAGCCGCGGGATCAGGCTCCGCGTCTGGCTCGGGGACCGCCAGCGGTGTCGGGGCCGCCATCGCAAGCGGCGTTGGCACGGCCAGCGGCACTGGCACTGCGAGCGCGGTTGGCGCGACCGGCGGGGCCATCAATTCAGGTGCCGGGTCGGCTTCGGGATCGGGCACAGCGACTGGCGTTGGCGCTTCCATCGCCGCCAGTAGCGGAACGGCAAGTGGCAGCGGGACCGCATCTGCCGTCGGCGCATCGACTGCCGCCAGCACCGGGACGGCCTCCGGTTCTGGTACGGCGACCGGCACGGGTGCCGCCATTGCGACGAGCACCGGCACGGCGTCCGGCTCGGGAACAGCGAGCGGCCAAGGCACAGTCATTGCCGCCTCGAGCGGCACCGCCAGCGGTACGGGCACAGCTTCGGCGGCCGGGGCCGCCATCAAGGCAACGACCGGAACCGCGAGCGGCAGCGGGACAGCGACAGCTACCGGCGCATCGATTGCGGCCGGAACGGGCACCGCGGCAGGCTCGGGCACCGCTACAGGCACCGGCGCTGCCATAGCGGCGAGCGCTGGTAGCGCTTCTGGCTCCGGGACTGCCTCGGGCGCCGCCACCGCGATTAGCTCCACCAGCGGCCTCGCCAGCGGCTCGGGGACGGCATCAGGCGCCGGGGCCCGTGTCGCAGCGAGCACTGGCAGCGCGACCGGGACGGGGACGGCGACTGCCACCGGTGCCGCGATCGCGGCAAGTTCTGGCAGTGCAGCCGGGACGGGCACGGCCTCGGGCGTCGGCGCGTCGATCGCCGCCTCGACGGGCAGTGCGACTGGTGTCGGTCAAGCTTCGGCCGTTTCGGGCGTCCAGGGCGTAACTGTCGGCACTGCAACGGGAAGCGGTGCGGCGTCGGGTGTCGGCGCATCGATCGCAGCTGCTTCTGGCTCTGCGACAGGCTCGGGCACTGCGACGGCGAGTGCGACTGCGATCGCGGCGGCGGCTGGCGCAGCAAGCGGCAGCGGAACTGCAACAGGATCAGGCGCTAAGATCACTGCCGCCACCGGTACGGCGTCGGGATCGGGTACGGCGACCGGCGGCGGCGCGAGCATTGCGTCAGGTACGGGCAACGCTGCTGGCACTGGTACGACGAGCGGCGCAGGCGCTCAAGCAGGTGTCAATTTCGGTACAGCGTCGGGTACTGGCACCGCCAACGGTGTCGGCGCTTCGATAGCGGCGGCGGCTGGCACGGCCATAGGCAGCGGCACGGCCACCGCCACCGCGACAGCAATCAAGGCGACGGTCGGCACGGCGAGCGGAAGCGGAACCGCCACCGCCGGGTCCTCTCAAGTCAAGGGAACTACAGGAACCGCCAGCGGAAGCGGCGCGGCAAGCGCAACTGGCGCAGTCGTCAAGGGAACAGTTGGCACAGCGACCGGCACCGGCACTGGCAATGGCGTCAGTCAGCCGAGCAACGCGGCGATCGGCTCGGCCGCGGGGTCAGGCACAGCGAGCGCAGTTGGCGCGTCGATCGCAGCGGCGAAAGGCACAGCGACCGGCACCGGCACGGCACTCGCGATCGGTCTTGCGATGTCGGCGGGACAAGCTGTCGGCTCTGCCAGCGGTACCGGTACGGCACATGCTTTTGGCTTCCCGCTTGTTCCGACGCCCACCGATCCTGACCGCATCGTCTATGTGCTCGCTGTCGCGCGCTCGGTTGACGCCGCCGAGGATGGCCGAGCGGTCGAGGCGGTCGAATGAGCAACGGATCTGGCGGCGCACAAGGCGCGGGCGCGAGCATCGCTGCTGGCGTGGGCCACGCAGGCGGGCATAGCGCGCCCGAGATCACGATGGGCGGCTCGCCGACATCGTGGAAGCGCGTCGTTATCGCGCCCAGTGTTTCACGTGCAGCAGTCGTCGTGAGGCTCAGACCGTAATGGCTGGCTTGAAATGGGTATTCAAGGATCCCGACGAGGTCGAGGACTTCGTGGTCGATTGGACCGCGCGGCTCGTGCCGTCCGATACCATTGCCTCGAGCCAATGGATCGGACCTGACCCGGTCGGCATGAATGTGCTCACGGACAGTTTCACGAACAACGGCAGCTACTTCAACGGCACCACCATCATCTCGAACCGCTATTACACGACGATCTGGCTTTCCGGCGGCACGATCGGCGTCAAATACAGCTTCACCAATCGCATCATGACGACGGGCGGCCGCACCTACGATCAAACCGTCAGCACGAAGGTCAAGACGCGATGAACCTCACCTTCACGCTTGAGGACGGTAGTGGGATTGCAGGTGCGAACAGTTACGCCAGCGAGGACACGTTTGACGATTATGCCGAGCTCCATGCCTATGCCGTGACGGTCGGGGACACCGAGGCGGCGCTCGTGCGTGCGACGACTTCGCTTGACGGGAAATACCGGCGGCTTTATCCGGGGACGAAAACCAATGGCCGCGATCAAGGGCTTGAATGGCCCCGCACCGGCGCGGTCGATATGGGCGGCGTCACGCTTCCCGATGACGAGATACCGCAAGAGATCGTCGATGCGACGTGCGAGCTTGCGCTGCGCGAGCTTTCATCGCCCGGCTCGACACAGCCCGATCTCGATCGCGGCGGCGAGATACGGCGACTGCAGGCAGGCTCGGTGGAGATCGAATACGGCGCGAATGCAGCGGCAACGACGACGTTCTCGGTGGTTGACGGCATCTTGTCGAGCTTGATCCCGGTCGGCGGCAGCGGCGGCGGGACGTCAGCAACGGCGACGCGGGGATGACATGACATCGCCGCTTGAAGGTTCGCTTGCCAAGACCATCGCGAAGTCGATGGCATTCATGTTTCTCGACGCATCGTTGCAACGCGATGTCGAGGCGACAATCACCAACCCTGCTGACCCGCCCGCGCCTGCGAGCGTGAGCTCCTTTGCGTGCAAGGCGATTATCGAGACGCAAACCGACAACTACCGCACTGACGGCGGGCTCGTGGTCGATACGGCGCGCAAGGTTCTCATTCTCGCGCAAACGCTGGCGACGACGCCGGTTCCCGGTGATCGCATCATCATTCGCGGCGTCACTTACGGCGTGATGACAGTCGCGAGCGATCCCGCGCTTGCGACTTGGGAATGCCGCGTTGGCTAGACAGCCCGCACGGCTCGGCGACCTGATCTCGACGTGGGAGCCTCAGTTGCGGCGCGCCTTCATCGAGGCGGTCTACAACATGCGCGATGCAGCGCAGATCGGCTTGATCGAGGAATATCTTTCGAAAGGCGACATCGACAACGCATTGCGCGCGGTCAATCTCGACCCGCAGGCGTGGCAACCATTCGACATTGCGATGCGCAATGCGTTCGCGGCTGGCGGCGAGGCGACCGCCGCTGTCGTGCCTGTGATCATCGTGAACGGCGGCTTTCGCAGCGTGTTTCAGTTCGACGTGCGCAATCCGGCCGCCGAGCGCTATCTCACGCAGCGATCGAGCACGATGATCGCTGACATCATCTCAGATCAGCAGACGATGATCCGCGGCGTGCTCACGAGCGGGCTGTCACAAGGCTTGAACCCACGTTCGGTCGCGCTTGATCTCGTCGGTCGCATCAGCAAGCAAACCGGCAGGCGCGAGGGCGGTATGATCGGGCTGACCGACAGCCAAGCGCAGTGGGTGACGAACTATGAGGCCGAGCTGCGCGGCGATAATCCGCTCGCGGCGCTTGAGCGCAGCTTGCGTGACCGTCGGTTCGATAGCGCTGTGCGCCGTGCCGTCAAGGCCGACAAGCAGCTCACCGAAGATCAGATCGACAGCATGGTGCGCACCTACACCAACCGTGCGCTGCGCTACCGCGCCGAGACGATCGCGCGCACCGAGACGCTGACCGCGCTGCACGAAGCCGCCGAGCAATCGCTGCAACAAGCGACGCAGGAAGGTATCGACCCGAACGACATCACGCGCATCTGGCGCACGGCTGGCGACGATCGCGTGCGTGACAGCCATGCTGAAATGGATGGTGAGGAACGCGGCATGAATGAGCCGTTCGTGAGCGGCGACGGCAACATGATCTTCTATCCCGGCGATCCAGCTGCGCCGCCCGAGGAAACGATCAACTGCCGCTGCTGGCTCGAAACGAATATCGACTTTCTCGCGGGCGATCTGCGGAGCGAGGACTGATGGCGCTCGGTTTTGGCGCGGCAATCGACGATTGGGTGCGCAAGACCGACGCGCGCATGCTCGCGGTCGCGCGCGAGAGCACGCAGCGGCTCGTGTCGCTATGTCAATCGCGTATCCCGATCGATACTGGCTACGCGCGCGCATCGATCCAAGGCTCGCTGTCGTCGATGCCGCCGATCGACCCGTCGTCGCGCGGTCGCAAAGATCAGGCCTACGCAGAGCCGCAGGAAGTGTTCACGGTCATTGCGAGCGCGCAACTCGGCGACATCATCTACGTGGGCTGGACCGCGTCCTACGTGGGCTTCCTCGAGAACGGGCACAGTAAGCAGGCCCCGGCAGGCTTCGTGCGCGTGTCCGTTCTTGAGTGGCCGAAGATCGTCTCGCAAGTGGTGGCGGAAGCGAAGTCGCGCTGATGGCCGATCCGGTCGAGGCCGCGATCAAGAATGCGCTGTTGCAGCCGCTAATCGGATTTTGCTCGTCGCCCGCAATTCCGCTCGCACTGCCCAACATTGATTTCTCGCAGCCGACGCCTGCACGCGGCGCGCTGTGGCTGCGCGCGACGATACTGCCTGCCGACAGCTTCGCATTGAGCATCGGTTTTGATTCCACCATCCAGCACTACGGGTTGATGCAGGTGGACATTTTCTACAGTGAGAACTCGGGCGAGATCGCGCCCGCGCGCATCGCTGGTTCGCTCGCGCTGCTCTATCGGCGCGGCACCGATCTGTTCGACAGCGGGTTCAGAATCAACATTTACCGCGCGCCCACGGTGCGACGCGCGATCAAGGACGAGCCGTGGCTGATGCTGCCGGTTGTCGTTCCTTACCAGTGCTTCGCACCGACACCAGCATAAGAGGAGACTAGCAATGGCTGCTGGAGCAATCGCAGGTACCAAACTGTTCATCGGGGGCACGGGCGCGCTGATCCCGTCGCCCGATAACGTGCTGTGGGTCGAGGTCAAGAACTTGTCGAACCTCGGCGCATACGGCGGCACGAACTTCAACAAGATCGCGCTGGAAAGCATCGGCGACGGCTACACGCGCCAACTCAAAGGCACGCAGCTTGCGCCGTCGATGGATATCGTGCTCAACCGCGACGACACAGACGCCGGGCAACTCGCGGTCAAGGCGGCGAGCAACGACCGCAACTCGTTCTTCAACTTCAAAGTTGAGGAAAACGACATCGGCACCGGCCTCAACCCGACGAGAACGGTTTTCAAGGGCCGGGTTTACGGCTATGCAACGGCAGGCGGTGGCGTCAACGATCTCAAGCGCATCAACACTTCGATCGAGGTCGAGCCAGACACCATCATCGTCACGCAAGCTGCATAACGGCGAACGCCACAGGCGCGCCGTGACAACAGGAGGATCTGATGAATCCCGACATTGCCAGCCTTGGCGTGTCCGTACACGCCGAGGCCGTTATGGAGGTTCGCGGACTCGACGGCGAGACTTTCAGACACGACGACGGCCGCCCGTTCACCATTACGTTGCTGTCGCAGGACAACGACGCCTATGTGCGGCTTGCTCGCCAGCAAGCCGACCGCCGCTTGCAACAAATGGCGCGCACGCGCACGCCTGCGCTCACCGGAACTACTGAGCAGGAGCAGGTCGAACTCCTGGTCGCGATCACGGTGAAATGGGACCTTTGCATGAACGGAGCGGAGGTCGAATCAACGCCGCGTGAATATCGCCGTCTATATGCCACCATCCCGGCATTGCGCGAGCAGGTCGCGGAGTTCACCGGCGTCCGCAAAAATTTTTTGACGGGCTGATCGAGGAACTGGTCGAGTTCGCATGCAGCGAATTTGCCCGCGCCGACGATTGGCCCGTTGACGTATTGAAAGAACCGGCGCTGGCCTATGTCTGGCGCTGGTTCGAGACGCTGATCGATTGCCGTGAAGCAGGCTTTGGCGCAGGCCCGCTCACCTATCAAGAAATCGAGGCTTGGTCGCGTTTGTCGCGCGTTGATGTCTCGGCTGCGGAGGCCGACCTGCTGCGTCGGCTCGACCGCGAATACCGCGCATACATGCAGCAAAAGGGCGAGAAACCAACGCAATCCGTCGCGCAAGTGCTCGGCGCGGCCCGACAGGCGCATGAAGACGCTAAACGTGGAGGCTAGATGCCTGACGACGTAGCAAGCCTCGGCATACAAGTCGACACCTCCGACACCAAGGCGGCGACGGAGGCGTTGAAGCAATTCGCGCAGCAAGCGGGACTAAGCGAGAAGGCGGCGAATGATCTGGCCGAGGCGACCAAGATTTCCGGTCAGTCGATGGAGACTGTCGTCAAGTCGGTCGGCCTGAATAAAACCGCCGTCGTGCTGTCGGCACGCGCCTATGACGAACAAACGAAAGCGCTCAAGAGCGCCAGCACTGCGACGAAGGATCACGTAGCCGCGACGGCGTCACTCGACCGGGCGGTCGGGGTCATAACCGATTCCATCTCGCGCATGTCGCATGAAACCGGTGTGCTAGGCGGCGTATTGCGCGCGCTCGGTCCAGGCGGATTGGCAATCGCTGCTGGCTTTGGCGCTGCTATTTTCGCAATGGACAAATTGGCGGAATCCGCGCGCAAACTCGGCGAGGAAGCCAAAAGCATAAGCGCGTTCTCGCAAACCGTGGGCATCTCGACGGACACCATCCAAGCCCTGCGCGCGGGCGCGGAAAAGTTGGGCGTGTCAACCGGCTCGCTCGACACTTTCCTTGAGCGCCTTTCGGTCAACCTAAACGCCGCACGCGTTGCGTCGGGACCGCTTTACGAGGCGCTGCAAAAGATCGACCAATCTTTCGCTAACCAGATCAAGGACGCGAAGGATGTCGGCGAAGCTTTCAACATCGTAATCAGGGCGTTCCAGCAAGCGGGCCTCGCTGGTCCGCAGTTGTTGCGCGAAGCGGGAGGGCGCGGCGCGGTCGCGATCACGCCCCTCATTCAACAGATCGCGCAAGCAGGAGGGACAGAAAAATTTACCAAGGCAATGCACGAATCGGTCGTGCTGACGCAGGAGGAAATCCAGCACCTCAAGGAACTCACGGGCGAACTCGGTGAGTTGGAAAAAATCAACATTACGCTTTTCCGCAAGATGTTTGCCGAGGACGTGCTCTCGGCGCAAATCAGATTTCAGCAAACGCTCGGAAACATTCTCAAAATCATCGACCAACTCAGCAAGATTCCGAGGGATGCAGGCTCGCTTGCGCTGTTGAGCGGCGGTGCTCCCGGCATTGCCCCGCCCGTACCTGCGGGGCCGCCTGGGCCAGGACAGACCACACAAATCACCATTCCAATACTGCCGCAACTCGCCAATCTCCCGTCAACGCAGCCGTCGCGTCTTGAAGCGGCGGCAGGGTTTCGTGCGCAAGCGAACGAACTCAAGGCGCTCAACGAGATTTCCGGTGACGCGGCGTCGCTCGATGACAAGCTGCGGCAGCGGATTGCAGAACTCACCGCCGCGTTCCTCGAAAACAAATTTGCCGTCGCTGGCTCTGAGGAGGCGAACAGGAGATATCTTCAATCGCTTGATGTCGCCGCGCTCGAAAATGCCGCTGCCAAACAACAGCAACTTAACAGCGCTATGGGCGCTGCCGCGACACCGGCCGATCAACTGGCAGCAAAGCAAAAGAACCTCGAAGTCGCGTTGGCAAAAAATGTCATCACTCAGGAGCAATTCAACAGGTCGCTCGGCGTCGAACAACTGCAAACCTATACGCAGATCACGCAAGCAAGCGTGAACGCGCTAGGCAACGCCGCCACCATCACCGAACAGTACGCAGCGAAGCAGCAAACATTGTCGCTGCAATTCGCCAAAGGCGAGATCACCGCGGAAGCCTACACGCGCGCGCTAAACCAACTACCGCTCGACAAGCAACTCGAGCTGCAACGCGAGACTGTCTCTGCGCTCGGCGAGGGCGCAACCGCGACCGAAAAATACGCATTGCAGGTCGCCAACCTGCAACAAAAACTGCAACAAGGCCGCATCACGCAAGAGACCTTCAACCGCGCCGTCGCCAGTCTCAATCCGGCGGTGCAAGAAGTCCTCAAATCGGTCGAGCAATTCAGCCAAAGTCTTGTCCAGGGATTATTGCAAGGCAAGAACGCAGCCGACTCACTAAAAACTGCGCTGCAAACTGTCACGGCCACCGCGGCCAACGCCACCATCACCAACCTGATAAAGGGCGACTTCGGCGCGGCCGCGATCAGCGGAGCCGTCGCGCTGACCGCTTTCGTCGCCGCCAAGCTGACCGGAGGTCCGTCGCAGGAGGACATTCAGCGCGCGAAGCAACTTGACGACGCCTCGCAATCGGCAGCGAAGTCATTAGAGGGCCTAGTTCAGCAAATGAACGAATTGGCCAAGGTCGCAAGAGGTCCCGTCACTTCTGCGATTGAAAGGGCCACCGATCAATTCTCGGCGCTGGTGCAAGCGGCGCAGGCATCACAAACAGCGGCCGTGCAATCGTTCTTCGATCCGAATGCCACGGCGGCACAGCGCAACGCTGCGGTTGCCGCCTTCCAGAACGCGCAGAACGCCATCGGTACCGCTGCGGTTCAGTTGGCGCAATTCACCGAAAACACGTTGGTCGCCGCCAGCAAGGACTTGCAGCGCCAGATTAACGAGTTCGAGGGCAGGGCCTTCATCAATCAGGTCATCGATATCCTCGCGACGTTCAACGACGTAACGCAGGCGTTTTCGCAACAAGCTGGCGGCATAACGGAACAGCAGGCGGCGTTGCTCAACAAGTTCCTGGTCGAGGGCGCGCAGAACATCATCAATCAGAACAAACTCGTCGGCGCGTCGTTTCAGGAAGTGGCCGCATTGATCGGCGATGCTGGCGCGCAATTGCATGAATTTACCGAGGTCGTCACTGAAACTCCTGCGGCTATCGCTGTTGCGGCGCGCTCCATCGACGACATCAACGCCGGTATCCGCAATCTGACTGCGCGCAAGATCGCTGCCGATTTTGCGGCGGGTGGCATTGTTGGCTCACTGACCGAAGCATTGATGCTGTTTGACGTGCAGGCACAGACGCAGCGCGAGCAGGAGGCCAAGGCGGGCGGGCAGAATCTCGCGATGCTTGAGGAAGTGCTCGCGACCGAGCGTATCGCGATCATTCGCAAATTCAATGACGCGGCGATTGACGAGGAAAAGCGCGCCGCTGACGAGCGCGCCAACGCCATCAACGCCGCCAACAAGAACATCATGGACTACCTCAACAACCTGGTGCTCGGCCCCAACAGCCCGCTTCGCGCCTCGGCACAACTAGCGCGAACGCAAAGCATCTTTATGAGCCAGCTTGCGCTCGCGCAGTCAGGCGACATCTCGGCTTTGCAGAACATCACGCAGAACGCGGAGGCTTATCGCACCGCCGCGCGCGCGTTCTACGGCAGCAGCGCGGGATACATTTCGATCTTCAATCAAATCCAAGGCACTCTCTCGACGCTTGCTGGCGGCGGCGGCACTGGCGTGCAACTCGGTGGATGGGTGCGCGGAGCCTATCTCGGGCGCGATAGCGTGCCGCTGATGGCAATGCCGGGTGAATTTGTGGTGCGTCGCCAAATCGCCATGCGCAACGCTGCCGCGCTCAACGCTTTCAACAATACCGGGCAATGGCCAGCAAACGACAATCCGCGTTTCGGACGCATCGAGGCGTTGCTCGCGCAACTCGTGAACTTGAGCGCCGAGGGCAATGTCGCCATTGACCGCAATACCGCCGTGACCGCCAGCGGCAGCGCACAGGCCGCGCGCGAGCTCCGTTTCACCGGACGTAAGAAGGCCAGCTAATCCGATGGCGATGACGGATTATCTGCGCAAGAAGCTCGGCGACCATGCGATCGGCAAGGCCGCCTTTACCATGCCGACCGTCTATCTGGGTTTGTTCACGGCTTCGCCGACCGTGTCGGGGCTTTTCACCAACGAAGTCGGCGGCGGCGTCGCCTACTCGCGCATCGAACTGACGAGTAAACTTGGCGCATTCGACCTCTCGACCGGCATCGCGGTATCGACCGCCGATGTGAACTTCGCCACGCCGACAGGGAACTGGGGCACGATCACTTATCTCGGCGTGATCGATCAGGCGAGCGGCGCGTCGCCCGACGTCTCCCATATACTGTTCTTCGATCCCATGCCGGTTCCCGCGCTTATCATCAACAACGGCCGTGCCCTGCAATTTCTTGCGGGGAGCATCAGCATTTCACTCTGATGTCGGTCGGTCTTTATCCGATAAGTTCCGCGCCGATCTCGACACTCGCGCTCGACTTCGCGCTGATCAGCGGTGTCGGCGATCTTGAGTTCGATCTCGTCGGCAATCAGACGAACTACCTGGCGCAAATCCTCAACGAGCAACGCACGAAGCGCATGGTGCTTGCCGTTGAATGGGCGGTGCAGGCAGGATTGCCGGAAACGCAGGAGTGGATCGACACGGTCGTCGCCAACGGTGGCACGGTGAGCGCAAGCCGCGAGCGGATAATCAATACGCTTATTGCGGGCCTCAAATCCGATGGCATCTGGCAAAAGACCGACCGGTTGTGGTTCATGTCCGGAGAGAACACCGCGGGCGCGCTCACCGATTTGCGAATACTATCCTCGGCGACATTGGTTGGCTCTCCGTTCCCGCCCTTCGCCGTTGACAGGGGCTTCACCGGCGTCAACGGCTCGCCGGTTTCTCAATACATCAACAGCAACTACGTGCCATCAGCGGGGCCGAACTGGAAACTCAACTCTGCACATTTCTCGGTCTGGGTTCTTACAAACATAGTTTCTGCCCCACCTGGCGGTGAGATTTTGGGCGTATTCTCGGGCACCAACGCAGATTCCGGTCTGGACATTCCGTGGAACGATGGCTTGGTCTATAACTCGATCAACGAGTTCGGCGGCACTGTCACCGGGTTTGCCGCCAGCACTGTGATTGGTCATTGGATCGGCAACCGCAGCGGGCCAAACGCGAAGCAATTCTATTACAACGGCGCGCTTTTTGCGACGCAGACCGATCCTTCTATCGCCGTCGCGAACAACCCGATGTATATCCTCGCCACCAACGACGTGCTTTCTGGCAGTCAAGGCTCCTTCGGGAATCCAAACCAAGTCGCCGCCGTCAGCATGGGCGGTAGTCTCACCGCGACCGAGGCTGCTAATTTCTACGCGCGCATGCGCACCGCCATGGTCGCGATCGGAGCCTCGACGTGACGACGCCGCTCTACGCCGCAACGGTGCCGTTTATCTCGCGCAACAGTGACGCGCCTGCCAATCAGCAATTCAGCGGCACGCTGGAAGCGACCCTGCGCGTCGATCGCTCGATCACTGCGGGGCAACTCGGTTTCGGCGGCTTCACCGAGTCGCTGTCGGAACTCACGCTCATCAACGCCGATGCCGAATACGACGACCTCGCTGTCGGGTTCAGTATCAACGGCCAAGCGATCGTTTGCTCGCTCGGACAACTTTCGAGCGACGGCAAAACCGTCGATCCCTATGCTCAATTCGTGCGTGTCGCCTTGCTGACCGGCGAGCGTATGCGCGTGGATCGTTCTCGCTTGACCATCGAGATGCGTGATCCGTCCATGCACATGCTCGTTCCCGTGCAGGATCGCGTCTATCCCGGCAACGGCTCGGTGCAGACTGGCAACATCGAGGATGGCACCGACAACGTTGCGGGCAAACGGCGGCCGCGCGCCGAGGGGACGGTGTTCAACGCGACAGGCGCGCTCGTTGTCCCCGAGGAACTGGTCTATCAGATCAGCGACACCTATGTGACTTTTGGCGCGGTGAAAGATGGCGGTATCCCGCTGGTATTTCAGAACGATTACGAAGATGTCGAGACGATGATCAACAATGCCTTTCAGGTGCAGCCGGGTAGTTACGCCACCGTCAAAGAACTCGGCTACTTCATGCTCGGCGGCCCGAATGTGTTCCAGGTCACTTGCGACGTGAGCGGGCCGCGAGCGACGACCGGCGAAGTTCTCGAGTGGGCAGCGATACGCGCCTCCAACACCGAAACGCTCAACGCCGACCGCGTGGTCCCGGACGTCACGCTCTCACAAGGCTACACGGTCGCCAGCACCACAATTTCGGTCAGCATCAATCCCAATGTGTTCTCGCGTACCGGATACGACAGCGGCAAGTATTGCTACCGAGTTGTTATCGGACCAGTCGAGGGAACCTACGCCTTTGGTCTTGCGAACCACGGCAAACGATCTGGCTATTCAGGCATTGGGATGGACACTACAGGCGGACACGGGAACTCGATTGCTGTCTATCGCCAGGGAAGCCCGCAAGCGGGTTTTGTAACGTATCAGGGGAGTCTCACAGGCGAGACCGGTAACGCATTCTTTGCCAACAGCGACATTCTGGTGGCGGTTGATGTTGGCGCTCGGCTGTTTTGGTACAAGACCGGCACTGGCGCGAGTTGGAATGCGAACCCTTCGGCGAATCCGGCAACGGGCGTCGGTGGTTTCAATCTACAGTTCCCCGGAACCGTGTACGCGGCTGGTCTTGTCAACGGTGCCGGAACTTCGGTCCGCTTTGACTTCTATCCTGACACTTCGACATTGCCGAGCGGTTATTCGCAATGGGGAGCGACGCCAAAATTCGCCATCGATACAGCGACCTTCGACGGTCTCGACAATGTACAGCCCGCACAGATCGGTTACTACCTTGACGAAGATCAAAGCACGACGTTCGCCGACATGTTTTCGCTGCTGACTAATGGCATCGGCGGCTGGTTCGGTTTTTCCCCGCTCGGTCGGCTGCAAGTCTATCGCTTCGACGCGCCGGTGACATCTTCGCTTTACGATTACGACACGCACGGCGGGAACATTGTGGATATTCAGCGCGCCTCACTGCCGAGCGGGCTTGATCCGCCACCGCAACGCTGGCGCTGCAAATACCAGCGCAATTACACTGTGATGACCGAGCTGGCCGGTCAGGTCACCGAAGTCGATCCATCATTCGCTGAGACGTTGCGTCACGAATCGCAAGTCGCATCGACCAGCGACGCGGACGCCGCTATCGTTATCGCGATCTGGCCCGACGCGGTCGATACCGATCCGATCGATTCATTTTTTGTGTCGCAGGCTGACGCCCAAACAGAGGTGGATCGGCTGTTGGCGCTCTATTCGCAAGGAGCCTATCAGGCTTACAGCATGACCTTAGCAAACGCGATCTTCGTTCATCAGATTGGCGATGTGATCAAGGTAACGGACACGCGGCTCGGCCTGTCCGGCGGCAAATATCTGCGCGTCGTTTCGCTCTCTGACGACGTGTCTAGCATGACGACGACCGTGGTGGCGTTCGGGTGAGCAACGCCGCGCTTGCTTCCAACAATCTGATCGATCGCACAGCGACGATTGTGAGTGCACTTGGCGTGGCGTCAGCAAGCACACCTGCCTCGCTGTTGCAAAACCCGCATGTCGGCAAACGCTGGCGGCACAACGCCTCGACCACCTGGGTGCTGGCCGACCTCGGCGCGCTGTTCTCCATCGACACGGTCATGCTGGCCGGAGTTGCGGGGCCGAACACCCCTGCGTTCCAGGTGCGTCTCTCGACTGCCGACAGCACCGGCGCGGCTGGCGACGCTCACAACAGCGGGCTTCTAACCGGGCTTCCTTACTTCGATGGCGACTATGAGAAATTTATCTACTTGCTGTCGTCGCCGGTGAGCGCCCGTTACGTCAGGGTCGATTTCACCGACGCATCGTCGCCCGCCACGGGGCTTTACACCGAGGCGGGCCGCTGGTTCGCTGGCGTGCGAAATCAATTCACCACTAACTTTCAGGCCGGATGGCAGAACACCGTCGTGCGCGGCAGTGTGGACGTGATCGGCGTCGGCGGGCAAACATTTGTCGATCTGCGTCGGGGGCATCTCGCTACACAAGTCACGTTCAATTTCGTTACCGAGACCGAGCGCACCGGCTTCCTCGATGACATCGGCGTTACAATTCTCAACGTTGGTCATCTCGACATGCTGTGGCTGAAAGACCCGGCCAGCAGCAATCTCGCGCGCGATTCGGTGTGGGGCTACATCGACGGCGATCCGCAACTTTCGCAGCAATTCACTTTCACCACGCTCTACACGCTGGCGTTCACAATCAGGCAGAGACTTTGAGGCATGGCCTTAGTATCCGGCGATCGCATTCTTGAAACCTCGACCACGACCGGCACCGGCACGATCACGGTCGCCGGTGCGGCCGCTGGCTACCGCACCATCGCGACTGTCGCCACCGCCAACGGCGATCGCTTCATCTACACGATAGCGGGTGGGACGGAGTGGGAGGTCGGCATCGGCGTTCGCGCCTCCGCGACCACCTTCACGCGCGCAACCGTGCGCGTGTTGTCGTCCTCAAACTCGAACGCGCTGGTGAACTTCTCCGCTGGCACGAAACTGGTCTGGCTCGACGATCCGGCGAAGTTGTCACAACAATCGATGCTGGCCGAACAGGGCAGCAATATCCTCCTCAACGGTCGTTGGGACGTGGACCAGGAGCGCGTGGGCGGCACGCTCACCCTCGGTGCGAGTCACCAGTATTTCGGCGATCAGTGGGCGGGGTTCGATAACGCCGCCTCCATCTCTGGCATCAGCGCGTTGCAGACGACGCCGATTGGCTCCCCGGCCTTCGGCAATCAATTCACCAACAGCGGCCGTCTGACCGTCACGACGGGCGGGGCCATCGGCGCGTCCGAGCGCGTCGTCGTGGTGCAGCCGTTGGAAGGCATTCGCATCGCGAAGCTCGGCTACGGTGCAACCGGGGCGCTGACCTCGACGCTCGGCTTTTGGGTCTACGCTACCATCGCGGGGCAGTGCTCGATCTTCATTCAGAACGGCGCTGGCACGCGCGGCTTCGTCAAATCGTTCACCATCGACAACGCCGCTACTTGGGAGTTCAAGACCATCAATATCGCCGGTGATACCGCGGGCACGTGGAGCAGCGCCGTTGGCGTGCTCGGCGCGGTTCTCGGCTTCGGCATCAGCGTCGGCTCGAGCTTGTTCGGCACCGACAACACCTGGGCGGGCGCGGCCAACTATGGGGTCAGCGGTCAAACCAATTTTTTCGCAACCAACGGCAACGTGTTTTCTTTGACGGGTCTCGCGTGGTTGCCAGCCGACATGATCTTGCCGGAGCAATGGGCGTCGGCGTGGACCCGATCGTTCGACGAAGAACTCTTGCTCTGTCAACGCTATCTGGAAAAGTCTTTTAATTACGGCGTCGCTCCAGCACAGGGCGTGGGCATCGGCACGGGCGAGTGGATCACGCCGGTC
>Ga0126380_10000240_pt1 | contig 16336 bp, 15 predicted proteins | sample PanSoiMetPlot_26_FD_92544 | JGI IMG/M metagenome (GOLD analysis project Ga0126380, IMG submission 92544) | Tropical forest soil microbial communities from Panama - MetaG Plot_26 | ecosystem: Environmental > Terrestrial > Soil > Tropical forest > Bulk soil | place: Panama | collected 2016-02-17
GGTACCGCTCGAGCCGCGAGCGCACCCAGTCTGCCGTGTCAGGATCAAGCGAGGCGGTCGGCTCATCCATCAACAGCACTTCAGGCTTGTTCAGCAGCGCCTTGGCGAGTGACACCCGTGTTTTCTGGCCGGCGGAGAGCTTGCCGGTCGGTCGATCAAGAAAGTCGGTGAGATCGAGATCGGCGGCCAGCCGGTCAATTCGTTCGTCGATGTCGGCCACCGCGTAAAGCTGGGCGAAGACGGAAAGATTTTGTCTCACGGTCAGGCGCATCGGCACCTCGACGTAGGGGCTCTCGAAATTCATCCGGTGCAGCACGCGATAACGCTGTCTCGGCATCTCGGCGCCCAGTACGGTCACGCTGCCGGCGGTCGGCGTGACCAGCCCCATGATCATTGCAATCGTCGTGGTCTTACCGGCTCCGTTTCCTCCAAGCAGCCCGGTCACCGAGCCCGGCGTCAACCGAAAGCTGATGCCATCGACTGCCGCGACGCCCTTATAGCGCTTGACCAGTCGATCCACGGCAATGGCGGAAGCATTTCGCGCATCCATAGACCGAAACATGTGACGCTGCGCCGCAAGAAGTGCAAGCCCCGCAATTTGTACCCCGGCCGTCCGGCGTTAGACTGAATCATGGCATCGTCCCTTGCCCAGCCTCACCCCGGCCGAAACGTGCGCCTCGATACATTGGTGCGGTTGCGCTGGCTTGCAATCATCGGCCAGACAACGGCCGTCCTCGTGGTCTACTACGGACTCGACTTCCAGCTTCCGATTTACGCCTGTCTCGCCGCTATCATCCTCGCGGCCTGGCTCAACGTGGCGCTGCGTCTGCGTTTCCATATGACGCAAAGGCTCGAGCCGGACCGTGCGGCATGGCTGCTTGCGTTCGACATCGCGGAACTGGCAGTGCTCCTGTATCTGACCGGGGGGTTGCAAAATCCATTCGCCTTCATGTTTCTGGGTCCGGTCTTGTTGTCGGCGACGGCGCTGCCACCCCGGTTCACGCTTCTGCTGGGCGGGTTTGCGGTCGCGTGCTCCACGATCCTGGTATTCGTGCATTATCCCTTGCCGTGGGACAGCGAGGATCCACTACAACTGCCACCTATCTACATGATGGGTGTCTGGCTATCCATTCTGCTCGCGATCGGTTTCATCGGGGCATATGCCTGGCAGATCACGGAAGAGTCTCGTCAACTTTCCGACGCGCTCGCCGCCACCGAGTTGGTGCTTGCGCGCGAGCAGCATCTTTCCCAGCTAGACGGACTTGCCGCTGCGGCGGCACATGAACTCGGCACGCCGCTTTCGACCATCTCGGTGATCGCCAAGGAGCTGGAGCGGGCGATCGCGTCGGACGCGCCGCACGGCGACGATGTGCGGCTGTTGCGCGAACAGGCCACACGCTGTCGCGACATTCTTGCCAAGCTCACCGAATTGTCCGCCGGTGGAGAGCCTTTTGACCGAGTGCCTCTCACCGCACTGATCGAGGAGGTCGTGGCGCCGCATCGCAATTTCGGCGTGAACATCGAAGTGACTTCGCCCAGCGATCGCTCCACCGAGCCGGTTGGGGCGCGCAACCCCGCCATTCTTTATGGACTCGGCAATCTGCTGGAAAACGCGGTCGATTTCGCGCATGACCGCGTTGCGGTCGATGCGCACTGGAACGAAGATTCGGTCGCCGTCACAATCAGCGATGATGGGCCGGGGTTCGCGCCGGAAATCCTGGCCCGGATTGGAGAACCCTACGTGACGAGCCGCCGACACCGGCAGGACGACACAGGCGAGGAGCCGGCCGGGCTTGGCCTCGGTTTCTTTATCGCCAAGACATTGCTGGAGCGTTCAGGCGCAACCCTCTCATTTCAAAATCGGCCCGGGCCCGAGCGGGGCGCCGTCATCCGGCTCGGCTGGCGCCGCAGCGATTTCGAACAATCAGCAGCGTTCGCAGCGGCTTGAGGGAGCGTTGGGCGATCACTATTTGTTGCGTGCTAATGATACCCCCTCCGCGCTACGATGGGCGTCAGGCCAGCATGTGGTGAGACCGTGGACATTGCAACGAGCGATACCGCCCGAGCGGCGGCGAAAGAGATTACCGGCGAACGGTCCCTGTTGATCGTCGAAGACGATTTTTCATTCCTGCAGCGGCTCGCCAAGGCGCTCGAGCAACGCGGATTTTCGGTCACGATCGCGGAGTCGGTTTCCGAAGGCTTATTGCAGGTCGAAAAGGTAGCGCCAGCCTATGCTGTGGTCGACATGCGCCTTGGCGACGGCAATGGGCTCGACGTGATTTCTGCGCTGAAGCGCCGCCGTCCGGACGCGCGCGGCATCATCTTGACCGGCTACGGCAACATCGCGACCGCGGTGAATGCGGTAAAGCTTGGCGCGGTCGATTATCTCGCCAAGCCCGTCGATGCCGATGACGTGGTCGCAGCCTTGTTGGCGTTGGACAACGCCAAGATCGAGCCGCCCGAAAATCCGATGTCGGCCGATCGCGTGCGGTGGGAACACATCCAGCGTATCTATGAGCTGTGCGGCCGCAATGTTTCGGAGACCGCGCGTCGGCTCAACATGCACCGCCGGACATTGCAACGGATTCTGGCCAAACGCGCACCGCGTTAGGCTTTATATTATTCCCCCTCCCAGTAAGGCCCTGTCGGATCGGCCAGCGATTGCAGGCGGATCGCCGCGGCACGCGCAAACAGCAACATCATCGATTTTCGTGTCGCGGCCGACAACCTGTGCTCGGGCGCTTCACATTTGAATTCGGCGCCGAAGGCATCCGCCACGATCAGCCCGGTGTCCGGCGGGAAAATTTCGCACGGGACGTCGATTGTCGTGGCGAAGAACAAGCGATCGCAGTGCGCCCGATAGTCATGCCATTTCTGGTCGGCGCGAAAATCGGCGATCGAGGACTTGATCTCGACAATCCAGATCTCCCCGCCCGGATCGAGCGCGACAAGATCCGCCCGCCGTCCGGACGGCAAGGGCAATTCGCTTACAACGCAGCGCCCATGCGCGTGCAGCAGCCGCGCGGTTCCGCGTGCGACCGCGAGTGCAGTCTGCGATTGCCGGCCATCGATGGGCACTTGAGACGGAGACGATGCCAAGGCCATCAGCTGACCTTGCGATTCGATTTGGGCCGGACTTCGGCGCGCTCAGGGAAAGCGCGTGCAAGCGCGGCACGATTGGCCTGAACGATGCCCCGCTCGGTGATCAACCCGGTGACCAGTCGTGCCGGGGTAACGTCGAAAGCAAAGTTCGCAACTGGCGAGCCATCGGGAACGATCCGCACTGTCTCGATATGGCCGGAGGCGGCTTTTCCCGTCACCGATGCGACTTCGTCGGCCGCCCGCTGTTCGATAGGAATCTCCGCGAGGCCATCATCGATCGTGAAGTCGATCGTCGGCGAAGGCAGCGCCACGTAGAACGGCACCTTGTTGTCGTGAGCGGCGAGCGCCTTGAGATAAGTGCCGATTTTATTGCAGACGTCCCCTTGCGCTGTCACGCGGTCGGCTCCGACGATGACCACGTCGACCAGCCCGTGCTGCATGAGATGCCCGCCGGTATTGTCCGCGATGACGGTGTGCGGCACGCCGTGATGGCCCAACTCCCAGGCGGTAAGCGCAGCGCCCTGATTGCGCGGCCGCGTTTCATCGGCAAAAACATGGACGGGGAGGCCTTTGTCGTGAGCCGTATAGATTGGCGCAGTCGCCGTCCCCCAATCGACGGTGGCCAGCCAACCGGCGTTGCAGTGGGTGAGCACGTTGACCGGTTCGCCTTTTTTGGTTGCGGCAATTTGCTCAATGATAGGCAGTCCATAGCCGCCGATGGCCTTGTTGATCGTAACATCCTCATCGGCGATGTCGTTTGCTCGGCGTAGGGCCGCTTCCGCGCGCTCGGCGCGCGGGCGGTTGCGCACCGCAGCCAGTATTTCGTCCAGCGCCCATTTGAGATTGATGGCCGTGGGGCGCGTCGCAATCAGTGTGGCACAGGCATCATCCAGTGCTTCATCGGATGCGTCGGCGCGCAGGGCGAGCCAGAGGCCATAGGCTGCCGTCGCGCCGATCAGCGGCGCGCCGCGCACCTGCATGGTCACGATCGCCCGTGCGACATCGTCAAGCGTGACAAGCCGTATCGTGGCAAAGCGATGGGGCAACAGCGTCTGGTCGATAATGCCGAGGCTCGCGCCATCGCTTTCGACCCAGACCGTTCGCATTTGCTTGCCGTCGATTTTCATTGCTAAGAAATAACGCTGTTTCGAGTGCTTCGCAAAGCCAGGTCAATCACGCCCGAGTACCGCCATGCCTGTCGATTACGAGGTTGAATACGACAACCGCTCCCGCGTTCCGGAACATCCGGAGATTTTTGCGCGCTGGCAGCGCGAAGCGGCTGCATATCGCGCGAGCGCGCACAATCCCAAGCTCGGCATTACGTACGGCCCCTCACCCCGGCGGACGATCGACCTCTTCCCGGCCAAGGACGACGAAAAGGCGCCCCTCGCCATGTTCATTCACGGTGGCTATTGGCGCTCGCTTGAGCCTTCAACGTTTTCGCAAATGGCGGCAGGACCGAATGCGCGCGGGATAACGGTCGCGGTTGTGGGTTACGATCTTTGCCCGCATTGTTCGATTGCCGACATCATCGAACAGATGCGCAGCGCTTGCCTGACCCTCTGGCGCAAGCGGCGTCAGCGCATCTGCGTCTACGGTCATTCGGCCGGCGGACATCTGGCCGCTTGCATGGTGGCGCAAGACTGGAAAGCTTTTGCATCCGATGCGCCGGCCGACCTCGTGCCGGCCGCCTATGCGATCTCCGGTGTATTCGATCTTGCGCCGCTGGTGCATTGCTCGCAAAACCTGGATTTGCGTCTCGATGAGGCCGAAGCGCGCCGGGTATCGCCACTCTATTGGCACGTGCCGGCCGGACGCAGCCTGGACGCCGTCGTTGGCGCGCTGGAATCGAGCGAGTTCTTGCGCCAGAGCAAAACGGTCGCCGAGTCCTGGAGACAAGGCATGGCGCTCACGCGTTACGAGGAAATCCCCGGGACCAACCATTTCACGGTGATAGACCCCCTCGGCAGTCCAAGGGGTGCGATGACGGCACGCGTCGCCGCGCTTGCGCACAGCGTCAACAGCATGGCGCTGTAACACTTCGGGTGCGCTGCCTCTCGATCCCTCCCCCATGTGGAGGAGCTTAGAGAGGGTAAAGCCTTAACCAAGCGAACTGCAAAGCACCCAATAGGAATATTATCTTGACGATAAAAAGGATGCGAGCGGTAGGATTAAAGTCCGATGTCGAGATTAAGGTGCAACCTTGAATTCCTCCTTAGGATTTAGCCACGAGCTTGATTGCCTTCGACGCGACCATGTCGCTCTGCGCCGCGAATGGGAGCGCATCAAGCGCGAGTACTTTGCTCGCAAGTACGATCCCAATCAGCCCCGTGTCCCTCGCGGAAACACCGGTGGTGGCCATTGGGCAAGCGGGGGTGGTCAACCCTCGATCCAGCCGGTGTTCTACGATCCTCGCCGCTTTGCCATCCAGAAAACAATTGAAGCCGGCCTGGCTCTGTACACCTGGCTATCGACTCGAAACGGGTCCGACAAGCAAGCCGTCATTACATTCGACGCCAGAGAGTTTCGATCGGATGGACGCGGCGAGCTAGACCTAGATGATATAAAGCTGCTTGATCGCGACAAGGTTGATGCCGCTTGTCCTCGTCTCGGCGAGGTCCAAGAGCGAACTGATCTCGCCGCTGAAGTTGTTAGTCGAACTCACGGATATTTGTCGCCTACAGAATTCGGCACTGCCGTGCACACCAATCTCAAAAGGCAGATCGATGGTCTCAATGAACATCGTCAGCGAAATACGGCCGAGATAATGACCACCGTTTCCCAGGTTAGAGAGGTTGTCCAGCCACTCTTGCAGCGCAATCCCGACCTTGAGCTCGTCGGCCGACTGGTCGTTATCAAACCCGTGCACCACATCCTGCGTGGCATCTACATCGATCGCAGCCTCGATCGTCAGCTCTTTGTTCCTACCTGGGCTGTCATGTTCCTGTTCGAGCCCTCCGAAAGCTTTTCGTACAATTGGGGAGGACGGCTTTATAACCGGGCGCACGGCGCCTGGGACGTTACCAACTCGGCCACCTCCGCCGTGATGTGCGAAGAAATTGAAAAGGAGGCACTCCCGCTGCTGCGGCCAATTCAGACGATCCACGATTTCATTGGCTTCACGTCCAAGGAGCGCTTCAAGGAAACGTATCTGGACCTTTACAAGGAGCGCAAAATATTTGTTGACGTTGCCCGCGGCGATCTCAATGCGGCGAGAACAATCTGCACGTATTTTGCCACTGACCGCGCAAAGAAGCGGTACATGGGCGGCATGGAGGAAGAATACGACCGGATCACGAAAACGCTCTGTCCACTGATTGCGGCTGGCGACCGGCTTGGTCTCGCGCGGCTATTGCGAGACTGGGAAGCGACTTCTGCCGAACATCTGAAGCTGCAAAAGCTATGGGAGCCGACCCCGTTTCCAATCGAATTGCAACGCGAGCAGGCATAAAATTCCGCGGGCGAGATTGGATACGGCGGCGAGCTGTGGCCGATGCCGGTCAAAACCAGTAGCGCCGCGCGAAAGCGATTGTGAGCGCCGCACCGACCACGACAACCAGCACGCGCACGACGTTGCGCGGAATGACGCGCGCGACATAGGCCCCGATCAATCCGCCGGCGATTGTTCCCGCAGCAAGCGCCAGGGTCTGCGGCCACAGCACCGCGCCCTGCGTGGCGAACACCAGGGTGGCCGTAAATCCATTGAGACTCGAGACGAAATTCTTAGCAACGTTGGCCGAGCGATAATCGCCGCCTGTCGCCAGCGAGAAAACGCCGAGCATCAGGATGCCCACGCCGGCGCCGAAGTAGCCACCATAAAATGAGACCGGCAGCACCACCTTGAGGCTGGCAAGATCGAACGCAATCGCATGGCCACGCCCCTCCGCGCGAGCACGGAGCCAGCGACTGATCTGTTCGGAATAGGCGAACAGCAACGTCGCAAAACCGAGCAACAATGGCACGATCTGCGCGAACATCCGCTCCGGCGTCAGCAAAAGAACTGCTGCGCCGGCGCCCGCACCAATAATCGAGGCGGCAATCAGGCCAACGAAAGCACGATTGAACGGCGGAAGTTGCGTTCGATCGGATAGTGCTGCCAGCATCGTCGCTGGCATGATCGAGGCCAGATTCGATACGGCCGCAAGCTGTGGCGACACGCCGGTTGCAATCAGCGCCGGATAGATCACGACCGCTGCGCCACCCACGATGGTTGCGATGATTCCGGCAACAATGCCGGCGCCGGCGAGAAAGGCGATGGTGAGAATGTCGATCGGAAGATAATTCATAAGGAGGGAATGTCGGCGTCGAGACCCTGTCTCATTGTCATGCCCGGGCTTGACCCGGCATCCATGAGACATCGTTACCAAGAAAAGCTACAACGAGAGTCCTTGTGGCCCCTCATCATGGATTGCCGGGTCAAGCCCGGCAATGACCGGCGGCGAACACGAGGAAATAATCAGAAAAACGCCTGGATACCTGTCTGCGCGCGGCCGAGGATCAGTGCATGAATATCATGTGTGCCCTCATACGTATTCACCGTCTCCAGATTCGAGAGCACCCGCATCACGTGGTATTCCTCTGAAATACCGTTGCCTCCGTGCATATCGCGCGCAAGGCGCGCGATATCGAGCGCCTTGCCGCAATTGTTTCGCTTCATCAGCGAGATCGATGGTGGCGCGGCCTTGCCCACTTCCAGCATGCGGCCGAGGCGCAGCGCTCCCTGCAGCCCGATCGCGATTTCGGTCTGCATATCCGCAAGCTTTTTTTGCACCAACTGATTGGCGGCGAGCGGGCGACCGAACTGCTTGCGATCGAGCGTATATTGCCGGGCACGATGCCAGCAGAATTCGGCGGCTCCCATGGCGCCCCAGGCAATTCCGTAGCGCGCATTATTGAGGCAGCCGAACGGGCCGGCGAGGCCTTTCACGTTGGGCAGCAAATTCTCTTCGGGGATCACGCAATCCTCCAGCACGATCTCGCCGGTTACGGAGGCGCGAAGCGAAAGTTTGCCTTCGATCTTCGGGGTGGAGAATCCCTTCGTGCCTCGCTCGACCAGGAAGCCGCGGATCACGTTGTCGAGCTTCGCCCAGACGACCGCGACATCGGCAACCGGAGAATTCGAAATCCAGGTCTTCGCTCCGTTGAGCTTGTAGCCGGCCGATACTTTCTCGGCGCGTGTCACCATCGAACCGGGATCGGAACCATGATCGGGCTCGGTCAGCCCGAAGCATCCAATCATCTCGCCAGTTGCCAGCTTTGGCAGAAATTTCCGGCGCTGCGCCTCGCTGCCATAGGCGTAGATAGGATACATCACCAGCGAAGACTGCACCGACATGGAGGACCGGTACCCGGAATCAACCCGTTCGAGCTCGCGCGTGATAAGGCCATAAGCGACATAACCCATCCCGGCACCGCCATACTCTTCCGGTACTGTCGGTCCGAGGAGGCCAAGCTTCCCCATCTCGGGCAACAAATGGGGGTCGTACTTCTCGTCGCGATATGCCTCGACCACCCGCGGCATGAGATAGCTTTGCGCGAAGCCGCGGGTGCTGTTGCGCACCATGCGCTCGTCTTCGGAAAGCTCGCCTTCGAGATCGAGCGGATCTTCCCACACGAAGGCCGCATCCTTCAGCATCGCCGGCATGCCACCGCGCTTCTCGGCCGCTTGTGACATTGGAGTCCTCCTGGCTTTTGAGGCGCCATTATAGAGGACTTTTCAGGCAATTCCTCCCTTGCGCGGAGCAAAACAAAACCCCGCCGTCGAGCGGCGGGGTCTTGCAAATCGAGAACGCGCGCTCAGATCGCCATCTTGAGATCTTTTGCCGCGCGGAAAGCAACTTTCTTGCTGGCTTTGATCTTGATGGCCTCGCCCGTCATCGGGTTGCGGCCCATGCGGGCGGCACGTTTGCGCACCAGCAGAACTCCCAGACCGGCGATCTTCACCCGCTCGCCCTTTTTCAGGTGCTTGGTGATCAGGCCGATCAGGTCCTCCAACATTTCGAGGCCTTGCTTCTTGGTGAGCTGATGCTGTTCCGCGAGCGCGGCGACCAGGTGCCTGGTGGTGACCGGCTTGCCGGCTTTCGGCTTGGGTGAAGCGGCTTCTGCCATTTGAAAATGCTCCTTGAGGGCGCACCATGCGCGAGCCCTAGAGCAGTAAGAGATTCGCGCCCGGGCGCATAGCTGGGGCGGCCCGGGACGCGGCCTTAACCACAGAAAGCTCGAAAAAAGCCCCCGCAGACCATGAATTCGGCGCCGTTGCCGGTCGCGGACGTTTCGTCTATTGAGGGCTTACGCGCGCCCGTAGCTCAGCTGGATAGAGCGTTGCCCTCCGAAGGCAAAGGTCGGACGTTCGAATCGTCTCGGGCGCGCCACTGATGCCCGCTCGGCAGCGCCAAATCGGGTCAGCCTAAAAGTCCATCTATTCCCGTAGCGCCCCTTTCGCGCGGCGAGGCCGTCGGACGCCTCCAGCACCGACCTGCCGCCGCGATTGGTCAGCATCATGCGCGTGAGGCGCGCCGGAGCTTGTGCTGTTTCATTGAAAACGATCGTTCAAATTTTCGCAATCTGCCCTGTCGCAGCCAACATGCAGCACCTAAATCGACACCCGTGCGACCAGGTTTACAGGGCATTTACCTATAAATGCAGCGAGGAAGCACGATGAAACTTCCCGGTCCGGACCATCCGATTACAATCACGTCCAATGGCAAGCACGTGCGTGTTTCTTTCGCAGGGCGCATGGTGGCTGACACGATGCGTGCACTCACCCTGAAGGAGGCAGGCTACAAGCCGATCTTCTACATTCCGCGCGCCGATGCAGACATGAGTTTGCTGACGCGCACCGATCATTCGACGCATTGCCCCTACAAGGGTGACGCGAGCTATTACAGCATTATTGCCGATGGCCGCACCGCCGAGAACGCGGTCTGGAGCTACGAGCGCCCATTTCCGGCAATGGCCGAGATCAAGGAATATCTCGCCTTTTTTCCCAACCGCGTCGATGCGATCGAAGAAACTTGAGCCTGTTGCACGCTCAGTGCAATCGCGGTCCCTTGAGGAATTTTGTGCGGTCAGATGAGTTCACGCGTACTTCGAATGTGACGCCTTCACGATAAAGCGTAAGCGGCACTTCGACCCCGGCGCGTCCAAGCGCCCAGACCTTGCGATAAAATCCGGCGAGGGTCGACACGCGGTCACCTTTGACCGCGACAACGACGTCGCCCGTTTTGATTTCGGCGCGCGCAGCCGGTCCTTTCGGCGCAATTCCGACCACGACGATCTTGTCCTCGATCTCGGTTGAATAAAGTCCGAGCCAGGGCCGCACCGGTCGATTGACGCGGCCAAATTTACGCAGATCCTGCAGAACCGGTTGCAGCAGATCGATCGGCACGATCATGTTGAGATGCTCGTTCTTGCCTTCACGGGCGCGCTCAAGCTGAAGCGAACCGATACCGGTCAGCTTGCCTTCACCCGAAATCAGCGCCGTCCCGCCCCAGTTCGGATGCGCGGGATAGGTAAATATGGCCTCGTCGAGAACGTACTCCCAATAGCCCGCGAATTCCTGCTTGGCCGCGATGCGGCCGGCGAGTGAGCGCGTGCGTCCGCCTGCGCCGCCTACGACGATGCGTTCTCCGACCTCGACGGCCTTCGAAGAACCAGTTTCAAGCGAAGGGAGATCAATGCTGCCAAGCGCCTGGACCAGGCCGAAACCCGTTTCCTGATCGAAACCGAGCGCATGTCCTTGCACGACGCCACCGTCGCCGAGATGCAGCCACACGGTGTCGGCTTCGGTGATCAGATAGCCGATGGTGAGCACGAGGCCGTCGTCGATCAGCACGCCGTTGCCCGCGCGCTCGACCCCGAGCGTATCGGCAGTAAAGGCATCGGCCGGGATAATCGAATGAAGACCGACCACCGAGGAGAGCGCGCGCTCAAGATCGTAGCCGTAGTCCTCCACGCGTGGCTGAACCGCCGGCGGCACTCTCCATTCGATCAATGAGGCCATCGATGCGCTCCCAATCGGTCCCGTTTATCATACGCCGGATCATGCGGGCGAAAAGACGGCGCTCACATGTTAGTGTGGTAATGTGCGCTTTGTCCGATGATCCCGCTGTCCGTCCTCGATCTGTCGCCGGTTTCGGCTGGCTCCACCGCCGCGCAAGCCTTGCGCAATTCCCTCGATCTCGCACGGTTCGCCGATAGCCTCGGTTTCACGCGCTATTGGGTAGCCGAACATCACAATTTGCCTGCTATTGCGAGCTCGGCACCCGACATCATGATCGGCCAGATTGCGGCGGCGACCCGGACTATGCGCATAGGTTCAGGCGGAGTGATGCTGCCGAACCACGCGCCGTTGATGGTGGCCGAACGCTTCAAGGTGCTTGAGGCGCTTTATCCAGGCCGCATCGATCTCGGCTTAGGCAGGGCGCCGGGTACCGATCCGGCAACGTCATATGCGCTTCGACGGCGGCAGGGCATCAGCGAGGAAGACGATTTTCTGGATCGGTTCAACGAACTGATGCTGCTGGAAACGCGAGGCTTTCCCGCTGGCCACCCCTTTCACAATGTGCAAGCGATGCCGTCGGACGTCCCGCTTCCGCCGATCTATCTGCTCGGCTCTTCCGACTACGGCGCGCAGCTCGCCGGACATATTGGCGCGGCATTTTCATTCGCGCACCACTTCGCCAATTTCGATGCGGCGGAAGCGATGCGGCTCTATCGCGACAATTTCAAGCCATCGCAATCGCATCACAAGCCTTATGCAATCCTGGCAACGCATGTGGTGTGCGCCGATACCGACCAGGAAGCCGAACGACGGGCCGCGACCGTCGATCTCAATTTCGTGCGTCGCGCCAAGGGTGAATATTTTCCCCTCGCTTCACCGGAAGACGCTGCAAAATATGACTACACCCCGGCTGACCGCGCCCGCATCGTACAGAACCGGCAACGGGTAGCGGTCGGCTCCCCTGCAACGGTAAAGGCCAGGCTCATGCCTTTGATTGAAGCCGCCAGGGCCGACGAGCTGATGGTGACCACGATGCTGTTCGATCATGCAGCTCGCAAACATTCATATGAATTGCTGGCGGAGGTGTTTGTCTCATAGCTGTCATGCCCGGCCCTCGGATCCGGTCTTCGGCCGGCCGGGGCATAAGCCTTGTGCCAGGCACTGCCTCCCCTACCCGTCATGCCCGCGCCTTGTCGCGGGCATCCACGTCTTCCCTTTAGATTCAACAACAAAGACGTGGATGGCCGGGACAAGCCCGGCCATGACGAGTCAAAGTTGCCATGCTAAAAGCCGACCGATTTCCCTCGAAAAAAATACGGGAGGTACCGTTGGGTAAGCAGTTCACTTTGACCACGACCGATCATCATTCCCTCGGCGCATACCGTGCCGATCCCGCCGGAACACCCAAGGGCGGCATCGTGGTGATTCAGGAGATATTCGGCGTCAACCGCCACATCCGCGCGATGTGCGATCGCTTCGCTGCAATCGGCTACGCGGCCGTCGCACCCGCGGTGTTCGACCGCTTCGTGCGCAATTTCGACAGCGGCTATACGCCCGACGAAATCGCCCACGCACGCAGTTATCTCGGGAATCTCAACTGGGATCACATGATGCATGACATCGCGGCCGCGGTTGCGAGCCTGAAGGGGATCGGCCCGGTCGGCATCGTCGGCTACTGCATGGGCGGAAGTGCGGCCTTCCTCGCCGCCTGCCGCGTGCCGGGGCTTGCGGCGTCCGTGTGCTACTACGGCGGCGTCATCGGAAAATTCGCCGACGAAAAACCGAAGTGCCCGATTCAGATGCATTTCGGCGACAAAGACGAAAGCATCCCCATGGACGTGGTGGAGACGATCAAGAAGAAGCAGCCGCAGGCGGAGATCTATGTCTATCCGGATGCGCCGCACGCCTTTTCGAATGACGATCGTCCAAGCTTCCGCAAGGAGGCTACGGACCTGGCGTGGAAACGCACGCAGGAATTTCTAGCAAAGCATATGAAGCAGTAAGCAATTGGCGGATTCCTGTCGACGTCATGCCCGTCACTCGGGTCCGGCCTTCGGCCGGCCCGAGCACAAGCCTTGTGCCGGGCACTGCCTCCCACCCGTCATGCCCGCGTTTGTCGCGGGCATCCACGTCTTCCCTTCAGCATTCGACAACAAAGACGTGGATGGCCGGGACAAGCCCGGCCATGACTGCCTCTGAGTTCTACACCAACGGAAATCTGATCACGCCGAAGCACCCTGCGTCAGCTTCGCGCCGGTGCCGATCGGGCAAGAGACGCCGGTGCCGCCGAGCCCGCAATAGCCGAACGGATTCTTGGCCAGATACTGCTGGTGATAGTCCTCGGCGAAATAGAACTCGGGCGCGTCGACGATCTCGGTCGTGATTGCGCCGTAACGCTTCTTCTTCAGCTCCTGCTCGTACATCGCCTTGGAAGCTTCGGCCGCCTGCTTCTGCGCGGCATTGAAGGCGTAGATGGCGGATCGGTACTGCGTGCCGACGTCATTTCCCTGACGCATGCCCTGGGTCGGATCGTGGCTTTCCCAGAACGTCTTGAGCAGCGTGTCGTAGGAGATCTTCTTCGGGTCGTAGACCACCAGCACCACTTCGTTGTGGCCGGTGCGACCCGAGCAGACCTCTTCATACGTGGGGTTTGGCGTCATCCCGCCGGCATAGCCGACGGCGGTGACATAAATACCCTCACCCAATTCCCAGAACTTGCGCTCGGCGCCCCAGAAGCAGCCTAGGCCGAACATCGCCTTTTCGGTGCCTTCCGGATATGGCCCCTTCAACGGACGGTGATTGACAAAATGAGTGGCGGCGGTGCGGATCGGACTGGCGCGTCCCGGCAGCGCTTCGCCAGGCTTGGGCATGGCGGTTTTCTTGAAGCCAAACATGCTGGGCTCTCCTGCAATCGCTGCACATAATATAGGTCGCATGCAGCCTTGCTGGAACGGCCAGGGCGATCACGTTTCGGAAAGGAATCCGCGACCGGGATTCTCGTCGGGGATGCGGCGAAAATGCCGTTATACAGCACTTTTCAACTGGCCAATTTCTCGTAGGCGTGTGTGGGCGGCGTATTGTTATGGCTCGGCAATGAATTATCGATGCTCGCTTCCTATTGTAGGCGACCAAGCAGGTACAGCTGGTTGTCATCTCTTAGCCGCTGCCCGCTGCTGACCGCATTATTAGGATTGTTCGTGCTGAGACCCGCCATGGTCCTCGCAATTTCAGCACCTTTCACTAGACCAAATTCCTGGTTTGCGTACCTGCCGACGAGTTCTAGAAAATTTTCGACGGTCAATGGTTTATTTTCGGTCTGCAGAGCCTGTAATCGTGTTGTTAATTTACCAATGAAGGCTTCGGCTTGGGGGGAACGTCTGTCTCCAATGGAAATGAAAAGGTGTTTGATAAGGTTATCGGTATCGTCCCTTCTAACAACAACGTGGCCGCGCACCTCCGTTTGCCGTTTAGCACCCACAACTGTCTGCGCAGGATCCACTTCGCCCTGCCTAGAGGCGTCAGGCTCGTGCGCAATGGGCGCGACAGCCGGTGGCGCCGATGCGCCAGGCTTTGGTGGAATGGGCGCGACGGCCAGCTGCTGCAGAAACGGTGCGACTACGGGCTGTGGCTTCGGCTGCTGTTCTTGTCGTTCCTTCGCAAGCGAAGATAGGTACATTTGCCACATTTGTTCGTATTCCTTTTTCGTACCCAGCCCTTCGTTTTTAATAAACCAGTTAACAATGGCCCCCGCATTATCTTCTCCGACCTCCCTTTTTGCGCGTGTGTATGCCTTGGGATTAATGCCAGGAAGCTCCAAGGCTAGCCGCGTTTCCGGAGAAAATATAACTTGCCCTGGCCTCGAGCTCTCCGTCGCGGCACGCGCATTTAAGAATTGCTGCCATGCTTTGTCATAATCAGGCAAACCCAGCGCTCTATCCAGCATAGAGCGTCTCGCAAACTTTTGATTTTTAACAAACCAATCAATGAGCCGCTCCGGATCATTGATTTCATTTGCTCCGGTTTCCCGTCTTGCTCGATTAAATTCGTGGGGATCAATTATACTAAGCTCCTCAACAAAACTGTAAGCCCGAGTTCGACGAAAAAAGACTGGCGCGGGCTCGCGCGTTGAATCCGGAAGGAGAATGGGCTGACCGCCGCGATCGAAATCAGGCCTGTTGCGCAGCTCTACCAGCGTTTGGGTCAACTCGTCCCGCCGTTGCGCGCAGGCCGCGATATCTCTGACGATGGCATCGCGCTGATCCGGGCGTAGAACCTCAGACGCAAGCTTCAGCCTTTGTTGTGCGATCCAGCTATCGAGTTTGCTGATGTCGGCGACGATGGAACCCCTTTCCGTGCCCGATCTCGCTCCAAGCCAGCGAGCCAGCATCTGCGTGAACGTCGTGGCGCCATTGATCTGACGGACGACATCGATATGGTGGTCGATCCGCGCCTTATCGGCATGCGGGCCGGCAAAGATCTCATAGTGGTGGCCGTCAACCAGCCGGATTTCCACCGCGTTGCCCGCGACCTCGTTGCTTCCGTAATGGATGCGCGGCGGCGGGAGGTGTTGCGCGATCAGCATCCGTGCGCCGGCCATTGGATTGAAGGTGGCGCCCAATCCGCCGGCTTGACGGATGCCTACCCCCGACATCAGCCCCTGCCAGCCCAATTGCAGAAGGGCAAGGCCAATGTCGTCGGCCTCCATGTGTTTATAGTTTTTTATCAGCTCGTTGGCGCCGTTGGCGAAGGCCGCGGCATCAATGACAGCACCGATCATGTTCACCAGGCTGTTGGCCAGTGCCGCTTAGTGGGTCAGCCGGCCATAATACAATGTACCTTTCAAGATCGGGTCGCTGGCAAACATGCCCAGTCCCGCCACACTCGCGGCCAGGTTCAATTTCAGCGCACGCCCTTGCGGGTCCGAGAATGAGTTGGACTGGCCATGGGTGCGGCGATCTTCGAGCTCCGCGAGGGCGCTGCCGGCTCCATGGAGAGAGGACGCCAGACCAATCCCCGATACGACCCAGCCGCCCGCGCCCACAAGCGTCAGGCCGCCGGCGAAAATGCCTCCGACCATCATTGCGGCCGTCACGGCTTTTTCGACGTCGCCGCCCTTGTCGGGTGTATCTCTTACTTCAAGCGCCAAGGCGCCGGTTTGAGCGCGGGAGATACGACCATTGCTGGGAGCGACAACCGCCCCGGAAGGCAGGTTCGTTCCTTTCCATATCTCGA
>Ga0126380_10000241_pt1 | contig 16331 bp, 15 predicted proteins | sample PanSoiMetPlot_26_FD_92544 | JGI IMG/M metagenome (GOLD analysis project Ga0126380, IMG submission 92544) | Tropical forest soil microbial communities from Panama - MetaG Plot_26 | ecosystem: Environmental > Terrestrial > Soil > Tropical forest > Bulk soil | place: Panama | collected 2016-02-17
GGATCCAGGGTGGCCCGGCGGCGCGGGACCGTGACGGCCGGGATCCGGAAGCCGGCGGGATCCAGGGTGGCCCGGCGGCGCGGGACCGTGACGGCCGGGATCCGGAAGCCGGCGGGATCCGGGGCGGGCCGTGACCGCCGGGATCCGGGGCGGGCCGTGACCGCCGGGGGCACGGGCGCACCCGGCGCCGGTGCGGCAGCGAACGCCGCGGACCGCGGCTGGCTGGCCCAGGCGATCGACCTGTCGCGCCGCTCCCCGCCATCGCGGACGGCCTACGCCGTTGGCGCCGTCATCGTGGCGGCCGACGGCGCGGTGCTTGCCACCGGCTACTCACGGGAGACCAGCCCGCACGATCACGCGGAGGAGATTGCCCTGACCAAGCTTGGCCCGGCCGCCCCGGGGCTGGGCGCCGCCACCTTGTACAGCTCGCTGGAGCCGTGCCGGTTCCGTGCCTCCCGCCCCCGCCCGTGCGCGGAACTCATCATCGAGGCCGGCCTGCGCCGCGTGGTGATCGCCTGGCTGGAGCCGCCGGTGCTCGCCGCCGGGGGAGGGGCCGCCATGCTCCGCGAGGCGGGGATCACCGTGGTGGAGATCCCCGCCCTGGCCGCCGAGGCCCGCACCGTCAACGCCGCCGTCCTCGGCGGGTAGGGTCGGCCCGTGCCTGGCACCCGGTCGAAACGCCGTGCCCGCCCGGCTGAAGATCGCCGGCGGAGCGGGGCGGTGGCGCTGAACGCTGCTCCCGGCCGGGCCCGCCAGCGCGGGGCTCAACAATCGTCGGCCGGCGGCGTCTTATGTGTATGCGAACCAACGATCGCGCGCGCCCTCATCGGGGCAGCTGGGTCAGGTGGTACGGATGACCGTGCACGACGCGAACACACCGGGCCCGCTGGGCGCCGCGGCGCAGCCGGCGCCCGTCGCATCCGAGCATCTCGTCGAGGAGCTTTACCGCGGTCACGCGCTCCGGCTGACCCGGATGGCGTTGCTGCTGGTCGGCGACCGGCCCAGCGCGGAGGACGTGGTGCAGGAGGCGTTCCTGGGCCTGTTCCGTGGGCTGGGCCGGCTGAGTGATTCCGGCCGGGCCGTGGCGTACCTGCGGGTGTCGGTGCTGAACGGCTGCCGGTCGGTGCTGCGGGCGCGCAAGCGGGCCAGCCTGCGCAGGACGGCACCCGAGTACCCGGCGGTGTGGTCGGCCGAATCGGCCGCGCTGGCCGGCGAGGAGCGGCGCGAGGTGCTCAGGGCGATCGCCCGGCTGCCCCGCCGCCAGCGGGAGGTGCTGGTCTTGCGCTATTTCCTTGACCTGAGCGACTCCGAGATCGCGGCCGACCTTGGGATCAGCCGGGGAACCGTGGTATCCACCGCGTCGCGGGCGCTGGCCGCGCTTGCCAGGAAGGGGGGGGAGCAGGCATGAAGGGGCTGGAAGAGATGCCGACGCGGGCGATGGAGGAGCGAGTCCGCGATGCGTTCGGGGCTGCCGCGGAGACGGTCACCACCCAGGACCTGCCCGGCCCGCCCACCCCGCGGGGCCGCTCCCGGGTGGCCTGGGGCCTGCGGGCGTGGGCGCCGCGGGCGCGCCTGCACATTCTCGTCCCGGTGGCCGCGGCGGCGTGTGTCTCGGTCATCGTCGTGACCGCGACCGTGGTGGCGCCGAAGCTGCTGGCCGGGCCGGCGGGCGGACAGGCGGGCGCGCTGGCGGGCGCCCCCAAGTTCTTCGCCGGGGTCGCGAATCCGTCGGAGAACTTCCCGCCGAGCACCGTGCTGAAGATCTACCGTTCCGCGACCGGCCGGGTGGCCACGACCGTCCGGCCGTCCGGCCCGGAGCACGAGTTCGCGGCGGTGGGCAGGCTCGGCAACGATCGGACGTATGTGGCGGCCGCGGTCACCGACTTCGGCGCGTGCACCACGCAGCTGTACCGGTTCAGCATTGATGCCCGCGGCCGGGTCAGCCGGCTGACGCCGCTGAGCGTGCCGCGGGTCAACGGGATCGTGGAGGAGCTCGCCGGCAGTGCGGACGGGAACGTGCTGGCCTACACCGCCTACGGTTCCAAGCGGTGCGTGCTGCACGGCCACGATCAGGCCGGGGTGATCCACCTCGCCACCCGGCAGGTCACCACCTGGTCCTACGGCGGCGGCCCGGGGAGGACGAGCTTCAGCAGCTTGTCGCTGACCGCGGACGGCTCGATGCTCGGTTTGGCCAGCGGCCCGGGCGACCCAATCGCGGCCTCGGATGCATGGGTCCTCCCCACCAGCGCGCCGGCCGGCCCGCTCGTCCACCGCGCCCGCAAGGTGCTGCACCTGCGCACGGGTGTGTACCGGGTGGTCCTCAACGACACCGGTTCGCAGGCGTACGTGGAGACCGGGCCGGCCTCTGGCCGAAGGGGCGTGGTGGTGCTCGGCCTGTACGACATCAGCACGGGTAAGCAGGTCCGGTCGCTGGGCCGGCTGAGCCTCTTCGGCGATTACCTCTCCAAGCTGTGGATCAGCCTGGACGCGGCCGCTCAGCACCTGCTCGTCTACGGCTACCCCGCTTCCCACCGGGTGACGGAGATCAACCTCGCCACCGGCCGCCAGGCCTCGACAACAGCCGCTCACCTATTCACCGAGGGGTCCACGGCCGCCGCCTGGTGAACACCGGCGAGGCCGCCCGTGGCGCCTGGTGTTCACCGTACCGAGCGTGGGTGGATCGAGGTTTAGAGCTTTCCCCGGTTGCGGCCGGTCAGGATGATCTGGGTCACGGCGTAGCTGCTCAGTCCGAGCTTTTGCGCTATCTCCTGCGGGCGCAGCCCCTGCTCGTTGTACAGCAGCGCGAGCCGGGCCTGCTTGCTGGTCCACGGCTGCCGGGCCTTCGCGGCCGCACCGGGCCGTGCGGTCGGCCCGGCTGCCTGCGGCCGGGTGCGTGCCCGTCCGGCCGCCCGCGCCGCGCTGCCGCTGCTCGGTGCCGGGGCAGCACCCACCGCCGGGGTGGCATCTGTTGCCCGGGTGCTGTCTGCTGCCGAGCTGGCTTGCGCTGCCGGGGCAGCCTTCGCCGCCGGGGTAGTGCCCGCTGCCGGGCTGGTGCCCGCCGACGGCACCGTGCTCGGTGACGTCGGCGAGGTGCCAAACGAGCCACGGCGCTGATCATGGTATTTGCCGCTGGCCAGTTCGGCCTTGGTGTCCTCGTCCAGCAACATGTACTGTTCCGCCGCCTTGTTGACCCCCACGGCGACCATGGTCAGTCCCTTGAGGTTCTTCTTCTGGCACTCAGGCGACATGCAATAGTTGTACTTCTTGGCCCTTTCTGGGTGCAGCTCCGCGCCGCACGTGACGCATGTGCGCATTTCTTTCTTTGCCTGGCCCCCTGAATACGCAGCGGCCCGCCGCTGCCATCGGCGAACCGCCATTCCTTACATAGACAACAACACGATCGGCCCGCCTCCTGTTCCCCTGGCCGGGCGCCCGCCCGTGACCAGGCGGGCGCTAGCGTGGTGAGGCCGGCCGCCCGGCGGCGCGGCGCCCGTGCACGATGGACCAGGGACGAGGCAGGACCATGAGCGCCAGCGGATACGTCGATCTTCGCTCGGACACGGTGACCAGGCCGACGGCCGCAATGCGGCGAGCCATGGCCGATGCCGAGGTGGGCGATGACCTGTTCGGCGACGACCCGACCGTCATCCGGCTGCAGGAGCAGACCGCGGCGCTGACCGGCAAGCAGGCCGCGCTCTACCTGCCCACCGGCACGCTCTGCAACCAGATCGCGATGCACGCGTTCACGCGCTCCGGGCACGCCGTAGTGTGCGAGGAATCGGCGCACGTTGGCACGCACGAACTGATCTCGTCGGCGATGCTGTCCGGGATCACCTTCCGCACGATCGCAGGGTCGCGCGGCCTGGTGACCGCCGCGCAGGTGGCGGCCGCGCTGGAGCCCGTGCCCTACGACGTCGCGGTGGTGGACCTGGTCACGGTGGAAAACACCCACCAGATCGGCGGCGGCACGGTCATGCCGGTCACCACCATGACCGAGATTGCGGCGGCCTGCGCGGGCCGGGGCGTGCCGCTCTACCTGGACGGGGCGCGCATCTTCAACGCCTGCGCGGTGACCGGCGCCGACGTGTCGCAGTACGCGGCGCAGGCGGCCGCGCTGATGTTCTGCCTGTCCAAGGGGCTCGGCGCGCCAATCGGCTCGATGCTGGCCGGGGACGCCGGGTTCATCGAGGAGGCAGGCCGGCTGAAGATCCTGCTCGGCGCGGGGTGGCGCCAGGCCGGGATCATGGCGGCGGCCGGGCTGATCGCCCTGGCCGAGGGGCCGAAACGGCTGGCCGAGGACCACGCCACCGCCCGCAGGCTGGCCGAGGGAATCGCCGAGATCCTGCCTGCGCACATCGACCTGGACGCGGTGCAGACGAACATCGTGTTCGTGGATGTAGCCGGCGCCGGCCTGCCCCTGGCAGCGTGGGAGGCCAGCCTGGCCGGCGAGGGCGTCCTGGTGACGATCGTCGCGGGCAAGATCCGGATGCTCACGCACGCCGATGTGACCGCGTCCGACATCGGCGCCGCCCTGGATGCCTGGCGCCGCGTTACCGCCGCCTTCGGCGTCCCCTCCCCGGCCCGTGCCCCCTAACCCCACTTCGTGATCATGGAAATCTGGCCCTTGGGGCTGGCCCACCAGATCCGAAACTCCGGCCTCGCCTTGTGATCATGACCTAGAGGGCGCTATCACGCCACCAAAGTCAAGATCACGACGAGGAAAGCTTCGGCCCGCCGGGTGTTCGTGGGCCGGCCGGACCGTCAGAAGGCCAGGAAGTCGCACTCAGATCGGCTGTTTGCGCAGTCAGCACCGGCCGGTTTTGGTCGCTGAGCGTGATGGGGTCCCGGGCCGGGGCCGGCCTGCCGGCCCGGCTGGCTCCGGGTTTGGCAGGCCAGCGTGGTGGTCTAGCACCCGGGTGAGCGTGCCGGCCAGCGACCGGCGCTCGCCGGGTGACAGCGGCGCGAGCAGTTCGTCTTGGACGTCGGCCAGCAGGGCGTCGAGCCGCCGCAGATGTGCCCTGCCGATGGCTGTGATCGTGATGATGTTGCGACGGCGGTCGGTCTGGTCGGTGACCCGCCGGACCAGCTGCTGGCTGGCGAGCTCGGTGACTGCGGCCGCGACGTCGCTGCGGTCCATCTCGGTGTGGCGGCCCAGCCTGGCCTGGCTGGCCGGGCCGAACTCCTCCAGCGCGGCGAGCAGCCGGAAGTGGTAGCCGCGGGCGCCGGCGGTGGCCAGGCGGGCGGTCAGCAGCCGGTGGGCATGCGCCGAGACCTGGCTGATCAGCCAGGTCGGCTTCGCCTTCAGCAGGGCGGGCGTGGCATCCTCGGCCGGTGTCATGCGGGTGAGTCTAGCCACTTGTTGGCGTCGCCAACGAATGATAATGTTGGCATGAACAACGTTGGCTGCACCAACGATTTCGGTCCGGCCGGCAAGGTCAGATACCTGCCGTCCGCGTGACGCCGCTGACCATCGGCCGGGCCCTACCTGGCAGGAGGAGCCATGCCCGACTACCCACCGCTGAGCACTCAGGTCATCGGCCAGGCCGAAAGCGCCCTGGGCGCCCTCCTGGACCCGCTGCTGGCCGGCACCGGCATCACGTTCCACCAGTGGCTGGTGCTCACCGTCACCGCAGCGAGCGGTGCCAGCATCGACCGCGGCCGGCTCATCGCCCGGATCTCTGACGCCAGAAAGGTCGACGGCTCGGCCGTCGGGGCGGCACTCACCGAGCTGACCGCCGCCGGGTTGGTGACCGGCGACGGACCGGCCGCTCTTACCGAGGCCGGCCGGGCCGCCTACCACCGGATCCGCGGCGCTCTTGAGGAGATCACCGCTCGCCTGTTCGACTTCCCGGCCGAGGACCTCGCGACCGCAGGCCGGGTCCTCAGCATTGTCACCGCACGCGCCAACGCCCTGCTCGCTGGGCAGGCCACTGCCCCGTGAGCGGCCTGATGGCCGAGAAGCCGGCCAACAACCCGGGCCAGCCGCGTGCCGGCACCCTGCTCCAGGGCCAGGATCCTGCTGGCCCGCCGACTCGCCAAGCTCGGCCAGCCCGGCGGCGGCCGGCCGCTGACCGGCTTGGCCAGGGGCGGACGACGCACGAGTTCAGCGTGGCAAAGATCCCGCCGGAGCGTTCAAGGTCGAGCCCGCAGAGACCACCAGTGCCGGAATGATCTCATTCGTGCCCAGCGCACTAGCCCAGAGAAGCGCGGTGATATGCAGCGGCCTGGTTACGGCGTGGGTCACAAAGATGCCGGGCGTTCAGGAGTTCGCCAGGCACTTGGCGCAGGGTTGTGCGCGGCGGACGGGGGAACGTGGCCGCGGCCAGGCAGGTGAGGTGGTTGCTGTGCGCCCGGGCCGGCGGGCGGAGCCGGTGCGGGCGGGCGGTCACCGGCGGGCGGGGGCGAGGCGGGACGAGGGTCGCCGTTGGCCCCCGTGGCCATGGACGCCACCTTAGGATCCGCCAGGGCGGCGCCGTAGCGGATGGCCACGAGCTGTCCCACGGCGGGATGGCTGCCCAGTGGCGGCGCGCATTCTGTGCTGGTGAGCGCCGCGATCGCCTCCAGCGTCCCGGCGGTGAGTTCCGGGCCGACCATGCACGGCGCCAGCGCGACGCGCGGGACCGCCTGGCGCAGCCGGGTGGCCGCGTCCTTGATGCTGCCCGGGTCGGTGAGCGAGGCGGCCGCCACGGGCGTGGTGAGCCGCGACGCGAGCAGCACGGCGACCACCTCGGCCGCCTGGACCGCTTCCTCATCACCCACCGTGCCCACGATGACCCCATCGGCCGCGGTCACGATGCTGATCCGGCCTACCCTGGCGGCCCGGGCCAGCCCCACATCGGCCAGCCGCCCGTGCAGTGCCTCTGCCAGCAGGGGGTGCGGGCCCAGATGGTCCGCGATGAGGAAAGGGGCCTCGGCCGCCGCGACGGCGGTGGCGATGGCCTGGTCCACCTGCGGGTAGGGGAACGGCAGTAGCGGCACCACCACGCCCGCGGGAAGACCGTTGCGGCTCGGCAGGTCGCTGAGCACTTCTTCGAGCGAATCCTGGCCGCCGCGAAGAAACGCGATCCGCACCTCGGCGCCGTGGCACGAGGCGGCCGCCTGGTCGGCGACCCGGACCGCGATATCTTCGCTCTCCGGCCTGGCCGACCCGGGTACGGCAATGACCAGCGCGGGGCTGTCGGAAGGCAGCGAAAGCTGGTGCGGGCTGGAATGCCGGCCCGTCCGCCGGTAACGGGAGGTTCGGACCGGCAGAGCCGAGCCTGGGTCAGCACTCATATCAGCGCATCGTAACTAAGCAGGCTGCCTCAGTGCGGGGCAATTCGGGTCACAGCCGTTAATCATGTTCGATATGACAATCGCTATCCGCTCGTGACCTGCGAGCGCCGCCGGACCTCGGCGGTGGCCGCCGGGCCGGGTTCCCCGGGTCGCGGGCGCCGCTGGCCGGTGCCGGCCACGGCGCCATGCTGGCACCCAATCCGGGCACCGGCATCCGATCAAAGGCCGGGGTCGCGGTCCTGCCCTGGTCCTAGGGCCTGAATCAGAACAGCCGCAGCGAGTCGTCCACGGCGCCGCGCATCGCGTCGTAGTCCAGGGTGACGCAGCGGATGCCCCGGTCCTCGGCCAGCACCCGGGCCTGCGGCCTGATTTCCTGGGCCGCGAACACGCCCCGCACCGGGCTCAGCGCCGGGTCCCGGTTGAGCAGTTCCAGGTAACGGGTGAGCTGCTCTACCCCATCGATGTCGCCGCGCCGTTTGACCTCCACCGCCACGGCCGCCGAGCCGTCGTCCCGGCACATCAGGTCCACCGGGCCGATCGCGGTCGGGTATTCCCGGCGGACCAGCCGCCAGCCCGTGCCGAGCAGGTGAACCTGCGCGGCGAGCAGCTCCTGCAGGTGGGCCTCCACGCCGTCCTTCTTCAGCCCGGGGTCGACCCCGAGTTCGTGGATGGAGTCGTGCAGCACATCCTCGATCGTGATGCGCAGTTCCTCGCCGCCCTTGCTCACCACCCGCCATGAGCCCGGCGACTCCTCCAGCCGGCACGGCGGGGACATCCAGTTGAGCGGCTTGTAGGAGCCGGCCTCCGAATGGACCAGCACGGAGCCGTCGGCCTTGACGATCAGCAGGCGCGTCGCCATTGGCAGGTGCGCGCTGAGCCGCCCCACGTAGTCCACGCTGCACCGGGCAATGACAAGCCGCACGAGAGCCAACCCTACCCAGCACGCACCTAGCCCGGCTGCTCTCCGCCGGACCACAGCGACGCCGAAACGAAGGTCCCCCGGCCGTTACTGGTCACGATCAAGCCCGCGTCAGGGGCTGGTGATCGCCTGTTTCGGGCTCACGGTGAGTGTGACGCGGATGGTGGCCGGGTCGCCGGTATTGAGGAGCCCAGCGCAGCCTCGCACGCGGTAGAAGTGCAGGTTGCCGCTCGTGGTTCGGGTCTGGAGCCTGCCGGTGCTGTTGGTGTAGCGAACCCTCACGGTGCCATTGCTGGCCGTGCCGCTCGTCCCGTCGATCACCGCGGTGCAGGCAGTACCCGACAAGGCGATCTGAAGGTGGCTGAGGCTTCCGGTCACCACGCCCGTCGTGGCGTTGTAGGACGAGACCTTCAGGTGCCAGGGCAGAGCGCCTGCCGTCAGGGTGAAGCTGGGGCCGAACGGGGTGGGGCAGAACATCGAGCGGACGGTCCTGATCGAGCCGATGCCGGTGCCGGGCAGCCCGCTGCCGCCCTTCAGCTTGCCCCTGAAGGTGGTTGACGGACAGGTCAGCGCGGCGCCTGTCGCGGTGTCGGTGAGTATGAACTTGCCGGACTTCATCGATACCGGCCCGCCGGGCCGGACCGTCCAGGTCGCCGCCGCGAGGACCGTGGTTACGCCAAGGACGGCCACGAGCACGGCCGCGGGAACCGCGAACAGGCTTCGTGCGTACCGTTTCCTCACCCCTGTCGCCCTCCGCAGGCTGGTTCCGCGCTTGGTTCAGGGTGCTTACCACCTTGTTCCTGGCGCGAGAGCAGGTCAAGGACCGCAGGCGGACAGGAACCCGGGCAAACGTAGCCTGCTGCGCATTAGGTTCACGCCTGAACGGCCGGGGGGCGCACATCGCATACGACGAGAAGCGGCACGGCTGGCCGGGCCAGCTCGGAATGAGTCGTCGGCCATCTTGGTGACCATTGCCTGGACCTGGTCCAGGATGTCCGGGCAGCGTGACGGATCGGGGCTCGGTCGATGGTCGATGGTCGCCCGGGTCAACGGGTTCCCGCTAGTCGTAGCCGCGGCCCCCGCACGGTACCGTGCTCAACGGTGCCGCGCTGGGGCCGCTCGGGCAGTGTGCCCGGTCTTTAGGAGTGGGGGGCGAGGAGCTGGATTGGGCCGGGGATATTGCTGCTATCGCCGCCGCCGTTGAGCACGAGGAAGTCGGTGAGGCCGTCGCGGTTGAAGTCGAGCGGGTAGACGCGGTCGCCCTGGCCGGTGGTTGTCTCCGGGATGGGCTGGGTGGTGAAGCCGCCTGCGGCGTTGCCGAGTAGCAGGTAGTCCGGTGCGTTGGCGTTCCCGGCCCGCCCGCCGACGACGTAGATATCCGGGTTGTGATCGGCATTGACATCGCCGGCTGCCAGTGACGTTCCGCCCTTTACCGTGCGGATGGCCTGGGGTGGTGCGAATGTCCCGTCTGGGCGCTGGAGGCGTTCGGCGACCGTGCTGGCGGTGAGCGTGATGAGGTCGGGGCGGCTGTCGTGGTTGACGTCGGATATCAAGGCGTCCACGACCTTCACCGGGGCTCCGAGGATCGAGGACACATCCGTAAATCCGCGGCCCTGATCATTCTTGTAGAGGTGAAGGCCACCGACGTCGCCGCCGACCAGAAGGTCCGGCCAGCCATCCCTGTTGTAGTCCACGGCGTGCGCGTTTCTCGACCCGATGTTGAGGTCGAGCCCCATGGCGGGGGAGTCGATAAACGAGCCGTTCCCGGTGTTGAGATAGAGCCGGTTTGGGGTGGGCAGGCCGTCTGACCGAAGCGCGGCGGTGCCGGAGAAGATGTCTGGGTAGCCGTCATTGTTGACGTCCAGGACGGCGCTGTACCGGCCGCGACCCGCCGGGTCGTTCACGAACCACTGATAGGCCTGGCCGGTGAATGTGTGGTCGGACTGCTGGATGTGGAGCTCGTTTGACTTCAGCGCGGTGCCGCGATCGGCTCCGACGCTGCAGAACAAGTCTTCCCGGCCGTCCGCGTTGAAGTCAGCGGCCAGGCAGTCGTGCCGGTCAATGCCCTTGAAATAGCCCGCGTTGACCTCGCGGAACGTGCCGTCGTGATTGTTGAGCCACAGGTGGGCAAGATGGTAATGCTGGACGACGAACAGGTCCGGCCAGCCATCACCGTTGAAATCGGCCGCGGCTCCACCCCAGGTCAGGTCCGGCTTGCCGGCCAGGCCGGCCGCTGCCGCCCGGTCGGTCACCGTCACCGGGACCGGGGACGTCGGCGCGGGTGTCAGGGATCCTGGCTGCGGCGCGGGGCCCACCCCCGGGGCGGCCGGTGCAGGAGGAGCCGGCGCAGCGGCCCGGGCAGGAAGCGAGACCGGCCCCGCGGGGGAGCTGGCCTGTTCGATAAGCGACTTTGAGCCCTGCCGGCCCACCACGGTGATCATCGACCCAGCCTTGCCGACCGCAAGGCCGATGATCTCGTGATTGTTAGCCGCGGCGTCGGCCGATTCCACCGTCGCCCACCTCGTCCCGTCGAAGTGCACCACCAGCGTCTTGGTGCGATGCTCGCCCGCGTTGTAGTAGGTGCCGGCCGCCCACACGTTGCCGGACGTGACCTCCTTGACCTGGCGCAACAGCCCGGCGCCGGGAATCGGTGAGGTGCTCCAGGTGCTGCCATTCCAGTGCAGCGCCAGCGGCCGCTTCACGCTGCCATCGTCGTAGTAACCCACCGCCCACACATCGCTCGCGGTCCGCACGTCAACCCCGGTCAGCACCGTCTCGACCATGCCCGGCGACGGCACGCCGCCCGCGCCGCTCACCGAGACCCACGACGGTGAGGGACGGGTCGTGTCGTAGCGGAGCACGAGCGGCTTCGGCCCCTCTGGGCTCTGCCGCCAGCCGACGGCCCACAAACCGGTCGCCGGGGTCCCGCCGATAGCCGTCAGCGTGTTATCGGTCCCGGAAGTCCCGTCGTTGGGACTCGCCACTCGCGTCCACGCGCCGCCCGAGGCGTGCTCAACCAGGGTGCGCCTCGCCCCGGCAGCCGCTGTCTGGAAACCCACCGCCCACGCGCTGCCGTACGCAAAGGCTTTGACACCGGTAAAGTACGCGTGGCCAGCGAGCCGCGCGGGAGAGGCCAGCGACCACCGTGTCCCGTCCCAGTGCAGCGCCAGCGGCTGATACGTCCAGCCGGCCTCGAGTCCATACCCGACGGCCCATCCCCCGCCAGAGGTCATGGAAACGCTGTTGAGGCCGTTGCTCATTGCGCTCTGATTCGGAGAAGGAACGACCGACCATCTCGTCCCGTCAAACCGCGCGATCAGCGTCTGATTCGCTCCCGTCGACTTAAGCACGTCGCCCACAGCCCAAGATTCCCCAGCAGACAAGAAAGCGACATCCCTGAGCTCACTGCCACCGACCGGCGGTCCCGCCACGAGGTTCAACGAACCGTCCGTCGAGACATCAGCGCGACTGACGCTGGTATTCGGCACCCCCGAAGCCACCCCGGCAAACGCCACCAGTGCCACCGCCATTCCAAGGATCGATTGAGCTTTCCCCATTTCTGTTCACCCCTTTGCAGCACCAGGATGATCTGCAAAGAGCACCGCCAACAGAGTCAAAGAGCACCGTCAACAGGGCCAAAGGCCACCGGCCAATGGGGCCCAAAGAACCGCAAGCTACGGATAAGGGTCCTGCGCCATCGAGCGCGCGAGCCTCCTAGAATGGGCTTGAGACTTTCGTTCTCCTTGGCGTCCTGGCGTTCGCCCTGTCACAGGGCGGGCATATTGACCCGCCGCGCCTGTGCGGAACCATCGCGCTGTGCTGGCCGGAACACCGGCGCCCTGGGGGCGGGCGTTGGCCGGTCGGCCAGGGTCCGTGGGGTGTACTTGGACCACCGCCCATGACAGCGGCCCAGACCCGAGTTCTCCTGGGAACAGACTCTGGTCAGGTGTCGATCCGGGCCGGGGGCGTTCGTGTAGCAGGTGAGAGGGCCCGCGATCACGGGGAGGAACACGCGATGAAGCAGTACCTGATCAGCATGTACCAGCCCGACGGCGAAGTCCCGCCGCCGGAGTTCCTGGCGAACGTGATGGCCGAGATCGACGCGATGCGCACCGAGCTCCAGAAGGCGGGCGCCTGGGTCTTCGGTGGCGGCCTGCACGCCCCGAGCACGGCGACCGTGCTGCGGCCCAAGGACGGCGACCTGCTCATCACCGACGGCCCGTTCACCGAGGGCAAGGAGCACCTGGGCGGCTTCACCATCATCAAGGCCCCGGACCTGGACACGGCACTGGCGTGGGCCCGCAGGTACGCACTGGTGACCACGCTGCCCATCGAGGTGCGGCCGTTCCAGGGCGAAGCCGAGGACTGATGCCCCGATCCGCCGCGGAGATCGAGGAGATCTTCCGGGCCGAGTACGGCCGCGCGGTGGCCGTCCTGAACCGCAGCTTCGGCGACCTGGACATCGCCGAAGATGCGGTCCAGGACGCGTTCACCGTGGCGGTGCAGCGGTGGCCGGCCGACGGGCTGCCGCCGAGCCCGGCCGGCTGGATCATCACCACCGCCCGCAACCGGGCCATCGACCGCCTCCGCCGGGAGGCGTCCCGCGAGGACCGGCACGCCCAGGCGGCCCTGCTGCACGCCCAGAACGAACCCGACGAGGAGGGGGCCGTGCGCGACGACCGGCTGCGCCTCATCTTCACCTGCTGCCACCCCGCGCTCGCCCGGGCTGCCCAGGTCGCGCTGACGCTGCGGCTGCTAGGCGGGCTCACCACGGAGCAGATAGCCCGCGCCTTCCTGGTGCCCGAGCCGACCATGGCGCAACGGCTGGTCCGGGCCAAGGGCAAGATCCGCGACGCGAGAATCCCGTACCGGGTGCCGGATGAGGCCGATCTTCCCGACCGGCTCCGCGCCGTCCTCGCCGTCCTTTACCTCATTTTCAACGAGGGCTACGCGGCAAGCTCGGGGCCGGCGCTCGTCCGCGACGACCTGTGCGCCGAGGCGATCCGCCTGGCGCGCCTGCTGGCCGGGCTGATGCCGGACGAGCCCGAGGCCATGGGACTGCTCGCGCTCATGCTGCTGACCGACGCGCGCCGGCCCGTGCGCACGACGGTCACCGGTGAGCTGGTACTGCTCGCCGACCAGGACCGCAGCCGGTGGGACCGGGCGCTGATCGCCGAGGGGCAGGACCTGGTCCGGCGGTGCCTGCGGCGGGACCAGCCGGGCCCCTACCAGATCCAGGCGGCGATCCAGGCCGTCCATAGCGACGCCGCCACGGCGGCGGATACCGACTGGCGGCAGATCGTGCAGTTGTACGACCAGCTGCTGGCCGTCACGCCGAGCCCGGTGGTGGCCCTCAATCGCGCCGTCGCGGTGGCCGAGATCGACGGCCCGGGAGCCGCGCTGGCCCTGACGGATCGTATTGCACTGGAAGGCTTTTATCTCTTTCATGCCATCCGCGCCGACCTGCTGCGCCGGCTCGGCCGCGATGCCGAGGCGGCGCGGGCGTACCGGGCGGCGATCGAGCGGACCGGGAACGCCGCCGAGCGGGACTTCCTGGAGCGCCGCCTGCGGGCGGTCTCCGCGCACTGACCGGCAGGTGGCCACCGCCTGCGGCGGGTGCCGGCATCAGGCCAGGGCAGCCCGGTCCGGAAACCCGGTGTTATGCCCTACAGTGACGGCCGTGAGCCCTCGCAGAGCCCGGCGCCTGCCGGCCGGCCTGCCGCGCCGGCCGCGCGGCGGCGTGCCGCCCGGGCACCCCGCCGGCGAGGGGGAAGAGGATGCGGGCAACCCGGCGCTGCGGCTCGGCCCGGAACGGATCGAGGCGGGGCCCGACGGGGAGTGGGTGGTCCGGGTCATGCCCGGCGAGGCCACCGTGAAGACCTACCGCTGCCCGGGCTGTGACCAGGAAATCCGGCCCGGCACCGCGCACCTGGTCGTGTGGCCCGGGTACACGCCGGGGCTGGCGGAGCGGCGGCACTGGCACCGCCCGTGCTGGGACCGGCGGCTGCGCCGCCACGCGCGCGGCCGCCCCGGCAGGTGAGGAGCACCGCGATGGAGATCAGGGCCAGCACCGTGCTGCCCGCCCGGCGCGAGGCCATCACTTTGCGCACCGCGGACGGGCTGTCGCTCGTCGGCGAGATCGCGCGGCCGCTGGGCAAGGACCCGGTGGCCACCTTGCTGTGCCTGCACCCGCTGCCCACACACGGCGGGATGATGGACAGCCACCTGTTCCGCAAGGCGTCCTACCGGCTGCCCGCGCTCGCGGACCTGGCCGTGGTCCGGTTCAACACCCGCGGCACCGCTTCTGACCACGGCCGCAGTGAAGGGGAGTTCGGCGAGGGCATGGCCGAGCGCCATGACGTGGCCGCCGCGATCGCCTGGTGCGTGGCCGCCGGGCTGCCGCGGCTGTGGCTGGTGGGCTGGTCGTTCGGTACCGAACTCGCGCTCCTGTGGGGCAACGACCCGGCGGTGGAGGGCGCGATCCTGGTGTCCCCGCCGCTGCGCCGGGCCGGTGACACAGAACTCGGCGCGTGGGCCGCGACGGGCAAGCCGCTGCTGGTGCTGGTGCCGGAGTTCGACGACTACCTCCGGCCGGAGGAGGCGCGGGCCAGGTTCGCGCGGGTGCCGAACGCCGAGCTGATCGAGGGGGAGCGGGCCAAGCACCTGTGGGTGGGCGAGCCTGCTGTGCGTACTGTTCTGGGTGAGATCGTGCGCCGGGTGAACCCGGCTGCGTGGCCGCTGCCAACCGAGTGGGAGGACCAACGGTGAACCTTTTCGATCTGAGCGGCAAAAAGGCGTTCATCACCGGAGCCTCCCGCGGCATCGGCCAGGAGATCGCCGTGGCCTTCGCCGAGGCGGGAGCAGACGTGGCGCTGGTGGCGCGCAGCGAGGACGGGCTCGCGGCCACCGCGGAGAAGGCCGCCGGGTACGGGCGCCAGGCGCACGTTATTCGCGCGGACGTCACCGACCAGGACGCCGTCGAGGGCGCGGTCGCCGGGGCGATCGAGCGCCTTGGCCACGTGGACATCGTGGTCAACAACGCCGGCGGGTCCAACTTCGTGGTCCCGTTCCTGGACCTGCGGGTGCCGGGGTGGGACAAGCTCATGCGGCTCAACCTGACCTCGGCCGTGTACGTGTGCCACGCGATCGGCCGGCACCTGGCCGAGCGCGGCCAGGGCTCGGTCATCAACGTGGCCTCGGTCGCGGGCCTGGCCTCGTCGCCGTTCCTGTCCCCGTACGGCGCGGCGAAGGCGGGGCTGATCTCGCTGACCAAGACGCTGGCCGTGGAGTGGGCGGCGCTGGGGATCCGGGTCAACGCCCTGTGCCCCGGCTGGACCGCGACCGAGCTGAACCGCAACCTGTGGGAGGACGAGGAGGCGGGGAAGGCGACCATCGCCACGGTGCCGATGCGGCGGTGGGGCCGCGCGGCCGAGATGGCCGGGCCCGCGGTCTTCCTGGCCAGCGACGCGTCGTCCTACATGACCGGGCAGGCCCTCGTCGTCGACGGCGGCCAGACCACGATTAGCTGACCCACCGGGGGCGCAAGACGCGGGAGGGGCGGCGCGTGCGCGCCGCCCCTCCCCACGTTGCGGGTGGTTACTCCGTCCACCATTCCTCGTCGCTGGCCTTGGCCGCCTTGGCCGCCGCCTGCTTCGGGCTGCCGGGCTGCTGGCGGGCGGCCTGGGCCGGGGGCCGCGGCTCCTCCCGCGGTGCGGGCGGCGGGCCGGCGACGGCCTTGGGCGGGGCGGGCGGGCCCACCGCCTGCCGTCCCAGCTGCGGCTTGAGCGCCTCGGACAGGCCCGGCATCTGGGTGCCCAGCAGCTGGCTGATCTGGGCGAGGTGGGAGGAGATGCTCTCCTTCTGCCTGGTCAGGTCGTCGACCTCGCGCTGCGCCGCGGCGCGGTGCCGCTCGATCTCGTTCTTGGCGTGGGCCGTGAGCTGATCGGCCTGGCCCTTCGCCTGGGCGACGATCTGGTCCGCGTTCTTCTTGGCGTTGGACACGAGCTGCTTGGAGTGCTGCTCGGCCTCGCGCCGGGTGTGGTCGGCCTGCGCGCTGGCCTTGGCGGCCCGCTGCTCGGCCGTGGCGGCGCGCTGCTCCGCTGCGGTCACCAGCTTCTGGGTCGCCGCCTGCGCGGCC
>Ga0126380_10000243_pt1 | contig 16304 bp, 15 predicted proteins | sample PanSoiMetPlot_26_FD_92544 | JGI IMG/M metagenome (GOLD analysis project Ga0126380, IMG submission 92544) | Tropical forest soil microbial communities from Panama - MetaG Plot_26 | ecosystem: Environmental > Terrestrial > Soil > Tropical forest > Bulk soil | place: Panama | collected 2016-02-17
AGCCGGGCCGACGCGCCGCCGTGCACGTCCCCGCGCCCTAGCCGAGCCGGGCCGGCATGCCGCCGTGCACGTCCCCGCGCCCTAGCCGAGCCGGGCCGGCATGCCGCCGTGCACGTCCCGCGCCCTAGCCGAGCCGGGCCGGCATGCCGCCGTGCACGTCCCCGCGCCCTAGCCGAGCCGGGCCGACGCGCCGCCGTGCACGTCCCCGCGCCCTAGCCGAGCCGGGCGGCCACGCTGCGGTGGACGTCCCGCGCCTAGCCGAGCCGGGCCGCCACCGCTGCGGTGTGCGGGCCCACGCCAAGGTCGGACGCCGCGCTCAAGTCACGGGGCCGGTCCACGTCCCGGCGCAGGCTGGCCAGGCCGGGCAGGCTGAGCTCGACCGCCCCGGCGGCGCGGTGCTGCTCGGCAGACCGCGGCCCGAACCTGGGCCGGAACCGCGCGCCCGGCCGGGCCGCGTACAGCGTGGTCCCGGTGCCGGAGGCGTCGGGCACGAAGGAGTGCTCCCAGTGCGCCGCCTCCCGCAGCCCCAGGGCCAGTTCGGCGGGGCGCAGCGCTGGCAGGTCGGCGGCCAGCGCGCCGATGCCCGAGCCGGGCCAGCGGGCCGCCACCAGGGCCGCCCCGTGCCGGAGCGCGGGGTTGAGGCCCCGGCCGGGCTCGTCCCCGGTCACTAGGGCGCCCAGGCCCGCCAGCACCCGGGCGGCCTCGGCGTCGTCGGTCACCGCGATTACCCGGTCCACGACGGGGCAGGCCAGGGCTGCCGCGACGGTGTCCGCGGCCATCGCCAGCGCCAGCGCAGGCCGGTACGGCCCGGCCAGGACCGCGAGGCGGGACTTGGCGCGGGCAAGTACCTTGACGGGAACCACCAGTGACCAGGTGAGTGGCGAATCAGCCGACGGCGCGGTCATAACGCGATCCTGCCTCGACACCGCGGCGCGCGAACCGGGAGACTGGCCTGACGAAGATTCGGGAGGCGGCGCAGATGAGCGATCGCGGCAACCAGGACTACTCTCCGGCCGTTCGCCGCGCCACGATGGTGGCCTTCCCCCTGCCGATCAAGTCGATCATGAAACGTGACTGGCATGGCTATGAGCACATCCCCCGCTCCGGTGGCGTCATCGTGGCCGCCAACCACCTCTCCTATGCGGACTGGGCCGCGATGGCCCTGTTCATCCATCAGGCGGGCCGCTACCCCGCCTTCCTCATCAAGTCCTCAGCGTTCAACGTCAAGGTGATCGGGCCATTCCTGCGCGCGGCCGGCCAGTTCCCGGTCAACCGGGGCACCACGGACGCCGCGCTCGTCCTCAAGGACGCCGAGCGGGGGCTTGCGCGCGGGGAATGCCTGATCTTCTACCCCGAGGGAACCGCCACCCGCGACCCCGCGCTGTGGCCGATGGTCGCCAAGACCGGCGTCGCCCGGCTGGCGCTGGCCACCGGCGTCCCGGTGATCCCGGTCGCCCAGTGGGGAACGCAGTACATCCTCCCGTACGGGACCAAGAAGCTCAGCGCGATCCCCAGGCACACGGTGAAGATGCAGGCCGGCCCGCCGGTGGATCTGTCCGCCTACGAGGGCGAGCCGCTGAGCCGGGACGTGCTGCGCGCCGCCACGGCCACGATCATGGCCGACATCACCGGCCTGCTTGCCCAGCTTCGCGGAAAGACGCCACCGCAGTCACCTTACGATCCCGCCGCGGCCCGGCGCACCGCCCGGCAGGCGGCGAAGGATTCTATGCAGAACGAACCTGACGGGCAGGCCCGGGACCCCGCCGCGAACCGGGATCCGGGGCCGGGCGCCCCGGACGGGGACGAGCCCCGGAAGGCGACACCGGCGTGAAAGCCGCGGTCATGGGGGCGGGCATGTGGGGCACGACGTTCGCGCAGGTGCTGTGCGACGCCGGAACCCCCCCGGTGCTGTGGGGGCGGCGGCCCGAGCTGGCCGAGGCGATCAACACAAGGCACGAGAATCCCGGCTACCTGCCCGGCATCACGCTGACCCCGGGCCTGCGCGCGACCGGCGATCCGGCGGAGGCCCTGGCCGGCGCGGATCTGGTGGTGCTCGCCGTCCCGGCGCAGACGCTGCGCGGCAACCTCGCCGCGTGGTGCCCGCTGCTGCCGCCCGAGGCCCCGCTGATCAGCTTGATGAAAGGCATCGAGCACGGCACCGGGCAGCGGATGAGCGAGGTGATCGCCGAGGTCACCGACGCCGGGCCGGACCGGATCGCGGTCATCTCCGGGCCGAACCTAGCCCTGGAGATCGCCCAGCGCCAATACGCCGCGACCGTGGTGGCCTGTGCCGACGAGACCCTGGCCAAGGCGCTCCAGCAGGCCTGCCACACGCCCTACTTCCGGCCGTACACCAACCCGGACGTCGTCGGGTGTGAGCTGGGCGGCGCGGTCAAGAACGTGATCGCGATCGCGGTCGGCATCGCCATCGGCATGGGCCTGGGGGTCAACACCACGGCCATGCTGATCACCCGGGGGCTGGCCGAGATTGCCAGGCTCGGCGCGGCGCTCGGCGCGGACCAGCACACGTTCGCTGGACTGGCGGGGATGGGGGACCTGGTCGCCACCTGCAGCTCGCCGATGTCCCGCAACCGCACCTATGGGGAGAACCTGGGCCGTGGCATGTCGCTGGCGGACGCCGCGGCCAGCACGACCCAGGTGACCGAGGGCGTGAAGTCGGCGGGGCCGGTGCTGGGACTCGCCAGGAAACACGCCGTCGAGATGCCCATCACCGAGGTGGTGGCCGGCGTGACCAGCGGCCAGATCGGGATCGGGCAGGCCGCGGTCCTGCTCGCCTCGCGGTCGGCCAAGCCGGAGCGCTACGGCGTGTGACGCCGGCCGCGCGCCGGGGAAGCTGGCAGGCTGGTGACGCCGCAGGAGGACAGGAGGAAACACTGAACGCAGAACGCAAGATCAGGGTCGCGGTGGTGTTCGGTGGCCAGGGCCCCGAGCATGCGATTTCCTGCATGGGCGCGGGCACCGTGCTGGCCCTCCTCGACCGGGACCGTTACGAGGTCGTGCCCGTGGGCATCCTGCCGGATGGCAGGTGGGTGCTCACCAGGGACGAGCCGGAACGCCTCGCCATCAGCGGCAGGACGCTGCCCACGGTGGCGGCCGTGGCCGGGCCGGAGGCAGCCCAGGCCCCGGCGGACCCAGCAGCGCCGGGCGCGGCCTCGGCGGAGCCAGGCGGGCCGGTGCCCGGGCACGCGATGGCGCCAGACCCGGCCGGACCGACCCCGGCGGCGTCGGTGCCCCAGGTGCTGGCCGGCGTGGACGTGGTCCTCCCGATCCTGCACGGGCCGTTCGGCGAGGACAGGACGATCCAGGGCATGCTGGAGACGGCCGGGGTGCGCTACGTCGGGGCGGGCGTGCTGGCCAGCGCGGTCAGCATGGACAAGGAGTACATGAAGCTGGTCTTCGCGGCGCGGGGCCTGCCGATCTGCCCCTACGTGGTGGTGCGGGACCGGGACTGGCAGGGCGGACCCGGTGCGGGCGCCACCGCCACGGCCGAGCGCAAGCGGATCTACGACGCGATCGCCGAGCTTGGCTATCCCGTGTTCGTCAAGCCGGCCCGCGGCGGGTCGAGCATCGGCACCGCCAAGGCGGCCGACCAGGCGGCGGTGACCGAGGCGATCGAGGGCGCCCGGCGCTACGACGCCAAGGTCATCGTGGAACGCGCGGTGGACGGCGCGGAGATCGAGTGCGCGGTGCTGGAGGGCCTGGACGGGGGGCCGCCCGACACCAGCCTGCCCGGCCAGCTGGTCATCGCCGGCGGTGAGGAGTTCTACGACTTCGAGGCGAAGTACCTGGACCCGACCGGGAGCATGGCCATCCCGGCACCCGTCCCGCCGGACGTCATCGAGGAGATCCGGCGGATGGCCGCCGTGGCCTTCGAGTCGGTGTCGTGCCAGGGCTTCGCCCGGGTGGACTTCTTCTACACCCGCGACGGCACAATCCTGGCCAACGAGATCAACACGATCCCGGGCATGACCGCGACGTCGTATTTCCCGAAGATGTGGGAAGCCACCGGGCTGCCGCTGCCCCAGCTGCTGGACCGCATGATCACCACCGCCCTGCGCCGCCGCCCCGGCGCCCACTAGCTTCGGCGTCCCCGGAGCCGCAGCCGGCACCCCTGTTCGCGTTCGTGGTCATGGCGGTGCGGCCACTAAGGAGATACCGCGCATCTCGGTGGGTCGCTTACCCGCGGCTAGACTCAGCCGGGGTGACGGGCGTTTCCAGGCAAGACGAGGCAGCCGACGTACCGCCCGGCGCGGACGCGCCCGGCGGCTCGGGCTGGAACGCCACGACGGCACTGGCGACGCTGCGGCGGCACTGGCTGTTCGCCCTGCTGCTCACGCTGGGCGTGCTGCTACGCGTCATGGCCCAACTGGCTTATCAGCCGGTGATCCTCTACTTCGACTCGCCGCGCTACATCCACAACGCCTATTGGCTCAACCCGAACGGCCCCGACCCGCTGGGGTACCTGGTGACCGTGCGGCTCCTGCTGGATGCCTTCCATGACCTGGCCGGGCTCGCCGTATTCAACCATCTGCTCGGGCTCGGTTCCGCCGGGCTGATCTACGCTGTCCTGCTGCGCCGTGGCGTCAAGCCGTGGATGGCTGCCCTGGCCGCCGGGCCGGTGCTGCTCGATGGCCTGCAGCTGCTTATCGAGCAGATGGTGATGTCCGAACCGTTGTTCGAGTTCTTCGTCGTGCTGGGGATCGCTCTGCTGCTGTGGCGCCCACGCCCGAACCCGATGACGGCGGCGGGCGCCGGGGTGTCATTCGCGGCGGCAGCGCTCACGCGGTACGTCGGGATGTCGCTGGTGGTGGTCGGGCTGCTGTTTTGTGTGCTGGCCGCAGGACGCCGGCTCGTCCCGCGCCTGGTGACCGCCGCGGCCCTGCTGGCGGCCTTCGTCTTGCCGGTGATCGGCTACGCCGCCTATAACGACGCCGTCAACGGCAGCTTCGCCGTGCCGTCGGGGAGAGTTTCGAAAGGGCTCTACGCGCGGGTGGCGTCGACTGTGGACTGCGCCCGGCTGTCATTGCCGTCGTACGAGCGACCGCTGTGCCCGCCGAAGGGCGTGGTCAAGCCGATGGGCGGATCGCTCATCCAGGGTTACGCGCTGGGGACGACCAGCCCGCTCGCGGCCTACCGGCCGCCCGCCGGTATGAAAACCCGCCAAGTGGTCAACGACTTCGTCAAACGGGCGGTCCTGCAGCAGCCGCTGCCCGTCGCCAGCTCAGTTGGCGGGACCCTGGTGCGGCCGTTCCTGAGCTGGCGCCGGGACCACAAGCCGGGCGAGCTGCCGGTCGCACGCTGGCAGTTCCAGACCGTGTTCCCGCTGTACTTCACCGGCCCCAGCCTGTCCCTGTTTCGCCAGTGGCAGGGCCACGGCCCGGTGATCAATCGACCACTGGCCCGGCTGCTGCGCGGATACCAGCTTTACCTCGGGTACACGCCGGGCCCCGTCTTGCTTGCCTGCGCGATCCTCGGGCTTGTGGCGGGCCTCGGGGCCGGCCGGGCGCGTCGCTCGGGGCAGCAGCTGGCTTGCCTCCTCTGGCTCGGTGCCGGGTTCAGCTTGCTGCTCATGGCCGACCTCTACCAGTTCTCGTGGCGCTACCAGCTGGTCATGCTGGTGACCTTCCCGCCGGCCGCGGCACTCGGCCTGTCAGCCCTGACGGCACCGAGGACAGCGCGGGAACTGCCGGTGCCGCACGAGCCGGACAGCCCGGACGACTCAGGGCCGGCCGTGCCGGACGGCCAACCAGGTAGCCACCATCCCGCGCGGGCCGGGCCTGCGGAGGGCATGGCACCCACAAGCGAGCCCGCCGAGCCGGCCGAGCCACCACCGTGATCACCTGATTCCGTACATGCATGCGATGAACAGGATCCCGTGATCAAGGGACACAGGGCTGCGGAGGCCGTTTCGGATCCCGGGCACGGCGTAGGGTCGCCGTAATGCAGGCTACGGTGCGGGAGTTCGACGCCGCGGACGGCTCGGGCAGCGTCTTCCTCGACGACGGCACCGTCTGCGGGTTCGGGCCCGAGGTTTTCGCCGCTTCCGGGCTGCGGCTGCTCCGCCGGGGGCAGCGGGTCGCCATCCGGCGCGGGCTGTCCGGCGCGATCACCGCGCTCAGCCTGGCCACGCTTCCGCTGCCGGATGAAGCGGCCGGGCCTGGCGAAAGAGCCCGGTAAGTTGCAGCCTGTCCGGGATTCCCGGCCTATCCGGTGATCGCGGCTAGCCGACGGCGGGCAGCCAGCCCGGGCGCCCCTGCTCGTACCGTGCTATCTCCGCCGCATGGCGCAGCGTCAGCGAAATGTCGTCCAGGCCTTCCATCAGCCGCCACCGTGTGTAGTCGTCGATCTCGATCGGCGCTTCGACCAGTACCGCGCCGCCGGCCTGCGCCGCGCGCACCTCACGTTCGGTGAGGTCCACGGTGACCAGGGTCTGCGGGTCGGCCTCGACCGCGCCGGCCAGGGCGGTCACCGTCTGTTCCGGCAACCGGACCGGCAGCAGCCCGGACTGCACCGAGTTGTTGCGGAAGATGTCGCCGAAGCGCGCCGAGATCACCGCCCGGAACCCATAGTCGAGCAGCGCCCATACGGCATGCTCGCGGGAGGACCCGATACCGAAATCAGGGCCGGCCACGAGGATCGTGGCACCCGCCGCGTGCGGCTGGTTGAGCACGAATTCCGGATCCGCGCGCCAGGCGGCGAAGAGGCCGTCGCCGAACCCAGAGCGAGTGACCCGCTTCAGGTATTCGGCGGGAATGATCTGGTCGGTGTCCACGTTGGCGCGGCGCAATGCCACGGCCCGGCCGGTATGCGTAATGAATGATTGCACGGCTCTGCTCCTCCGGAGATCACGCGGTCACAGGTCGGCCGGGGCGGTCAACCGGCCGGTCACCGCGGTGGCGGCGGCGACCTGCGGCGAGACCAGGTGAGTGCGCGCGCCCTTGCCCTGGCGGCCCTCGAAGTTGCGGTTGGACGTGGACGCGCTGCGCTGGCCGGGCGCCATCTTGTCGGGGTTCATGCCCAGGCACATGGAGCAGCCGGCCGACCGCCACTCCGCGCCGGCGGCGGTGAATACCTCGGCCAGGCCCTCGCCCTCGGCGGCGGCCTTGACCTCCATCGAGCCGGGCACGACCAGCATCCGGACGCCGCCCGCGACGGTGCGGCCGCGCAGCACCTCGGCGGCGGCGCGCAGGTCCTCCAGCCTCCCGTTCGTGCAGGAGCCGAGGAAGACCGTGTCCACCCCGATCTGGGTGAGCGGGATGCCGGGCTCCAGGCCCATGTAGGCGAGGGCGCGCTCGGCGGAGGTGCGCGAGGTCTCGTCCGGCAGCGAGGCCGGATCCGGCACCGCCGAGCTCAGCGGCGCGGCCTGGCCCGGGTTGGTGCCCCAGGTCACGAACGGGGTGAGCGCGGAGCCGTCGAGCGTCACCTCGCGGTCGAACACCGCGCCGGGGTCGGTCGGCAGCGTGCGCCAGTGATCGAGCGCCGCATCCCAGGCCGCGCCGTGCGGTGCCCGCGGCCGGCCCGCCAGGTAGCGATGCGTGGTCTCGTTGGGGGCGACCAGCCCGGCCCGGGCCCCGGCCTCGATGGACATGTTGCAGACGGTCATCCGCCCCTCCATGGACAGGCGCTGAATGGCCTCGCCCCGGTACTCGATCACGTGACCCGCGCCGCCGCCGGTGCCGATCCGCGCGATCACCGCGAGAATCAGGTCCTTGGCCGTCACCCCGTAGGGGAGGGTGCCGGTCACGGTGACCGCCATGTCGGCCGGCCGCGCCTGGGGCAGGGTCTGGGTGGCCAGCACGTGCTCGACCTCGCTGGTGCCGATGCCGAAGGCCAGCGCGCCGAACGCGCCGTGCGTGCTGGTGTGCGAGTCGCCGCAGACGATCGTCATGCCGGGCAGGGTGAGGCCCTGCTGCGGGCCGATCACATGGACGATCCCCTGGCCGGGGTCGCCCATGGGGTGCAGCCTGATGCCGAACTCGGCGCAGTTCTTCCGCAGCGCCTCGACCTGTACCTGGGACACCGGATCGGTCACCGGGCTGCCCGGCCCGCGCAACGGCAGTTCCGGCCCGGTCACCCCGGTGGTGGGGACGTTGTGGTCCTCGGTCGCGACCGTGAGGTCCGGTCTGCGGACGGTCCGCGCGGCCTGGCGCAGCCCGTCGAACGCCTGCGGGCTGGTCACCTCGTGCACCAGGTGCAGGTCGATGAAAAGCAGGTCAGGCTCGCCAGGAGGGCTCCTGACCACGTGCGAATCCCAGATCTTCTGTGCGAGCGTGCGCGGCATCAGCGTTCCTCTCTCCGAGCCGGGCCCAGCCGGTTCCCGGGGGCGGCCCGCTAACTTGCGTCTCGCAATCCGAGACGGCAGTATCGGACCATGGACAACTCTAGCGGAGTCGGCGTCCTCGACAAGACGGTTGCCGTCCTCAACGCGCTCGAAGCCGGCCCCGCCTCTCTCGCCCAGCTCGTCGCCGCCACCGGCCTGGCCAGGCCGACGGCACACCGGATCGCGGTCGCCCTGGAGCGGCACCGGGTGCTGACCCGCGACAGCCAGGGCCGGTTCGTGCTCGGGCCGAGGATCACCGAGCTGGCGGCGGCCGCGGGCGAGGACCGGCTGCTCGCGGTCGCGCAGCCGGTGCTTGCCCAGCTGCGCGACACGACCGGGGAGAGCGCGCAGTTGTACCGCCGGCAGGGCGACGCGCGGATCTGCGTGGCCGCCGCGGAGCGTGCCAGCGGGCTGCGGGATACGGTCCCGGTCGGGGCGGTGCTGCCGATGACCGCGGGATCGGCCGCGCAGATCCTGCTGGCCTGGGAGGAGCCGGAGCGGTTGCACCGGGGGCTGCGCGGCGCCAAGTTCACCGCGACCGCGCTCGCCCAGGTACGGCGGCGCGGCTGGGCGGCCAGCGTGGCCGAGCGCGAGCCCGGGGTCGCGTCGGTGTCCGCCCCGGTGCGCGGGCAGGGCGGGAAGGTGATCGCCGCGACATCGGTGTCCGGGCCGATCGAACGGCTGACCCGCTCGCCGGGCAGGCTGCACGCCGTGGCCGTGGCCGCGGCCGGGGACAAGATCAGCACCACGCTGCGCCGGGGCTGAACCCGGCCGTCCCGCGGAGCCCCGGTCCCCCGGCCTGTTCCAGCCCGGTGACCCGGTTACGCTAAGCGTTACCGTCACGCTGACCCGAGGCAGACCATCACCAGCCCGTGATCGCGGCCCGCGGGACCATGGTCCCGTAAGGTCCGGCCGAAGGCCCTGGCCCGGGCAGGACCGCCTGGCAGCCATACTGGTGCTGTGCCATCATGTCCGGACGCCGCCGCATGAGGGGACGGCCTGCGCCACCCGTCCCGGTGCGGGCCACCCGGTTCCGCCAGTCCCATGTCCCTGGAAACCATGAGGTCATGCCCATGAAGGTAGGGGTGCTCCAAGAGACCACGCCCGGCGATCGCCGGGTGGCGCTCGTCCCCGAGATGGTCGGGCGGCTGCGCGGGGCCGGGCTGGAGGTCTTGGTGCAGTCCGGCGCGGGAGACGGCGCCTGGTTCGCCGACAGTGCCTACGCCGAAGCCGGCGCCTCCATCGTGTCCCGTGACGAACTGCTGGCGGAGGCCGGCGCCGTGGTGGGCATCAGCCGGCCGGAGGAGCGCATCACCGGCGCGCTGCGCGCGGGCCAGGCCCTCGTCGGGCTGCTGAACCCGCTGGCCGACCCGGCCTTCGCCGCCGCCATGGCCGCCCGCGGGGTGACCGCGATCAGCATGGACGGGCTCCCCCGGACGCTGCCCCGGGCGCAGGGGATGGACGCGCTGACCTCCCAGGCGAACGTGGCCGGCTACAAGGCGGCGCTCGTCGGGGCCGCCGCGTTCGGCAGGTTCTTCCCGCTGCTCATCACCGCGGCCGGCACCGCGCGCCCGGCCAAGGTGCTGGTGCTGGGCACGGGGGTGGCGGGCCTGCAGGCCATCGGGACGGCCAGGCGGCTCGGCGCGGTGGTCTCGGCCTACGACGTGCGGCCGCAGACCAAGACCGAGGTCGAGTCGCTGGGCGCCACGTTCATCGAGCTGACCTCGGTGGGGCCCGCGGCCGGCGACGGCGGGTATGCCCGGGCGCTGGCCGAGGACGAGCGGCAGGCGCAGCAGGCCGAGCTGGCCGGTCACATCGCCCGGCACGACGTGGTCATCACCACCGCACAGGTGCCGGGGCGGCGGCCACCGCTGCTGGTCACCGACGAGGCGGTCAAGGCGATGGCGGCCGGCTCGGTGATCGTGGACATGGGCGCGGGCCCGCTCGGGGGCAACGTCGCGGGCTCGGTGCCGGACACCGAAACCGTGACCGAGAACGGCGTGACGGTGATCGGCGCGGGCAGCCTGGCGGCGACGGTGCCGACCGCGGCATCGGCCGCGTTCGCGCGCAACGTCAGCGCGCTCCTGCTGCATATGGTCGCCGACGGGGAACTCGTCATCGACCTGACCGATGAAATCCAGGCCGGAGTCGTCATCACGCACGACGGGGCCGTGGTCCAGCCGGCCACCGCGGCCCTGCTCGCCGGCGATCCCAACGGAGGTGCCGCGCCGTGACCGCGGAACTGCTCACCGATATCACCATCTTCGTGCTCGCGCTGCTGGTCGGGTTCGAGGTCATCAGCAAGGTGCCCGCGACCTTGCACACCCCGCTGATGTCCGCGGCGAACTCGATCCACGGCATCATCCTGGCGGGCGCCATGCTCATCGCGGTGACCGCGGACAACGCGCTCGGCTACATCCTCGCCTTCGTGGCCGCCGCGTTCGCCGCCATGAACGTCGTCGGAGGTTACGTCGTCACCGGGCGGATGCTCAAGATGTTCCGCCGCAGCCGGGCACCGGTGCCCGCGGCGGACACCCCGGCCGCGGTCAACGGCCAGCGCACCGGCGGCCGGGGATGACCACCTTTCACTGGGTCACCCAGCTGCTGTATGTCGCGTCCGCGGTGTGCTTCGTGCTCGGCCTGCACCTGATGAACTCCCCCGCCACGGCGCGGCGCGGCAACCAGGTGTCCACGGGCGGGATGGCCCTCGCGATCGCAACCACGTTCGCCCTGGTCGTGCACGCGGGCACGGTCACCGCCACCGGCTGGATCGTGATGATCGCGGGCATACTGGTCGGCGCGGGAGCCGGCCTGTACTCGGCGCGCACCGTGCAGATGACCGCCATGCCCCAGCTGGTCAGCCTGTTCAACGCGGTGGGCGGCGGCGCGGCCGCGCTGGTCGCGGTCCACGACTACGTCAGGCTGGCCGGCGCGACCACCGGGGTGCCGGAATCGACCACGATCCCGACCATCCTGGACGTGCTCATCGGCGCGGTCACCTTCTCCGGGTCGATCATCGCGGCCGGCAAGCTGCAGGGCGTGATCAACGCGGCACCGGTCACCTTCCGCGGCTCGCGCGCCGCCAACATCGCCGCGGCCGTAGTCGGCGTCGGCGGCGGCGCCTACATGATCGCCGCGCCCAGCGTGCCGGTCATGATCATCATCATCCTGGCGGCGCTGGCCTTCGGGGTGACCATGGTGATGCCGATCGGCGGGGCCGACATGCCGGTGGTGATCTCGCTGCTCAACGCGTTCACCGGCACCGCGGTCGCGATGGCCGGGTTCGTCATCGGAAACTGGGCGCTGATCATCGCGGGCGCCCTGGTCGGCGCCTCCGGCAGCATCTTGACCAAGCTCATGGCCGACGCGATGAACCGCTCGCTGCGCAACATCATGATCGGCGGCTTCGGCACGGGCGACAGCACCCCAGCGGTGGCCGGGCCCGGGGGGGACGTGCGGTCCGTGGCCGCCGACGACGCGGCCATCCAGCTCGCCTACGCGCAGAAGATCATCATCGTGCCGGGGTACGGCCTGGCCGCCGCCCAGGCGCAGCACCAGGTCGCCGAGCTGGCCGCGCTGCTGGAGGAACGCGGCGCGGAGGTCAGCTACGCCATCCACCCGGTGGCCGGCCGGATGCCCGGCCACATGAACGTCCTGCTCGCCGAGGCCAACGTGCCCTACCCGCAGCTCAAGGAGATGGAGGAGATCAACCCCGAGTTCTCCCGGGCCGACGTGGCCCTGGTCATCGGGGCGAACGACGTCACCAACCCGGCCGCGCGCCGGGTGGGCACCGCCATCTCGGGCATGCCCATCCTGGACGTGGACCAGGCCAAGAGCATCATCGTGATCAAGCGGTCGATGGGCCACGGCTACGCCGGGATCGACAACGAGCTATACGTGAATCCGAAGACGAGCATGTTGTTCGCCGACGCCAAGTCGGCGCTGACCGACCTGATCGCCTCGGTCAAGACCCTGGTGGGCTGACCTCGCCGGACCCGCCGGACCCGCCAGGCCTGCCGGGCCCGGGGCGGGGCCCGAGGGACGCCGCGAACTCCTCGAACGCGGCGTAGGCCCGGGGGCCCCAGACGGTGCCCGGCCCGCCGTTCATCAAGATCGCCACGCCCATGGCTTCAGCCACCTCGGCGGCGGTGACCCCCTGCCGCACGGCCGCGCGGGCGTGGGCGGTCACGCAGCCGTCGCATTCCCTGGTGACCGCGATGGCCAGCGCGATCAGTTCCTTCACCTTGGCCGGCAGCGCGCCGTCACCCATGGCCCCCGCGTGCAGCGCGGCGTACCCCGCGTACACGTCGGGGATGGCGGCGCGCAGGCGGCGGCCCGACGCCTTCAGCTCGTCCTGGATCTCGCGGGCTGTCGTCACGCGGGCCTCCTCGCTGGCAGTCGTGAACCCTCGCTGGGCTATGGTCGGTTCCGGGGATCATTGAACGCCAGTGCCCGCGGCACGGCCAACGAAAGCAGCCACCGTGAGACAGTCTTCATCCGGCCTAGGCTTGCCCCGGGTGCTGCCGCGGGCGCCGGGCCGAACGCCGCGAGGACACGATGCGCCGCAACGGTGTCCCGGCGCCGAGGACCAGCCTCCCGCCCTGCTTCCTGGCGCGCCTCCGGCACGACCATGCGAAGCGCCCGCGAGGGAGGCAAATGAATGAGCACCGTCGACTCAGACCTGGACGTCCCGGGCGGCGCCACCCGGCCCGCGCCGGGGGACACCGAGGTCACCCCGGCCCGCCTGGCCCGGGTCGGCGACCTCGACGTGCTGTTCCTGCTCGGCGGCGAGCCGCTGGGGGAGACCGTGCTGATGTGGTGGAACTTCGTGGGACGGACCCCGGACGACATCGCCGTGGCGGCGCGCGATTGGGCCACCGGGCAGCGGTTCGGGCAGGTGGCCGGGTACCGGAGCGCGCCGCTGCCCGCCTCGCCCCTCAACCCGGCCTATCTGGCCAGGAAGGCCGGATAGGGCATGGACGCGGCCGCGCTCGAGGCGTGGCGGGACCGGCCCGCGGCGCAGCAGCCGGACTGGCCAGACCCGGCGGCTGTCACCGCCGTCACCCGCGAGATCGCCAGGATCCCGCCGCTGGTGTTCGCCGGGGAATGCGACAGCCTCAAGCAACGGCTGGCCGCCGTGGCCCGCGGCGAGGCGTTCGTCCTGCAAGGCGGCGATTGCGCGGAGACCTTCGACGGCTCGACGGCCGACGCGATCCGGGGCAAGCTGCGAACCCTGCTGCAGATGGCGGTCATCCTCACCTACGCCGCCAGCGTGCCGGTGGTCAAGATCGGCCGGCTGGCGGGCCAGTTCGCCAAGCCGCGCTCGTCGGCCACGGAGACTCGCGACGGGACCCAGCTGCCCGCCTACCGCGGCGACGCCATCAACGGGCTGGAGTTCACCGCGCGGGCCAGGACGCCGGACCCGTGGCGGATGCTGCGCGCCTGCCACTACTCGGCGGCCACGCTCAACCTGTGTCGCGCGTTCACCCAGGGCGGCTACGCGGACCTGCGCCAGGTGCACACCTGGAACACCGACTTCGTGGCGGCCAGCCCGGCGGGGCGCCGGTACGAGGCCCTGGCCGGCGAGATCGACCGGGCGCTGTCTTTCATGCACGCCAGCGGCACGGACCCGGCGGAGTTCCGCACGGTCGAGTTCTACTCCAGCCACGAGGCCCTGCTGCTGGAGTACGAGCGGGCCATGACCCGGATCGACTCGCGCACCGGGCTCCCCTACGACACCTCGGCCCATTTCCCGTGGATCGGCGAGCGCACCCGGGCGCCGGACGGGGCGCACGTCGAGTTCTTCCGCCACGCCCGCAACCCGGTCGGCGTCAAGCTGGGGCCGTCCACCACCCCGCAGGACGCGCTGGCCCTGGTGGACCGGCTCAACCCGGACAACGAGCCGGGCAGGCTCACCTTCGTCACCCGGATGGGCGCGTCCCGCATCCGCTCCGCCCTGCCCCCGGTCGTGGAGAAGGTGACGGCGAGCGGCGCGCAGGTGGCCTGGGTCTGCGATCCCATGCACGGGAACACGATCGAGGCACCCGACGGCCGCAAGACGCGGCACGTGGAGGACATCCTCGCGGAGGTCACCGGGTTCTTCGAGGTGCACCGGGCGCTGGGCACCCACCCCGGGGGGATCCACATCGAGTTCACCGGTGACGACGTCACCGAGTGCGTCGGCGGCAGTCACGGCATCACCGAGGACGACCTCACCGACCGGTACGAGACCGCGTGCGACCCGCGCCTCAACCGCGGCCAGTCCCTGGACCTGGCCTTCCGCGTCGCCGAACTCTACCGGGGCTGAGCCGGGCCGTTGCCTGCGGCGTGCGGCTGCCCGCGGCGGCGGGGCGCATCAGTGCCTCCTGCCCGTTTTCTTGTGCGCCTTCGGCTGGTAGGGGCCGGGGGTGCGGTGGAAGTTCTTGGCCGGGGGCGGCGTGGTGCACCCCCAGCAGGCGGGCTTGCCGATGAAGTAGAGCGGGATCGACGGGGAGTCCGTGGGCGGGTTAATGGGCAGCAGCAGCGGCGGGCGCGGCGGCTGGTCGAAGTTGAAGTCCTGGGCTATGTTCCCGAGGATTGGCAGGGTCTCCCGGACGTTGGGCCGGCGGTCGGGCCGCCCGTCGGTGCTGGGGTTGAGCCGGGCGCCGCCCAGGAAGTCGTCCTCGATGAACTTGAGGTAGGCGTCACTGCTGAGCGTCTGCCGGTCGATGTACCCCTTCTTGGCGTAGGGGGAGATGACCAGCCCGGGGACCCGGATGCCGTAGCCGTTCTGGTCGACCGCCGGGGGGACCACGTGGTCGTAGAAGCCGCCCCAGTCGTCCCAGGTCAGGAAGATCGCGGTGGAGTTCCAGTTCGGGCTCTTCATCGCGGCGTTGATCAGCGCGGTGACGTACGCCTGGCCCCGGTGGACGCTGGCCGGCGGGTGCTCGCTGTCTGGTCCGGAAGGGGTGATCCAGCTCACCGCCGGGAGGGTGCCCGTGGCGGCGGCATGGAAGTAGGAGTCCAGCGGCTGGATGTTGCGCAGCTGATTGTCCTGATGCACGTCGGTGAACAGCGGGAGAGGGTTCCAGATCCCCGGTGTTGCGGCGTCCTGCCGGACCGTCACGCAGGTCTCGGCCTCGTCGTTGGCGCAATCCGGCTCCGAGCCGGACTGCACGTAGTACGCCCAGGGCACGTGCCTGGCGTTGAGCAGCCAGGTGATGTCGGTCCAGGCCAGGTTGACCGACGTCTCGCCGGTGGTCAGCTCCTTGTGCACCGCCTCATCGAAGTTACTGACCCCGTACGGCCCGAGGATGTTATTGACGCAGCTCATCGGCGAGCGGTTCTTGCACTTCGCCGACCAGCCGGACACCAGGTACAGGTGCTCGGGCAGCGACCAGGACTTCACCGGCTCGAACATGTGGTCCTGCAGCACGAAATTCCTGGCGTAGGTCCAGTAGTTCGGTATCTCCGCCGCGGTGTGGTAGCCCATGACGTCGGGGATGCCGGCATGGCCGGCGCAGGCCGGGTTGTCGGGCTCGCGGCAGGACGCCCTCGCCGCGTTCCGCTGCCGGATGAAACCGTCCATCTTGCCGTGGTTCACGTCGGCGATCGAGCTCCCCAGGCCGTGCGGCCCGCCGCCGTTGATGTCGCTGGTGTCGTGGTAGGGACGGTCGCAGCCACCTGCCGGGTTGGGCACGCAGACCGTCGGCACGCCGTCGTGCACCGGGATGCCGGCCGCCCCGGGGTAGGTCCCGAAGTAGCTGTCGAACGACCGGTTCTCCTGCATGATGATGATCACGTGCTTGATCTTGTGAATGCCCGGCGGCACCACGTAGTTGCCCAGCGCGCCGCCGGTCGCCGTCTCCGGCGGGCCGGCCGGGGTGCACGCGGCCAGCAGCGCTGTCCCGAGCACTCCGGCCCACAAGATGCAAAACGGCCGGAGGCGGGCCCGCCTGGCTCCCCGCACTAACCCTTCCCCCGA
>Ga0126380_10000244_pt1 | contig 16289 bp, 15 predicted proteins | sample PanSoiMetPlot_26_FD_92544 | JGI IMG/M metagenome (GOLD analysis project Ga0126380, IMG submission 92544) | Tropical forest soil microbial communities from Panama - MetaG Plot_26 | ecosystem: Environmental > Terrestrial > Soil > Tropical forest > Bulk soil | place: Panama | collected 2016-02-17
ACCGTCCCACCGGCATCGGCCAGCGAGGCTGCCAAGAACACCAGGTCCCCGTCGCGGTGGACGATGTGCGCCCGGCCGCTGAGCCGGCCGGGCCGCACCGGCCGCAGAAAGCTCACGCTCAGCTGGAGCGTTGACTGGAATTCGTCGGGCGCCAGCGTTGCCAGCAGCGCCGGCCCGACGGTGTCGTAGAGCATCGCCGCCTGGAAGGCGCCCAGCACGTTGCCGGTCGGGTTGGTGAACGCCTCGGTCGCCATGAACGACAGCTCGATGGTGCCGTTCTCGACGTCGGCGTCAACGAACTCCAGGCCCAGGGTCGCCGCGGCCCGTGGCATCGGCGCGCGTCCGTTGACCGCATCCCAGAACGGTCCGGATCGTCCGCTCATGATTCCTCCTTCACCGGTCCTTGTGGGACCGCTGAGAGTGAGGCTAAGCCGGGACGGCGACCCTGTCTTGACTGGAATTGACCTCATCCCGGCGGTCCGTGTCTGGGCGTGCCGGAAGGCTCCGGGCCAGTTCGGCCGGGGTGGTCCCGGTGAATTGGCGGAAGTCGCGGATGAGATGGGCTTGGTCGGCATAGCCAGCGTTGCGGGCGATGTCTGCCCAGTCCGGCGGCATGCGCTGGTCCAGGCGGCGCCAGACCCCGTCCAAGCGGACCAGCCGCGCCGCGGTCTTGGGCCGGAGCCCGACCTGTTGCTTGAACTTGGCGATGAAGTGCCGGTGGCTCCAGCCCACCTCGGCTGCGATCCGGCGGATCGGCACCAAGCCACCGGTGCTGACCAGCCGCCGCCATGTCCAGCCAACCTGGGCGGAGGGCCGCGGCCCGCGCTCCAGCCGCCGCAGCAGGAACTCGTCAAGCAGCGGAAACCGGTGGCGCCAGGCTGGTGCCTCGCGCAGCTGCTCGGCCAGCCGCCTGCCATCGGCACCGAGCAGGTCGGCCAGGTCCACGGTCCGCCCGTTGAGCTGATCCATGGGCAGGCCCAGCAGGGTGTAGGCCCCCAGCGGCGCCAGGGGCACCTCCAGGTAGGACGGCGCGCAGTCGCCCTCCAAGGCCGAGTAGGTGCCGTGTGCGCCGATGATGAACTGGGGCGGACGATACGGCGAGTCGGCGAGCTTCACGACCAGAAGGACGGTTGTGCTCGCCGGCAGGATGAGGTGCCGGGGCGCGGTCGCCTCGGTGTAGCCGGCGTACCCGCGCGGGAGCAGCGACCGCAGCGGCCGCCGCGGTGCAGCGGTAAGCCGGGGCCACCGGGCCCGCTCCGGCTCACCGGATGACTCGGCACCCATCCAGATACCCCGTCCCCGCAGTCGCGGCTGATCCATCTCCAGCTGGTCCACGCCCGCTGACCAGGCGTCCAATCAGCATCCGAGGGTTCTTCCCTCACCTGGAGGAGCACTCAGGCGCCGCGGGCTATTCCGCACCATCCCGGCCGGGCACAAGTCCTGGGCCGGGTTCCGGCCAGGCGCGCAGGGCGATGGCGGCGGCGCGGCGTAGCTGCGTGCGGCTTGCTCCGCCGCTGGCCTGGACGGCGATGCCGTCGATGAACGTGGTGATGAACTGGGCCAGGGCGCCCGGGTCGGCGTCGGGCGGCAGGTCGCCCTCGGCCTTGGCCCGGCGGAGGCGGCGGCGGAGCGCGGCGTGGTCGGCCGCGCGGCGGGTGATTGCCTCGTGCCGGGCGGGCTCGGCGTCCGGGCCGCAAGCCTGGGCGGTGCGGACGTTGATGCAGCCGCGCGGCGTGTCCGGGCCCGTGGTCAGCTCGATGGCCCCGTAGACGAGCGCCCTGGCGACGTCTCGCGCGCCCGGCAGCTCGAGAGCGCGGGCGGCGTAGCCGGCCGGGCCGTCCGCATACCGGTCGAGCACCTTGCGGAACAGCGACTCCTTGTTGCCGAACGCGGCGTACAGGCTGGGCCGGTTGATGCCCATCGCCGCGGTGAGATCCGATAGCGCGGTGCCCTCGTAGCCCTGGCGCCAGAACACCTCAAGCGCCCGGTCCAGCGCCTCGTCGACGTCGAACGCGCGCGGGCGGCCTCCGGCCATCGCGCCTCCCTTTGGATCTTTCTTACCTATCGGTACAATATTACCTTGACCGGCGGCAGGTGCTCGCCTTAGTTTCATACCTATCGGTATAAATCTGGAGGCGGTCACATGCCAGAACGGATACGAGTAGGGATTGTGGGCGCCAGCCGCCAGAGCTGGGCCGCGGCCGCGCACCTGCCGGCGCTCGCCCACCTCGACGAGTTCACGGTGACAGCCGTGGCGACGACCCGGCCGGACAGCGCCGAGGCGGCCGCCGGCGCGTTCGGGATCCGCCATGCCTTTGCCAGCGCGGACGAACTGGCGGCGCATCCCGAGGTGGACCTGGTGGTGGTCAGCGTGAAGGTACCCGCCCACGCCGCCGCGATCCGGGCCGCGCTGGCGGCCGGCAAGCACGTCTACTCGGAGTGGCCGCTCGGGGCCGACCTGGCCGAGGCCAGCGCGCTCGCCGACGCCGCCGCCGCGGCCGGTGTGGTGCACGCCGTGAACCTGCAGGCCTACCATTCGCCGGGCGCGCGCTTCGTCGCCGACCTGCTCGCCGGCGGCCGCATTGGCCCGGTCGAGTCGGTCAGCATGACCGCGGCAGGTGATCCGCTTGGCGGCAGCCGGATCCCCCGGTCGCTGGCGTGGAGCACCGCGCCCGCGGCCGGCAATAACCTCCTGACGGTCATGGCTGGCCACGCGCTCGCCGCCCTCGAGCGCGCGGTGGGACCGCTCGCCGACGTCTCGGCCGTGCTGGCGAACCTGCACGACCGGGTGGTGGTGGCCGAGACCGGCGAGTTCATGGCCAACCGCGTGCCTGGCCAGCTGGCGCTGCATGGCCGGCTGGGCAGCGGCGCGCTGCTCTCGCTGAGCATCCACGGCGGCAGCGCCACCACGCCGAACGGGTTCACGATCACGATCACCGGCGCCGACGGCGCGCTGACCATCACGCCAGCCGACCCGGCGCACTATCCGGGCTGGGCCGAATGGCGGGTCCGGCTCCGGGGCACCGACGGCACCGTGGCGGAACTGCCGGTCCCCGGCAGGTTCCGGCTCATCCCGGCTGGGGTGCCCGCCGGCCCGGCCGCGCAGATCGCCGCCTTGTACCGCGAGATCGCGCAGGCGATCACCGAGGGCCGCACGGCGCACCCCGGCTTCGACACCGCCGTGCATCACCATCGGACGCTTGCGGCGATCGAGCGGGCAGCGCAGACCGGCGTCCGCCAGGCGCTCGCCCCGCCGCCCGCCCTCGGCCAGGCACCTGTCCCGCCCCTCGGCCCCCGCTGTGCGTCTGCCGCGCCCGCCGGGCCTCGCCAGGCGCCCGCCGCGCACCATCAGGCCGGAGGGACTGTCGCATGAAGATCCTTATCATCGGGGCCAGCGGATACATCGGGTCCCACGTCGCGGCCGTCTTCGCCGGCGCCGGGCACGACGTCTCGGCGCTGCACCGCCCCGGGGGCGCCCCGCTGCCCGCGGGCTACCACCGCATCGCGGGCGACCTGGCCGAACCGGGCTCGCTCACCGCCGCCGCGGCCGGCTACGACCGGGTCATCCACGCCGGTGCCCCCAGCGATGACCACACCGACGCGGCCGGGGCGGAGGCGCTGCTCGCCTCCGGCAGCCCGCTGCTCTACACCACCGGCGCGGCCGTCCTCGGCGCCGGCCCCCAAGACGAGGACAGCGCCGCCGACCCGCACCCGATCGCGGCCGGCCGGCCCGCCATCGAGCGGCGCGTGCTCCAGGCCGGCGGCTGGGTCATCCGGCCCGGCATGGTCTACGGCGACGGTGCTGGCCTGGTGCACGGCCTGCTCACCGCCAAGGCGACCGAGCGCGGCACCGGCGTCTACGTCGGGCGGCCCGGCACCCGGTGGCCGGTCGTGCACGCCGGCGACCTGGCGGCGCTCTACCTGGCCGTCGCCACCCGGGCGGAACCGGGCACCATCTGGCACGGCATCAGCGAAACCGTCCGCCTCGACGCCATCGCGACAGCGCTTGGCCGCGGCACCGCCGTGAGCTGGCCGCTGCCCGAGGCCAGCGCCGAACTCGGGTTGCTGGCCGACCTGTTCACCCGGGACCAGGACGTCTCTGCCGCGAAGACCCGTATCGCGCTGCGCTGGGCCCCGGCCCACACCTCGATCATCGAGTACCTCACCGCCCGGCCGACAGCACCCTCACCGCGCGCCGGATCGCCGTAGCGCTCGCTGGCGCAGATCGTGGGCTTGCCGGCGGCGCTCGGCGCGGCGGGCAATGGCACGCAGCATCTCGAGGCGGATGAAGCCGGCGCCACCGGCACGGATGAGCAGCCAGTACGCGGCGAAGGCGCGCCTGGCGGTGGCGTCGGTGGCATGGACGCGGGTCTCGACGGCCAGCAGGGTGTGCCCGCCGTGCAACGGGCGGAGCTGGAAGCTCATAGCGGCCTTGGCCCACCCGGGTTCGGCGAACTCGGCGAAGCCCTCCGGAGACCTGGTTGAGCTCGGGGCGGACTCCGGACGGGGCAGCCAGAACTTGGCCACCCTGCCGATGACGGCTTCGCGGTCCTCCCGCCGGCCAAGCGCGGTCAGCGGCATGGTTTGCAGCAGCGGGCCGGTGGGGCGGGCCCGGCCCCCGGACCGGGCGGCCATGAGCACCCGGGTGACCGGGAGCTCGTGGTAGGTCACGGTGTACAGGGCCGCCCACACCTGTGCGGGCTCCGCGGCGATCCGCCGGGTGAAGCACGTGCGGAAGTCGTAGGCGGGCAGCAGCTGGTCGAGGAGCCAGTCCATGGTCGCCTCCAGTTCTGGACGGTGCCGTACAGAATGATAATGTACGGCACCGTACAGAACCACGTCCAGGGAGGGCCCGCCGATGCCGCGGACGGCGCGCCTCACGCGCGATGACTGGGCCGCTGCCGCGCTGGCAGTCCTGTCGGAGAGCGGCCCTGCGGCGGTGGCAGTCGAGCCGGTAGCCGCCCGGCTTGGCGCTTCCAAGTCCAGCTTCTACTGGCTGTTCGAGAACCGGAAAGCGCTGCTGGAGGCAGCCTTGCAGCGGTGGGAACGGCAGCAGACCGACGCGGTGCTCCCGCGGCTTGCGGCGATCACCGACCCGGCGCAGCGGCTCCGGACGCTGGCCCGCAGCGCGTTCGCCGCGGCCGAGAGCGCCGAGGAATCCCTGCGGCTGCTGGCCGAATCGGCCGACCCCATCGTCCGGACGGTCGTGGAGCGGGTCACCCGCCGGCGGCTTGCGGTCATCGAAGCCGCCTTCCGTGAGCTGGGGCATTCCGCCGAACAGGCCCGGCACCGTGCGACCGCGATCTACTCCGCCTACCTGGGCACTACCGCGCTGCGGCAGGTCGATGCCGCCCCCGCCGACCGCGAGGGCTACATCACCACCCTGCTGGCCGCGCTAGGCGTGGCGCCCAAGGCATAGGCGTGCGGCGGGCAACCGGGAACGGTGCCGGCTTCGGCCAGGCTTGGCGGGAGGGCACGGCCGCTCAGCCGGGGGCCGCCGACATGACCGGCCTGGCCCAGGGGTACCGTCCCGTCATATCGATGCCCGCACCGCCGCAGCCCAAGGAGCGTGCCAATGCCGGAGATGGAGCGGTTCACGATCGGGGCCGACGTCAGCTGCGCCGATGGGCCCTGCGGCAGGCTGGCGCGGGTAGTCATCGACCCGATCACCCACCTGGTCACGCATCTCATCGTGGAACCACCGCGGGGGCACGGACCCGCCCGGCTCGTCCCGCTCGAACTGGTCGACCCCGCCGGCGAGATCCGGCTTAAGTGCACCTCGGCGGAGTTCGACAGCCTCGATCCCGCCGAAGAGGAGCGGTTCATCGCTTGCGTCAACGACGTGCCGAACTACCGCACGACCGACATTTTCGCCTGGCCCCATTACGGCTACCGCGGCGCGCGGGGCTCCCTGCCGACCGACGACGCGATCCCCCCGGGCGAGGTCGAGGTGCAGCGCGGCGAGCACGTTAATGCCACCGACGGCCACATCGGCCAGGTCGAAGGGCTGGTCGTCGACCCGGACAGCCATTACGTGACGCACGTGCTGCTGCAGGAGGGGCACCTATGGGGCAGCAAGCAGGTGACCATTCCCATCAGTACCGTGACCAGGGTCGCCGAGCGCATCGAGGTCAGCCTCACCAAGCAGGAGGTGCAAGACCTCCCGCCGGTGGATATCGATCGCCCCTAAGGCCGGGCCGCAGCACGTCACGGTCCCGGATCGCCGCCCGGGCGACTGACCCGTTTGGCAGCCGCCTTTCGTATCAGGGCCGGTCCTGCCTGCTCCGTATTACCGGGAGGAAGTTCCTCCCGGCGCTGCCACTAGCAGCGGGCCTGCGGCGTTCGGGGGCGCAGGCCTCGAAGCCCAGTGGCGGCGCGGTCGCGGTCCAGGACCGTACGGGGGAGAAGGTGCGTCATGCCGCGTTCGGGTGTCTTCTACGTCGTCAAGGCCATGGAACGGACCGTCGCGGGGTCTGCCGCGGCGGACGCGCCCCGGGTGCCGGCCAGGCGAGCGGCGGATCGCGACGCCGCTGCGGCCCGCCCCGATCGCAGGGCCTCCTCCCTGGTGCGGCGGGTGCTTGCCGCGGTGCAGCGCAGCATCGGCGGCGCCGCGGGGACGGCTGGCCGGGGCCGCCGGAGAATGGGCGGCGCGGCGCGGGCGGACTAGCATCCGCCGCCGGGCATGCCCGGCCTAACCTCACCGATCGTCAGCCATGCCCCTGCGGCCTGGCATTGTGGAGGCATGCAGAGCGTGTACGAAGCCGCGGGCGGCAGCGAGGGCCTGCACCGCCTGGCCGAGGCCTGGCACGCCCGGGTGATGGCCGACGACATCGTCAGCCACGCGTTCAGCCACGGATTCCATCCACAGCACACCGAGCGGCTTGCCGCATACTGGGCCGAGGCCCTGGGCGGCCCGCCGGCCTACTCCGGCTGCTACGGAGACGAGACCTCGGTAGTGCGGATCCACAGCGGCAACGGCCCGCACGAGGAGATGGACCGCCGGGCGATCGCCTGTTTCGACCAGGCGATGCACGACGTCGGCCTGGACGCGGGCGGGGCGCTGTGGCGGGTGCTGCACGACTACTTCGCCTGGGCCACGACAAACGCTATGGCGCGTTATCCGGAGTCCGCTGGGCAGGTTCCCGAGGGCATGAGCATTCCGCACTGGTCATGGGATGGCCTGCAACGCTGAGTTACGACAGCTCAGACGGGAAGCTCACTATCCCAGCACGCACACGAGGTAGCGGGGCACGGCCCCTTCCCCCGTTCGCGACCACCCCAACCCCGCCCCGGGCAGTGGCAGGATGACCGATGTGTTTCACGGGTTCAGGTCGCGGTGGATCACCGTGGCGATGGCCTCGATCGTGCGAATCCCATAGGCCATGCTCGGGTTGTTCTGCGTCAGCACGATGATGCTGTAGCCGCCGTGATGGCCGGTGAAGCAGCCGATGCTGTGCACGCGCCAGCCATGTGGCGGGAGCGGCAGCCAGCCGTTCTTCACGTGGACGGTGAGGCGATCCGGCGCGCCGGCTGGGACACCCCAGCGTTGGGCGGGGATGACCTGGGCCATGAGGGTCAGCGCGTAGCTGCGCGAGGCGCGGTCCAGTACCGGGTTCCTGCTGAGCAGGAGGCGTAGCAGGCGCGCCTCGTCGTGCGCCGTGATTTGGGTCAGGCCCCAGTAGCCCCCCGGCCCGAGCACTGTCCGCGTCATCCCGGCCAGATTCAGGAAATGCCGGATATATTCGTGCCCGAGCCTCGCCCAGAGCGCGGACGCAGCGCCGTTGTCCGACTTGGTAATCATTGCGCCAGCCCAGGCAGCCTCGGTATCGGTCAGATATCTGTGCTGGTCCAGTGCCTTGCGGAGCAGCGCGCCGAGGATGGTCACTTTGACCGCGCTGGCCGAGTCGAAATGCCGGGCACCGTGGAGCCAGCACCCGAGTTCTTTGCCAGGGTCATCGACCCGAACCGCCACCGCGGAGACACGGCCACGATGGGCAGCTTGGATATCACGGGCGAGCTTGGCCGCGAGCGCAGAATGGGAGGGCGACCGGCAAAAGCGTGCCGCATGCGCGGCCCTGCCCGCGGCCCCAGCCGATGACACCAGGGAAACGGGCAGCGCCACCGCGAGCAGGCCAGCCACGGCCGCCCTGGCCAATTTACGCGAAGGCCTCATCGAGCATCCTTCCGCGGTCAGGCCGCACCCAGCCCTGACCCGTACGCGAGCTCTGGCTAGACAAATATGCGGGAAACGCGAAAGCCGCGCACGCCGACACGCCAGCGGCAGATGGCCAGCCCTTTAGGCCGGCCTGCGGGGCCGGCCATCGGCGAATCTACGAAAACCCCGGCGGTTCAATCCGTGTGGCCGGCCGTGCGGCCATCGCTGAGCCGGGCGGCGACGGCCTCCACGCCGGCGATGAAAACCTCGATCCCGAACCTGTAATGGAATTCCGGGTCGTCGCAGGCGGTCAGCGGTACCGCGGCCTCGACAACGCGCGGGTAGCGGTCTGGCGGCAGCGTCGCCAGCCGCACCAGGGCATGGCGCTGATATTCGGCCTTCTTTTCGTCGCTTTTCCCGGGGTGGACCCCCGGCTCGCTCATCACCAGCATCAGCCCGGTCCACAACGCGCTGCGGGCGACCTCACTGGCGTGCTGCGGATCGAATCCGGCACTGCGCAGCACCTCGAGCGTGACCTCGGTCGCCTGCAGGAAGGCCTCGCTTTGCTTCTCGGTCTCCAGCAGCAGTTGCGAAGCGCACGGATGCGCGCGGAGCACCCGCACCAGGGACTCCAGCAGGCCCTGCAGTTGCCGTGGCCACGGCTGCTCCGGGTCGACCTGCATGTTCATCTCGGCCCAGACCTGGTCCGCGAGCCCAGCCAGCAGCTCTTCCTTGCTGCGGAAGTGCCAGTACAGCGCCATCGGAGTGACGCCGAGGTCCTGGGCGAGGCGCCGGATGGTCAGGCCGTCGAGGCCGTTGGCGTCGGCGAGGGCAAGCGCCCCGTCGACCACGGCCTTCTTGCTGAGCCTGGTGCGCTCCGCGTCCGGAGCCTGGGTGGTTGCCATAACGGTTGACAACTATACACCGTACAAGCCATGCTGTACCAAGTACATGTACATCGTATAGGAACGATGTACATGTACTCCGTAAAGCGGCTTCCAGGACGGAGACAGCGATGCCAGGGACGGGCCCGCGGAAGCGGTGGACGCTGGTGGCGGTCAGCCTCGCCACCTTTATGACCTACCTAGATAACAACGTGACCAACGTTGCGATCCCGACGATCCAGCGCAGCCTGCACCTGTCGGTGGCCAGCCTGGAGTGGGTGGTCAGCGGGTATGTCCTGGTGTTCGCCGGGCTCATGCTCGCCGGCGGCAGGCTCGCCGACGTTTACGGCAGGCGCCGGCTGTTCCTCATCGGCCTGTCGGTGTTCACGCTGGCTTCCTTGGTGGCCGGGCTGGCGGGAAGCGGGGGCCTGCTGATCGCGAGCCGCGCGGTCCAGGGACTCGGCGCGGCGCTGCTGGTGCCTACCACGCTCGCGATCATCATCGCCACGTTCGAGGACGGGAGGGAGCGCACGCGGGCGATTGGCCTGTGGACGGCGATCGGCGCGCTCGCGCTCGCGTTCGGGCCGTTCATCGGCGGCTTCATCAGCCAGAACTTCAGGTGGGGCTGGATCTTCTTCATCAACGTGCCGGTTGGCGTGATCACGTTCGCCATGGCCGCCGCCTGGATTGCCGAGTCGCACGGCCGGTCTTCCTCCCGCCACCTCGACGTCCCCGGCCTGGCCACCTCGGCCATCATGCTGTTCTCGCTGACCTACGCGCTGATCGAGGGCCACGACAGGGGCTGGACATCCGCGACGATCCTCGGCTCGTTCGCGCTCGCCGCCGTGGCAGCCGCAGCCTTTGTCGCCGTCGAGACACGGTCGGCGCACCCCATGGTCCAGGTTTCGCTGTTCCGCTCCCGCGTGTTCAGCGGCGGGACGTCGGTGATCATGCTGTGGGCGTTCGGCATCTTCGGGATTTACTTCTTCACGTCGCTGTACCTGCAGGGCATCCTGGGCTTCTCGCCGGTCGAGGCGGGCTTGGCCTTCGTGCCCATGGCGCTGTTCTTGGCCGCCTTCGCCGGAATCTCGGGCCCCGTGGTGACCTGGATCGGCGCACAGCGCACCGTCGCGCTCGGCCTGGTGATCATGCTCGGCGGCCTCTACCTGTTCGCCCGGCAAGGGCTGCACGCCAGCTACGCCGCGCTGATGCCCGGTTTCCTGCTGTTCGGCGCCGGGTCCGGGCTGATGAACGCGCCGCTGACCAGTTCGGTCCTCAGCTCCATGCCATCCCACCGGTCCGGTGTGGCATCCGCGCTGCTGAACTCCTCACGCGAGGTCGCGGGCCTGCTGGGCATCACGGTGATCGGTGCCGTGCTGAGGTCGCGCCAAGGCGCCGCGCTGCGCGACGGCCTGGCGCCGGCCAGGGCGTTCCTCGACGGCTACCACGCAGGCCTGACCGTCACCATCGCCCTCACCGCGGCCGGCATCATCGTCGCCATGATCGCCCTCCGCCGGGCGGGCACCGCGCCCGCCCCCGCCGCCGCGCCCGTTCCCGCCGCCGCGCCCGCCCCCGCCGCCGCGCCCGTTCCCGCCGCCGAGCTCGCCGGGCCGACATCAGAGCGGGCCGCACGCCTGCCCGAGCTGCACGTCTAGAACGGTGTCGGGATGTACCGCAACGGCAGGTGCGGCTCCTGATAGCCGCGGGCACTCTGCCGCTTGGGCAGCGTGATGTCCCGGTGGGTGAGCGGCTTGTAGGGGACCTGGCTGAGCAGGTGGCTGATGATGTTGAGCCGGCCGCGCTTCTTGTCGTCGGTGTGCGCGACGTACCACGGCGCCCACGCGGTGTCGCTGGCGGCGAACATCGCATCTCTGGCCCTGGAATAGTCGTGCCAGCGGCTGTAGGACCTCAAGTCCATGTCCGACAGCTTCCAGATCTTCCGCGGGTCGTTGATGCGGCTCTGCAACCGCCGGGTCTGCTCGTCGGCGCTGACCTCAAGCCAGTACTTCAGCAGCAGGATCCCCGAATCGACCATGGCCTTCTCCATGAGCGGCACGAGTCCGAGGAACCGTTCGGCCTCCTCCGGCTTGCAAAAGCCCATCACCCGCTCCACGCCCGCCCGGTTGTACCAGCTGCGGTCGAAGATCACGACCTCGCCGCCGGCCGGGAGGTGCGGGACGTACCGCTGCAGGTACATCTGCGACTTCTCGCGCTCGGTGGGGGCAGGCAGGGCAACGACCCGGAACACCCGCGGGCTCACCCGCTCGGTGATCCGCTTGATCGTGCCTCCCTTCCCGGCGGTATCCCGGCCCTCGAATACGACGCAGATCTTGGCCCCGGTCGCCTTGACCCACTCCTGCATGGCGACCAGCTCACCATGCAGCACGCGCATCTCCTGCTCGTACTCCTTGCGCTTCATCTCGGCGGGCGGCCGCTCCGGGTCCGCCCGCCCATGATGCAGTTTCTGCTTGTTCTTTTTGGCCATGCCGCGTTGCCTCCGCAGAACGTGCAGCTGTGCGCCGCGCTGGACACATCTCCAGTGCACCGCTGGCCCAGGCCGGGCACATCACCCGCCGGCGGGTGAGCCAGGCCGGGCCGGCTTGCGCGGCGCGGCTGCCCGCGATCCACCCGCTCGATCACACCGGGCCGGCGGTGCCTACGCTGCCGGTACAGTCCACACTGGAGGGAAACCCGCCGTCGGCGGACGTCGATCACCTGGCTGGGCAGCCAGCCGGCGAGGGGGTCATACCCGGGTGGCGTCGGACACCTCTGCGCCGGGGGCCCAGGCCGCGCCGGTCGCGCAGACACCGGCCTCTGGCCTGAACAGCGCCGAGGTCGCAGACCGGCGCTCCCGCGGGCTGGGGAACACCGACCCGGAGCACACCAGCCGGTCAGTCGCCGAGATCTTGCGCGCGAACATCCTGACCCGGTTCAACTTCATCCTGGGCGTCCTGCTCGCCCTGATCCTGGCCGTGGGCGACCTGCAGGATGCCCTGTTCGGCATCGTGCTTGTCGCCAACGCGCTGATCGGGATCGTGCAGGAACTGCGCGCCAAGCTGACCCTCGACCGGCTCGCCGTGCTCAGCGCGCCCCGGGTCCGCGTTATCCGCGACAGCACGCGACAGGAGATCGCGGTCGAGGAACTGGTCAGCGGCGATCTGGTCACGGTACGGCCCGGTGACCAGCTTGTCGCCGATGGGGTGGTGCGAGACAGCGCGGGCATGCAGGCGGATGAGTCGCTGCTGACGGGTGAATCCGAGCCGGTGGCCAAGCAGGTAGGCGCCCGCCTGCTGTCGGGCAGCTTCGTGGTGGCGGGGGGCGGGGACTATCAGGCCACGGACGTGGGTGGCGAGGCCTACGCCCGCAAGCTTGCCGCGGAGGCACGGCGCTTCGCGCTGGTGCGCTCGGAGCTGGTAGAAGGCATCAACCGGATCTTGCGCTACGTCACCTGGGCGATTCCGCCGGTGGCCGTGCTGATGGTAATCAGCCAGCTGCATGGCCACGAGAACGTGCGGGAAACCGTCGCCGGGACGGTCGCCGCACTCGTCGGCATGGTCCCGCAAGGCCTGGTGCTGCTCACCAGCATCGCCTTCGGCGTGGCCGCGGTCACCCTCGCCCGGCGCAAGGTCCTGGTGCAGCAGCTGCCCGCGGTCGAGGGCCTGGCCCGGGTGGACGTGGTGTGCCTGGACAAGACCGGCACCCTGACCGATGGGACCGTCGAGTTCGACAGCCTGGTCGGGCTCGGCGACGGCGCACTGGCCGGGCCCGCGCTCGGCGCCCTCGCCGACGACGAAAACCGCAACGCGACGCTCGCCGCCATCGGCGAGGCGTTCCCGCCGCCGGACGGGTGGGCGCGCCAGGCAGCCGTGCCATTTTCGTCGGCGCGCAAATGGAGCGCGGCCAGCTTCGCCGGTCACGGCACCTGGGTGCTGGGAGCACCGGAGATGGTGCTGCCGGGCAGCCAGCAGGAGCTGCTCTCGCAGGCGGCCGGGCTCGCCGCCACCGGGCGGCGGGTCCTCGTGCTGGCCCGCGCGCCGGGATCCGTGAACGGCGAGTCGCTGCCGGATGACATGCGCGCGGTGGCGCTCGTCCTGCTGGCCGAGCGGCTCAGGCCCGATGCCGCCGAGACCATCGCGTACTTCGCGGCCCAGGACGTGTCGCTCAAGGTCATTTCCGGGGACAGCGCGAACACCGTCGGCGCCGTCGCGGCGCGCGCAGGCGTGCCACACGCCGACGACCCGGTCGACGCGCGGCACCTGCCGGACGACGCCGGCGCGCTGGGCGAGGTGCTGGAGGAGCGCTCGGTCTTCGGCCGGGTCACCCCGCACCAGAAACAGGACATGGTCAAGGCGCTGCAGGCGCGCGGGCACACGGTGGCGATGACCGGCGACGGGGTCAACGACGTGCTGGCGCTCAAGCTTGCCGACATCGGCATCGCGATGGGTTCCGGCGCGCCCGCCACGAAGGCGGTCGCCGAACTGGTCCTGCTCGACGGCAGGTTCGCCACGTTGCCTGGCGTTGTCGCCGAGGGCAGGCGCGTGACCGCCAACATCGAGCGCGTCGCCAACCTGTTCATCACCAAGACGGTATGGGCAACACTGCTCGCGGTCGCAGTGGGCGTGACGCTGCTGCCGTACCCGTTCCTGCCTCGCCACCTCACGATCATCGACTCGCTCACGATCGGCGTCCCGGCCTTCTTCCTGGCGCTCGGCCCGAACACGCGGCGATACATCCCCGGGTTCACCAGCCGGGTGCTGCGCTTTGCCATCCCGGCCGGGAGCATCGTCGCGGCCGCGACGTTCGCGGCCTTCATGGTTGCCGACGCCCTCGGCCTGCCATTGGTACAGCAGCGGACCGCCGCGACCCTGGTCGCCCTCCTGCTCGGCTTGTGCGTGCTGGTCTTGCAGGCGATTCCGCTGACCTGGCGCCGGATCGTGCTGGTCAGCGCGGTGCTCGCCGGGTTCGTGCTGCTGTTCCCGGTCCGCGTGGTCCGCAACTTCTACGCCCTGGACGTGCCGCGTGACGCGCTCGGGCAAACCCTGCTCATCGGTGCCCTGGGCATCGCCGCCATGCTGGGCTTCTGGGTCATCTTCCGGCGCCGTGGCCGGCGGCCGGCCGGCGGACCATAAGGATCATGCAAGCTGGGGTCGGCGTTCGGCCCGCTGCTTGATGCCCAGGAGCATCTTGCGGGTCATTAGGGTTACCGGTTCCATGGCCCAGGTGGCCAGCCGAGCTGCACCCCGCGGAAACGCCGAGCGGCTCCGCGAAATGAGCCGGCACCACCCGGCAGGTCACACCAGCGGTCGTCGGTGCTGAAGTCCACCGGCGCCCCGCGCTCGTCGGTAAAGACCCGGGCCGTGACCCGGTGGCCACAGTCTTCGAGCGTGACGTCAAAGGAAGCGTCCCCGGCCGGCGCCCACGAAACCGGCAAGGCCAGCAACATGGATGGCGCAAAGAACACAGCGTCGTTGAGGTAGGTGACAAGTTCGCTCGCGTCATTCTCGGGACCAGAGGCGTCCGCGACGGTCACCGGCGGCGCCGGCCGGCTGGCCGGCAATCCGAGCCCGGCAACGTCAGCGGCCAGCCTCCGGCAGAGCTGCCCGGTGCCGTACAGCATCGACGATTTCATGCCCTCTCCTCGCCTCACTGCCACCGGTGTCCGCCGTCTATCCCGCCCCACGGCACGGCGGCTGGACAGAGGCGATGGTCCCGACCAAGGTCGGGACCATCGCTGCCGCGAGTGCTCGTGCCAGGACGGCCGGGCACACCCGCCGCGCCTGGGTTACCGGCCGTGCTCGCCGAACCATCCGGCGAGCTTGCCCGCCCGGCCGACCGCACGCAGCCGGCGCTCGGTTTCTTCCCGCACGGCGGCGGTGGCGACGATGAGCAGGCGGTCGCCGGCTTGCAGCGTGGTGGTGTCCGCAGGGACGAAACCCTTGCCGCCGCGGACGATGAGCGCGACGTTGGCCTGGGCGGGCAACCGCAGTTCGAAGATCTCCACGCCGTGCAGCCGTGACCCGGCCGGGATCTGGGCCTGGAGCAGGTCGGCGTGCAGCGCCTCCAGCGGTGCGGCCTCGACGTCCACATCCAGGGGCTCCGCCGGCGCGGTCACCTTCAGCAGCCGCGCGGTCCACGGCAGCGCGGGTCCCTGCAGCAGAGTGTTGATCACGACGACGATGAACACAATGTCGAACAGGCGGGTGGCGCCGGGTACGCCGGCGCTCATCGGGATGGTGGCCAGTACGATCGGGACCGCGCCGCGCAGCCCGGCCCAGGACAGGAACACCTGGTGACGCCAGGGCAGCCGCAACGGGACGGTCGCGGCGGCGACCGCGGCCGGCCGGGCCAGCAGCACCAGCACCGTCCCGGCTGCCAGGGCCGGCAGAAGCTGCGCGGGCAGCCGGCCCGGGGAGGCGAGCAGGCCGAGCATGACGAACAGGCCGATCTGGGCGAGCCAGGCAACGCCTTCGGCGAAGCCGCGGATGGCCGGGCCGTGCGGCAGCCGGGCGTTGCCCAGTGCCAGCGCGCAGACATAGACGGCAAGGAACCCGCTCGCGTGGGCGAGCGAGGCCGCACCGAAGCTGGCGACGATAAGCGCGAGGATCGCGATCGGGTACAGCCCGGACGCCGGCAACGCAATCCGGCGCAGCCCGAAGGTGCCCGCCAGCCCGGCCAAGAGCCCAATAGCGGCACCGCCGGCGAGCGCGTAGACGATCTCGGCGGCGATCAGCGCCGGGGAAGGCGGATGCCCGCCGAGGCTGCTGAGCAGGGTCACCGCGAGCACCGCCGGCGGGTCATTGAGCCCCGACTCGCCTTCCAGCATCCCCGACAGCCGTGGCGGCAGTGGCAGTTTGCGCAGCACCGAGAACACCGCGGCGGCGTCGGTCGGCGCAAGCACCGCCCCCAGCAGCAACGCCTCCCGCCAGCCCAGGTGCACCAGCAAGCGGGCCGCCACCGCGACCACCAGCACGCTCACCGCCACCCCGACGGTGGCCAGGCTCAGCGCGGCAGGAGCCGCGGCGCGGACGTGCGCCCAGTTCGTCGTCAGGCCGCCTTCGGCGAGGATCAGCACCAGCGCGCTGAGCCCCAGCGCCTGCGCCAGCCCGGCGTCGTCGAACCGGACACCGACGCCTGCCTCGCCCAGGGCCAGGCCCAGGCCGAGGAACAGCAGCAGTCCGGGCAGGCCGATCCCGTGCGCCACCCGGGCCGCCACGATCGCGGCGAGCACCACCGCCGCCCCGGTGAGCAGG
>Ga0126380_10000246_pt1 | contig 16261 bp, 18 predicted proteins | sample PanSoiMetPlot_26_FD_92544 | JGI IMG/M metagenome (GOLD analysis project Ga0126380, IMG submission 92544) | Tropical forest soil microbial communities from Panama - MetaG Plot_26 | ecosystem: Environmental > Terrestrial > Soil > Tropical forest > Bulk soil | place: Panama | collected 2016-02-17
AATGAACTTCCCAAATAGCGCAGCCGCAGGAGTTTGGAATCCGTTTGGGGGTGCCCCATGAGTTACTTGCGCACCGCAATTTTGCTCGCTGGCCTGACGGCCCTGTTCATGGCGGTCGGCTATATGATCGGCGGACCGAATGGCGCGCTGATCGCGTTTTTCGTCGCTGCCGCGATGAACGTCTTTACCTACTGGAATGCCGACAAGCTCGTGCTGTCGACGCAGGGCGCCCAGGAGGTCGACGAGCGTTCGGCGCCCGAGCTTGTTCACATTGTGGCTGAACTCGCCGGCCGCGCGGGGCTGCCGATGCCGCGGGTCTATATTATGCACAATCCGCAGCCGAACGCCTTTGCGACCGGGCGCAATCCGCAGAATGCCGCCGTCGCCGTGACCACCGGCCTGCTCGAGATGCTCTCCCGCGACGAGCTTGCGGGCGTCATTGCCCATGAACTCGCCCATATCAAGAATCACGACACGCTTCTGATGACAATCACCGCGACGATTGCCGGGGCGATCTCCATGCTGGCCCAGTTTGGAATGTTTTTCGGCGGGGGTCATCGCGACAGCAACAGCCACGGCGGCATGGGCATGATCGGAACGCTGCTGATGGTCGTCCTGGCGCCGCTTGCCGCCATGCTGGTGCAGATGGCAATCAGCCGCACGCGCGAGTATGCCGCCGACAACACGGGAGGTCGGATCGTGGGAAATCCTTCGGCCCTTGCGTCCGCACTCGCGAAGCTCGATGCGGCCGCGCATCAGATCGAGAACATTCCCGCCGAGCAGAACCCGGCGACGGCCCATCTGTTCATCGTCAATCCGCTTTCCGGGGCGCGCATGGACAATCTATTCGCGACCCATCCATCGACCGAGAATCGGATCGCCGCTTTGCAGCAGCTCGCGGCGGAGCTAGGCGGCACTTCTTTCGCAGAGCCCGCGCGGCGTGCTTCCGCGGGCGGCCCGTGGGGTCGACGGAGTCCCTGGGGCTGAGAGCTTATCTACTTTTGTTGAGGAAAGGCCCGGGCGTCGTCGCGACGCCCGGGCCTTCGTTATCACAGCCGATCGGAGTGCTGTTTCAAGTGTCCTTCGGCAGGTCGCGCAGTTCGCTCCTTACTGACCCGGACGGTTCTTGATCATCTCCTCGACTTTTCGCTTGACCGCCTCAAGGTTGAACGAAGCCGGATCCTGCATCGGTGGATAGTTGATCGCAGTCTCTGCCAACTTCGTGACGTACTGCTGGACCATGACAAAGCGCCAGAACTCACGGGCGAAGAAGTCGTTGCCGTAGCCGAAGGCGCCGGTATTGGGTGACTCGCCACGAATATTCGGTGTCCGTTCGAAAGGATCCTGGCGAATGTTGACCATCCCGGGCATGTCGGTGGTGGTCTTTTCGCCCGGCCAGCCATAGGGCTGCTGGTAGAACGTGAACTTGAAGTCGTCGAGACGAACCGCGCCCAGGTTCGCACCGCCGAAGTAGAAGATTTCGTGGCGCTTGGAGGGGCCTTTCCCGGTGAGAAGATCCATCTGGTTGTAGCCGTCGAGATGGTTCTTGTAGGTCCGGTCGCCGAGCTGGACACCCTTGAGGAGTTGGTCGGTGATGTTCGGGTTTCCTGCCGCAGCGGCAAGTGTCGGCAGCCAGTCGAGCCCGGAGAACATACCGTTCTCGACACCCGGCTTAATCACACCTGGCCAACGGATCATGGCCGGCACACGGAAGCCGCCTTCACCGACTGTGCCCTTGGTGTTCTTGAACGGCGTCATGCCGCCATCGGGCCAGGTGAATACCTCGGCGCCGTTGTCGGTCGTGAAGATCACGATCGTGTTGTTGGTTTCGCCCATGTCGTCGATTTTCTTGAGCAAGGCGCCGACGCTGTCGTCCAACTGCGCCATGCCGGCTTCCTCAAGGCCGTAGTTGGTCTGGCTGTTCTGCAGTGCCTTGTATTTCTCCGACAGGAACGTCCAGACATGCATGCGCGTGGTATTGTGCCAGACGAAGAACGGCTTCCCGTCGCGCTTGGCCTTGTCCATGAAGTCGCTGGACGCCTTGACCAGCACTTCGTCGAAGGTCGTCATTTCGTACTTCGCCTTCAGGAATGGCAGGTCGTGCATGTTCTGAACATTGGACATGTTCGGGAACGGCGGCAGCGGGCCTTCATCGACGATTCTTTGTTTGCCAATCTTGCCCCAACGCGGCATCTCGGTCGGGTCGTCCCTGTCGGTCGCAAAGGTGCGGACCAGGCTGCGCGGTCCGTACGTGTTGTAGTACTTCTCATCGACGGGGAAGGAGAACCAGTAGGGATCGGACATCGCGTCGAGGTGGTACAGATATCCGAAGAACTCATCGAAGCCGTGCAGCGTCGGGAGAAATTTGTTCAGATCGCCAAGATGATTCTTGCCGAACTGCCCGGTGGCATAGCCTTGTGCCTTCAGAACAGTGGCGAGCGTCACGGCCTGTGCCGGTATGCCGACGTCCGCACCCGCTTGTCCTACCGTCGTCAGGCCAGTGCGGATCGGCAACTGACCAGTGATCAAATTCGCCCGACCTGCTGTGCAGCTTGCTTCGGCATAGTAGTCGGTGAACCGCATTCCTTCGGAGGCAAGCTTGTCGAGGTTCGGCGTTTTACCGGACATGATTCCTTGGTGGTAGGCGCTGATGTTGAACCAGCCGACATCGTCGCCCATGATGATGAGGATGTTGGGTCTGCGTTGCTGCTGTTGCTGCTGCGCGGCGGCTGGCATGCTCGCCACAACCATCGCTGCAGTGAACAGCCCAATCAAACTGAGCACGATTTTTCTAGGGGCTGTCATGATCGAATTTCCCTCGCGTTACTCAACATTGGGTGCCGGAAATTCTGAGCCGTGAACGCCGGGAATAATATTGACCTTAGGGGCAATGCGATTGGCGGGCGGTATTACCGTCGCCCAAATTCTGATTGTTCCGCCGGGTTTAGCTCACTGGCGAGGGTCCCCATCAGCTCGCGGATCGGCACGGATACGACGTTGGGAGTGCCCCAGGCTGTCGAAATGCGTTGCTCGCCGAAAGGTGTGCGGAAAATCTGGGTGATCACGGTGCTGATGACTGCCGCGATCCGGCCTTCGCAATCGAACACCGGTGCTCCCGAGGCGCCGTAGTCGATGACCAGACGGTCATTCCCGTCGTACATTTCAAGAAGGCCGGTACCCGCGAGCTTGCCCTCGGTTGCGTACTGCACAAATCGGCCACTGACAGAGCGTGGCTGGCGATTGGGGTAGGCCATCGTCACGATACGATCATCGGGCACAAGCGGTGATATCCGAATCGGGACTGTACGTGCGGCGGAAATGGGCGTTTGCAATTCAAGCACGGCAAGCTTTTCAGGTCCGTCACCGGCGACGCGTTGAATGCGAACAGGAATCGAGTGGTTCTCAAGGCCATCCTGAATGGTGAGAATCTTCCAGCTTTCGGTCGAAAGGCCCATTGCGGCCACAACATGTTCGACGGTTACGATAACAGTGGTAGACCGGAACCAGCCGGTGCCCTGGATTCCGAGCAAGTTGGGTTGAGCGGCGCGTTCCGCGTGGTCGAAGTATCGTGTAATGGCAACTGTCGAATGCGCGAGGCGCGCAGAATCAATGCAGGTTGTTTCGGCGCGAGACGGGACGACAGACAGCAGCAAAAGCAGCGCGCAGTGATCCCATCTAACCATCAGAATAATCGCCCCTCCCCTGTCCAAAGGGAGCGCAGAATCGGCAATGCGACAAGAACGACTTACCGCTTATCCGAAGAAATTCACCGGTGAATGCAATTTTCTCGTCGAGAGTCACTTTTTTGCGACGCACCCATGATCTCCGCCAGGAGGCGAACCGAGTGCGTAACGCAGAGAGATTCGAGACGTTCCTGAGTCCTATTGCCGACTCTCTAAGCTTTCGGCCAAATGGGTGCGGCAACAGCCGCCTCGGGCCATAAGAATATCGCCCGAGGTTCAACGACCTCATCAACAAGTTGCAAATCCTACAGCCGAAGATCTCGTACGCGGAGTTGACGAACGTAATTATCGCGGCCTTTTGTCCGATCGTCGCCAACACGGAGAATTTAACGAATTCCGAGAAATGGGATCGCCTGCGTCAGTTCGACACGATCCTACGACGGCAGCTCGCCGCGGACATGCTGCCGCCAGGGACGCTAATTATTGCCAATGTTCCTCTTCCACCAGCGGTCTATCGTGAGCTGCGAAATCAGGCAGCTAAAGTTGGTCAAAAGCCGACGCAGTTTATGGCTACGGTCCTCACTCGTGCGGCAGAAAATTAGGTTCTGCGTTTCCTTTGGCGCATGCTAGTCGTATAAGAACGGCTTAATGGGCGGCCAGCGGAGATGTTGAGACGTCTTCTGCGTTCCGCGGCGGAAATATGTCGGGGAGCTTTTGTGGCCACCATCGTTTACGTGACGACTCATAACGTTCAATAACAATATGGTTTGCGCGGTTTGCCGCCACATGTTCATTTCATAGCGTCCAAGTCGTTCGAAAACTCTGTCGTCGGTACGCCCGAGTCGCAAAAAAGCCTGAGCGATGACGTCGTGGCTGTTGGCGATCTCTGATCGATTTGATTCGATACTGTCGTTCGAGTCGCTGCGGTCAATAGCTATTGAATCGGCTCTTGGGGTGAGAAACGGAATAAGATCGTACAAAATCTCCAAATTGCGTTCCGGTTTCCAGTCGTCCCGTTGGGCGTGGATATTCAATAAACCGCTTTCGATTGCTACGGCCCGACGAAGGCGCCAAAGCAAAGATACAAGCCGCCCAATAAGCTCGGTCTCAAAATTGGTTTGCGGCCGGTAATCCGCGTTGACGGCTCTTTGCAAAGCTCTGTATGCCGCGGCGTCCTCATGGACTCCGATTACCGTTTCGGCTGTGAGGCCGTGACGGAGGGCATTGCGTCTTGAGCGGCGCTTACCAGCTTCGGTGCGTGGACCTGTGCTGTTTTTCGCGTTTTGTCGGTTCGCGGCAACTTGTTTCTCGGTCGCCATTAGCTGTCAGCTTTAGCTTGGTTGGAGTCAGATTGTTTTGTTGTTCCCGTCTCGATCTGCAGTTCACCCGGATGGGTCTGCTCCCAAAGCCGCCGGGCGACCTGCAGTGCTTCGATTTTGAATCCTTGCCACCAGGCGACTTCATCGCCTGATTGATGCAGGTGCCGATGGTGTCCACGGCAGAGCGGGACGGTGAACTCATCGCTGACCTTGACTCCCAACGCGCGTAATTGTGCGAACCGCAGATGATGTGGGTCGCTCGGATGACGCCCGCAAACAACACACGGCTGGGAAGCCACAAAACGGAGATGGGATTTGTCGCGCCGGCGTTTGGGCTCGGCTAAGGCAAGAAGACTTTTATCGATCTTGCCGGGATTAGGCGCATTCGGCGCGAGTGACCGCGCTGCTGATTCTGGCTGCGCCAACACCTGCTTGCTAAGGGGCGGATATTGACGACGGCCATAGTAGTGCGACGGCCGGGGAATTGGCGTTGTGTCATCGGGATGAAACCCGAAGCGGGTCACCGGGATCGCATCTGTCGGTGCTAGCGATTCTAATTTTCTGCTTTTCCGATAGAGCTCAAGCCCGAACGGTTTGCCGAAGGTGGCAAAGGCACGTTTGGTCGCATCAGTTTCCGCGGCCTTCAGGGCGATGTCGTGAACTTCACCTAGCGACGTGCCGCGGTTTTCCCCGGAGCCGTGTCCTTCTCGAATAACGGTGGTGCCGTCGGCCTGGACTGTGATCCGCACTTTGGCGACATAGACAGCGACAAAGGTGCCGCGATTTTCTCGAGTATGCACGCAGCGAGATTCCACCGTCTCTCGGCTCCAGCCATCAAACCCGAAGATCCGGTTGGCCTCCGAGATCGCGAACCAGCCTTCGATATAGGAGAGTCCCCTGCCATTAACCTCGCGCGTGCGGATCTGCCGGCCATTCAATCTTCGCCGTAGCGCCTGCACCTGTTTTGTTGAAAAGCCCATCACCGCACCCGCACGCTCAGAACTGGCTCTGGATTGGAAAGAGCGACGCCTTCGATTTGGGCTCCGTCTTTAAGTTCAGTGAGCAACTCTTGCCGTTTCAATTTGGGGGCGCTGAGCTGCCAATAGATGCTGGGAACGGCCGCTTCGTCGATCACCATGAGTGAGGGCAGGCCCGGGCGGATCGAGACCAAGAAGTCCGGCGCGGTGATTTTCTTCAAATCGAGTTCGATCATGACCTCTTTGGCGATCTGCCGGCGTTTTGAGGCCCGATCTTGTAGGCGATCGAGACGCTCCTGCATGTCGACAATGCGGCCTTTGAGACCTGCCGCCAGTGCCTCATCCGCGAGTGCAGAGCGAATAATGGCTGTGACGATTTCAGGCAGGTCCGTCAGACCCTCGACGGTATCGGCCAGAGTTTGCTCGTCGATGTTGGGGTCTTCGGCGCGAATGCGATCACGGATGGCACGGTAGGTAATGGCGGCAAAATCGAGACTCATGCAAACTCCATTTTCACGCTGACGATTGCACCAGCGTCGTAGCGAGCGAGATAAGGAACGATCGATACTTTTAGTATCTATCAAGGAGTTTACCGTGTCAATACCAAAAGTATCAATACGACAATTAAAGGCAGCGCGTGCCCTGCTGGACTGGTCGCAGGAAGAGTTAGCGTCAGCTGCGGCTGTCTCACTTCCGACGATAAAAAGGTTGGAAGCCGCGGACGGCTGGCTGGCCGGTCGACAAGCTACAGCTCAGAAAATTCGGGCAGCTCTCGATAAAGCCGGCATCGAATTCATCGACGAAAGCGCGGGGGGCCCTGGCGTCCGCCTCCGCAAGCGCCGGCGCCTCAAAATACCCAATTAATTCAAAGCGTACGGTCGGACACTTGCCTTCCTAATGCTGTCCAACCTCTCGCCGGTTTTGGCAAAACGAAGCCAAATATTCAAAAGCGAATCGCGAGCTTGATTGACGGCCCCTGCGCCACCACTTTCCAGTACATTGTGGTTCGGTGACTGGCGGAGTGCCCGATGTCTAATCGTATCGATCGACTGCATCCGGCTGTTAAGCACGGTGCCTATTCGGCAACAGCGGTTCTCCCCGGTGAAAGTCGGGCCGAGTTCGAGAAGCTGCATCGCGGTCTTATCGACGAGCTTGCCCCCTCGGGAGTGCTCGAGGACGATATTGTTTTGACCATCGCCCGCCTCGTCTGGCGCAAGCAAAATCTTGCGACGCTGCGCATTGCGGAACGCGCTCAGTCGCGTCGTAACGACATCTTACGTGAGAAGATGGACGATCTAGAACCCGCGCGTTTTATTTCTAAAGAAGCGAGAGCTAAGGACCGTGAAGAAGAGAGACAAGCTGAGCGAGACGCTGACAACGACGCTCAGGAGGAGCTCGGACAGATCTACGAATTCGTCGAAATTGGTTCAGGCGCGACATTTGGTGGCCTCACAAGGGAAATAGAGATCCAAGAACGTTTGGACGCTTCAATCGCTAGATGTCTCAAACAGTTGCTGATGGTGAGGGGCGTTAAATCAATTACAGCCGCACCGTTGGAATCTCCAAAGCGCATTACTGGCCGGCCAAAAGCTGCGTAACCATCAAATTCTGAGCGGATCAAGAACCCACGATGTAGTTGTATTCTCTTATAATACAAGTAAAAGTTGTCTTTTCGCAAAATGAAACCAGAAAGTAAAGCGCATTGAAAAGCTTAGTTCGACGATTGATTGCGAAAAGTAGTTGCTCAACTTAGTGGGCGCACTCTGACGAGGGCTTTAGGTTTCCAGCGCGACAAAGTCAGGAAGAGCGCAATTATTCAGTGCATGGAATAAACCGCCGTGCTTTAAGGCGCATCACGCCCGCGCGTGAGCCGCATATTGGACCTCAGGCCAATCGAACCGGGTCCAGCGTCCTGTGAATATGTGAGGGAAAGACGCAATCTTTAATGCAACAGCAATAGGACGGGACACGATGATCCTCAGACTGATGACCCTGGCGTTCGCTATCTGGATTCTTCCGGTTTCTGCCAACGCACAGCTTACCATCGAGATGGCCAACATCCGGTGTGAGCAATATCTTGCTATGACTCCATCCCAGTCGCGCGACTTTTCTGCCTGGATGAGCGGCTGGTTCAGTTACCAGCTCGGCAAGACGACGATCGATCTTGTCGCGCATCAGAAGAACATCGCGAACGTGAAAGCCTGGTGCCAGTACCACCCGCAAGAAACCGTCATGTCGGGCCTGAAAAATGCGACAGGCGTGCAGTGAGCGTTTTGTACATCGGAGAATCGCCATGAACAAAAAAATTTTTTTCATTGCTGTTGCCCTAACGGGCGCAGCTTCGCTCCCGGCTTCAGCTCAAATCAATCTCGATATGAACAAAATCACCTGCGGGGATTGGCTCGGATATGATCCCGAGAGCCAGAATTTTGTCCGATTTTTCATGAGCGGCTACTACAACGCATCCAGGGGCAGCAACGTTCTGGATTACAACCGTCTGCAAAAAAATTCGCAAAAGGTTTTGGCCTATTGCAAAACGCATAGGTCCGAAACGCTCCCGACCGCGATCCAGAGGCTCGCGATCTAAAAGTTCGAGCGCGGCTCTCGCGTGACTGCCGAAATCCATCGGTATTAGTCCTATCCAAGTAATTTGGTTTATCTCGTTAGCGAGATCAGCACTGTCTCCAGAAGCGATCAGTTTAAGCAAGTCCGTGAGAAGATTGGAGACTGCTCCCGGCCCTAGCCCGGGACAGTCAAAGCCGGCGGCATAACTCTGAACCGGCAAGCAGCTGAGTGCGCCGCTCAGAAGCAATGCGAATATCCGAAACTCAGGAACGTCGAACCATTCAAGACGGTACTCTCCGGTAACCGCGAGGCAATCGCCAAGCTCTCGCTACATGACCTTGAAAAAATTCTCTTCGCCACGCTGACCGGCATGTCGGTGGACGACTTCGAGGCGGAAGTAAAGAAATGGCTGACGAGCGCAAAGGACGAGCGCTGGAAGCGATCCTACACCGAACTCATCTATCAGCTGATGCTCGAAGTCATGCAGTATTTGCGCAGCAATGGCTTCAAGACGTACATCGTAACCGGCGGCCAGGACTTTGTGCGTGTTTATAGCCAGCAGGTCTATGGCGTACCGCCCGAGCAGGTGGTTGGTACCGCTGCCGGCACAAAGTACGGCTACCATAAAGACGGCAGGCCGTTCCTAACCAAAGAGCCGAAGCTTCTTCTGAACAATAACGACGCGGGCAAGCCCGAAGGCATTCATCTGATGATCGGTCGACGGCCGCACGCGGCGTTCGGTAACTCGACAGGCGACCGTTAAATGTTGGAATACACGGGCGCTGGCGATGGTGCGCGCCTAATGATGCTGGTGCTACATGACGATGCGAAACGCGAATACGCCTACGGGCCAGCGCAAGGATTGCCGGACACCAAGGTCGGAAACGTTACTCAAGAGCTTTTTGATGAGGCAAAGAAAGCCGGCTGGACCGTTATCAGCATGAAGAGCGACTGGAAGCGCATCTTTAAATTTGAACAAGGGATAGACGCTGATGATGTCGGCGGCCAATACGGACTGGTGGTTCGGCCTTATTTTCGTTATCGAGTCTGGAGGCTGATGATGTCTCGCTTGATATTAGATAGCATCGCCGCTCTTGCTGGTGCGTTCGTAGGTCTACAGCCAGATAAGGCTCTACGGCGCCCGCAACAACACATCTCGCGACGGTTGGGATTCTTCTTTTGCACTAAATGCTCAGGTCACCGAGAGGACATTGATGCAGTTCGTCAGTGATTATTTTAAAGCTATAGACTTCATTGCTTTGGTGGCACTCGTCGTTATTGCTGCAGCTTCACTCTATCGTGGAGGGGCCATATGGCTTTTGATTGCAGCAGTCGTCGTCGCCATTTGGGGTGCAAGTCGGTTGTTCGGCCTATTCTAAACGCCCCCTAATGTCCGCTACAAGCAGACCGTTAACGATTTATTGAGAAAGAGAGCCGCAACTGTTGAAGCCGGCACGTGTCTCGCCTGCAATTTTTACGGAATTTGCGGGATTGCATGTAACTGAGCGCGGTGCAATCGAGCCGAGAAGTGCGGCCTGATGAATTTAATAAAGGCTGCGTAAATTATCGGCGCCGGTCAGACTTGCTCGTGGGTCCGGGTGCGGCCCATTGACTGCCCCATTTGTGCAGTTCATTCGGGCGGGGGCCAGTGGAAAATGCGCGAATGACGCTTTTTTGGCCGCAATCCGTTGGTTCCCTTTAGGCCAATTGATTGCACCCTGAAGCAGTCGAAGGATCGCGATGGGGCAGGGTATATTCGCCACGTCAGGCTCGACGGAGAACTTCGCGCCCAAAAAACGCGATCTGGTCGTGGTCAGCATGAGCGATGACTGTTTGGGCGATGGGAGAGCGAACATGACAAAGCTTACGATACTGGTTTCAGTTGCAGCGCTATCTCTCGGCGTTCTGCTGCAAAGTGCAATGGCCGATGAAGTACCAAACTATGATGTGCGCAAAAGCTGCAAGGCCGACTTGCAGCAATATCCGAGCGCACAAAGTGCGACCGGCTGCCTCGCCGACGAACAGAACGCGCGGACCACACTTGTCAGCCAGTGGACGCAGTTTTCCCCCGAGAGCAGGTCGAGGTGCACGCAGATGGTAAGCGATCCTGCCGGGCCGCAAAGCTATGTCGAGCTGCTGACCTGCCTGCAGATGGCGAAGGATGTGAAAGGCCTGCCCAAGAACTGATCGAGGGGCTGGCTCAAATGGAACTGGAGCGCGAACAGTATCAGCAGGTTGCGATCGCAGCGGGTGCGCTCGCGATCCTCATCGCGCTGATGTCAGGGCGATTGCCCCGGTGGCTTCGCGTCGTGCTTGTTCTCGGCCTGGTCATTATGGCGACCGGTGCCGGGTTTTTCGCCTATCGGTATTTCACGCAGCCAACCACCCTGACGATTGCGACGGGATCGCTTGACGGCGACGTAACCCGAGCGCTGTCGGCAATAGCTGCACGAATGGCCTCCACGAATGCACCCGTCCGGCTCAAGGTTGTAGACAAAGCCACGGCACCGGAAGCCGCAAAGGAGTTCGCCGACGGCAAAGCCGATCTTGCGGTTGCCCGCGCTGATCATGTCGATCTGTCGATCGCCCGCACCGTGCTGACCATGACGCACGGGGTCGTGCTGATCGTGGCGCCGCCCGGGAGCTCCATAGAAAGCATGGACGATCTTAAGGGAAAGACGGTGGGCGTGGTTGCCGGCGATACCAACCGCCAGGTTGTTGCGGCCATAACGAGTGGGTATGCCCTCGAGACAGCCAAGGTGCAGTTCAAGGATCTCACCCCGGCCGAGGTGCCACATGCGTTTCAGGCGAAGCAAATACAGGCTCTGCTGGTGGTGATTCCGATCTCCGAAAAATATCTTGCGATGCTTCGCGAAGCACTCCCACGAACTGCGAAAGGCTCGCCCAGTATCGTGCCGATCGAGTCCGCAGGTGCAATCGAGGAAATTTCGCCTCCATACAAGAGCTATGAATTGCCGAAAGGCACGCTACGCGGGTCGCCGCCAGTGCCGGACGACGACCTGACGACCCTGCGCGTTCCATTTTTCCTCGTCGCCAACAAGAAACTTGACGATGACGTCGTTACGGGGCTGACCAAGGCGATGATGGAAGCACGCAGGGAACTGACCGGCCAGCACCCGCTTCTTGCACAAGTAATGTCGCCGGACACCGACAAGGATGCGTATATCCCTATCCATCCAGGCGCAGCGGCTTTTTTTGATGGCGAGGAAAAGACGTTCTTCGACAAATACGGCGATCAGTTTTTCTACGGATCATTGCTGCTTGGGACATTTACGTCGCTTTTGGCAGGAGTCTGGAAATTCATGACCAAGGATACCGTCCAGGCAGGCGAGCGGCCTTCGATGCGACTCTATGCGTTGGTCGAAAAAATCGGTGAAGCCAAGTCTGAGACGGAACTGGCGGCGGTCGAACAGCAATTCGATGACATTCTCAAGGATGGATTGCAGAAGGTCTCAGCCGGAAAGGTCGACGACGGCGAGATCAGCGCGATCAACCTGGCCTGCCAGCGCTTGCAGTATCTGATGGGTCAGCGCCGCATCGCGCTGAATGGCGGAAACGCCGTGCCGGCACACGTCTGATCCGGACCCAAACGCAATGACAACGATCGGCAGAGTTCGGCTGGACGACTTGCAGAAGGAATACAGCGATCGCCTGCTCAGCGTGCTGACGGTTTTATTGCTCATCATGCTGTTTGTTGTGGCGCCGTTCCATGCGGCCGGAATCAGGATGTTCGAGGCGTTCGGCGCGATCGTCGCGTTGGTCATGGTTGCCGGCGTGCTCGTTATTTCTGCAAGCCCAACGGCGACACTCGTGATATTGGCCGGATTTTTATTGAATGTTTTCGTGGTCATCGCGCGGCTGATCAGGCCTTCGACCTATGATCTCTATCTTCTCGCGGCGGCATGGTTCGTCATCGTGTGCACGCTTGGTGTCGTTGTGGCCAGAACAGTCTTTGCCCAGGGCAAGGTCAGCTTTCACCGGATTGTTGGCGCCGTCCTGCTCTATCTGTTGATTGCGCTCGCGTTCGTATCCCTGTTCATGCTGGTGGGGCTTCTGGTCCCGAACGCATTCAATGGACTTGTCTTTGAAGACAATGAAAAGCTGGCGAGTAACCTGATTTATTTCAGCTTTGTCACGCTGACGTCGACCGGTTACGGCGACATCTACCCGGTTCACCCGGTCGCCCGCAGTCTCTGCAACCTCGAAACAATCATCGGTCAGCTCTATCCCGCGACGTTCCTCGCGCGGCTGGTGACTTTGGAAATTGAAGGGAGACGCCGATGAGTGCCGTGGTCAGTACGCTTAGGTTAGCCGTGTTTCTGGCAGCGGCAATTGTCGCGCTTGCCGACGCAGGCAACGCGCAGAGCCCGCCATGGTGCGCGATCTTGGACAATGACGAACAACAATGCAGCTATTACACCGAGGAGCAATGTCTCCAGACGGTGAGCGGCGTCGGCGGAGTATGTATTCGGAATCCGGCAGGCAATGCACCGCAAATTATGCCGACCCAACCGTCATCCGGGAATGCGCAAGGGTTGTTGCAGCTCCAGCAACAGGATCCTGGTCCGCCACCAGGGCTCGACGGATCCGCGGCCCAAGGGCCCCCCAACAACTAGCGCAGGAGACAGATCATGCCGATCCGCTGTGTCATCGTTGGAGCCGCGCCACTCGTGCTGGGGCTCTCGTTTGCGTTTGCCCAGCAGACGATTGTGGTCCCGGACAATCTGTTCACGCAGGCGGGCTTTGTCGTGAAATATGCTACGACACCGGAGAAAAGCGCGCTTCTCCGATCCTTTCCGCCGGACAAGCTCGTGACGCGGCGAAAAGATGGCAAGCTCTATTATGTCTATGCGGATGCTGCCCGGTGCAATTGCGCCTATGTCGGGACGCCGGAAGCGTACGCAGCCTATCGCAACTGGACGAATATCGGTCCCGGCGGCGATGGCGGATCCTTGAATGCCATGGAGGCAGTCGATTCCGATGTCGGGGCGCCCTACATTCCCGCCGATATCGGCAACAGCATGGACAGCATCCTTCAACCGAATTTTTGACGCGTCCACGCGATGGCTCGCCGCCGATCAAAGCTGAAAACTGCCGCCGGCATTCTGGCCGTCGTTGTCGCGGCATATGGCCTCATTGCCTACATCGTGCTGCCGCTGGCCTGGAGCCACTACGAGCATCAAAAGGGGCTCGCGAAGCGCCCGATGGTGACACGCACGGATCAGGATATTCCGGGCGATCCGATCAACATTGGCCTGGTCGGGGCCAAGAATGATCTCCTGTGCGCCATGCACGCGGCTTCCTGGTACCCTGCCGATCCGATCACGTTTCAATCAAGCGTGGAAATCGTCGGGAGCGTCATTCTCGACAGGCCATATCGCGATGCGCCGGTGAGCCCTCTTTATTACGACGGGCGCCGCGAAGATCTGGCATTCGAAAAGCCCGTTGGGACAAGCGCCGATCGCCGCCATCATGTGCGTTTCTGGGAAGTGTTGAAGGAAGGACAGGAAGGCCGGCCTGTGTGGCTCGGCGCAGTGACCTTCGACCGCGACGTTGGGCTGAGTAGCTATACCGGACAGGTCACGCATCATATCGCGCCCGACGTCGATGCCGAGCGGGACGGCCTCACTGACGACATGAAAAACGCAAAGGTCGTCGAGACCATTTACGAAGTCGCCGGTGTTGGCCCTACCCTCAGGGGTCGCAACGGCGAGGGCGATCGCTATTACACCGATGGGGAAGTCAAGATTTCGCGTTCCGTAGCCGGCTGCAACGCAAAAGCCGAGACTGTCGTCGAACTCGACAATCCACCGCTGGTAGAATTTAAGAACCGGACGTGGAAGGCGATCGCAGGGATACTGAAATGATCTCCCGAAAAGCAATCGTCCTTGCAACAGCGGTAGTCGCGTTGCTCGTCTGCGTTGGCGGCATGTCCTGGCAACTGGCGACCGGCCAGATTGCGCTGGCGGAATCTGTCGACACAGCCACATTCGCCGGCAGCGAGTCCTGCGCCGGCTGTCATCAAAGCGAAGCGAAGCTATGGCGCACCTCTCAGCACGAACGAGCCATGGCGCACGCGACGGATAAATCCGTGCTCGGAAATTTCAACGACGCGAGCTTTCAATATTTCGATGTGCGTTCACGTTTTTTCCGCAAGGATGGCAAGTTCTTCGTCGAGACCGACGGACCCGATGGCAAGCTCGCAGCCTTCGAGGTGAAATATACTTTTGGCGTCGATCCGCTTCAGCAATACCTGATCGAGTTTCCCGACGGACGTCTGCAGGCGCTTTCAATCGCCTGGGACAGCCGGCCGAAGGACAAAGGCGGACAGCGCTGGCAGCATCTCTACCCGAACGAACAGATCAAGCACGACGACGTTCTGCACTGGACCAAGCTCAATCAGAACTGGAATTTCATGTGTGCCGAGTGCCATTCAACCGGTGTGCGAAAGAACTATGACGCCGCTGCCGATCGCTTTGCGACGACATGGGCAGAAATCAGCGTTGGCTGTGAAGCATGTCACGGCGCCGGGTCGCGGCATCTTTCCTGGGCGCAAGAGCAGAAACGCTGGTGGCCTTTCGGAAAGACGGAAGACCGAACCAAAGGACTCGCGGTGCAGTTCGATGAGCGCACCGGCACGAGCTGGACGCCAAACACGAAAACGGGACTGCCGCAGCGCAATGGAATGCCGCTGGACCTGCGCAAGGAGGTCGAGACATGCGGTCTATGCCATGCCAGACGCGCGCAGTTCTCGGAAAAATGGATACCCGGGCAGCCGCTTTCCAATACGCACCTGGTCGGGCCGATGCATCGAAACTTGACCTATGCCGACGGCCAGATGCGCGACATCGAGGAGATCTACAATTATCTGCCGTTTAGGCAGAGCAAGATGTTTGCGGCAGGCGTCACGTGCAGCGATTGCCATGATCCGCACAGCGCTGCGCTCCGCGCGCCAGGAGATGGTGTTTGCGGTCAGTGTCACACGCCGAGCAAATATGAGGCCGCGTCGCATCGTCACCATGAGAATGTGAATGCTCCAATCGCTTGTGCTTCCTGTCACATGCCCGAGCGCGCCTACATGGTGGTGGACCGGCGGCACGATCACGGGTTTCGGATTCCGCGCCCGGATCTGTCGGTGAAATTTGGCACGCCAAACGCTTGCAACGATTGCCACCGCGACAAATCGGCCCAATGGGCGGCGAGTGCGGTTGAGGGCTGGTTCGGACCGCAGCGGGAGGGATTCCAGAATTACGCAGCTGCTTTTCATTCCGCGTGGACGGAGCAGCCGAACGCCGGAAAGCTTCTCGGCGAGGTCGCCTCGGACGCCAATATACCCGCCATCGTTCGCGCGAGCGCTCTCACCGAGCTCGGCCCATATCTTTCCCGAGCCAACCTCAATCTGGCGCAGAATGGGCTTTCGGACAGCGATCCGATGGTGCGGATGGCGGCGCTCCAGATGCTGAGTGGCGTTCCAGCCAATCAACTCTGGCCAATCGCTTCGCCCCTGCTCTCGGATCCGGTCGAAGGAGTCCGCATTCGGGCGGTATCGCTGCTTGCGCCAGTTCCAACGGCCAGCCAGCCCGATGCCGACCGAAGCCGCTTCGATGCTGTCGCGGCGGAGTTCGTCGCCGCGCAACGGCTCAATGCCGATCGGCCGGAGGCTCGCGTAACGCTTGGTAATTTCCTCGCGCAACGG
>Ga0126380_10000248_pt1 | contig 16239 bp, 12 predicted proteins | sample PanSoiMetPlot_26_FD_92544 | JGI IMG/M metagenome (GOLD analysis project Ga0126380, IMG submission 92544) | Tropical forest soil microbial communities from Panama - MetaG Plot_26 | ecosystem: Environmental > Terrestrial > Soil > Tropical forest > Bulk soil | place: Panama | collected 2016-02-17
CGCGCATCATGCTGATGGGAACGTGCGCGAAGTCCGCCCCCTCGGTGGCCGCCGCTTACTTAAGGCGTCACCCGGAGGCGGAGATGTTTGCGAACTTCGCTGACTTCGCTTTTTACCGGTTGGAGATCGGACGTGCGCATCTGGTTGCCGGCTTCGGACGCATCGTGGACATCAACGCGAAGGATCTGCTCGCCGATTTGTCGGATGCGCAGGCGTTGATCGAAGCCGAGTCCGGCGCGATCGCACATATGAACGAAGATCACGCGGATGCTTGCCGCTTGTACGCGACGAAATTGTTGGGTGCGCCTGACGGCGACTGGCGTTGCGTCGGCATCGATCCCGACGGCCTTGAACTACAACAAGGGCGGACGGCGCTGCGCTTGCCTTTTCCGCAGCGCATCACCGCTCCGGGTCCGCTGCGTGCGGTTCTGAGGCAGCTCGCCGAGCAGGCGGCACGGGCAAGCTGACGCGGGCGGCGGCCCACATTCGTCCGCCGTGCACGAATGGATTATCGCCAAGCCCCTCCTTATGAGTCACACTGTCCGCAACGAAAAAATGTCCGGGAGCGAAACAATGCGTAAGACGCTGTTCTCGATTCTGCTGTGTGCTCCGGCGATCAATCCAGCGTTTGCCGGCGATCCGATCACATTGCGGGACATGGGCTCATTCCATGTCGGTGGACGTGTCGTGGAGATTTCCGGCAAGCCGGTGAAGGAAGTTGTGTTCGGGGCCGGCGGTGTTCCGGCCAAGATCGATCCGAACGGCCTTTATCAGGTCGAACAGATGTACGTGCAGTACTTCCTGCCGCAAAATCGCAAGGGCAAATATCCGCTGCTGATGTGGCACGGAGGCGGGCTTACCGGCGCCACCTACGAGACCACGCCGGACGGCCGCGAAGGCTGGCTCAATCTGTTCATCCGCAAAGGCTGGGACGTCTACAACTCCGACGCCGTCGAGCGTGGCCGTTCTGGCTTCGCGCCGCCCGATGTGTGGAACAGCGAGCCGAATTTCCTGACCAAGGCCAATCCATTCGAGCGCTTCCGCATCGGGCAAGGCCTTGGTTCATGGAACGCCGATCCGGCCAAGATGAAAGTGAATGCCGGGAGCCAATTCCCGGTCGAGGCCTACGACAACTTCACCAAACAGATCGTGCCGCGCTGGACCACCACCGATGATGCGATCATCGCCGCCTATACCGCGCTCGTGGACAAAGTCTGTCCATGCGTTCTTTTGTTCCACAGCCAGGCCGGAGGGTTCGGCTTCACCGTCGCGCAAGCGCGCCCTGACAAGATAAAGGCGATCGTTGCGGTTGAACCGGCTGTCGCGGGCGACAGGGCGCACGCGGGCAAGCTGAAAAACATCCCGACCCTCGTTGTCTATGGCGACTACATTCCGCTCGACAGCCGCTGGCCGAAAATGCGCCAGATCGGCGTCGATTACGCGGAAGCGATCCGTGCTGCGGGTGGGAATGCGGACGTGGTCAACCTGCCGGAGGCCGGCATCAAGGGAAATTCCCACATGCTGATGATGGACAAGAACAATGGCCAGGTCGCCGACCTGATTCAGAAATGGCTCGCGGACAAGGGGTTGGTTGAGTAGGCCGGCGTTATTCGAAAACATTGGTGCAGCGCAACGCGGCCCGCAGACCTCGCATGCCATTTTTTCTTGGCTTTCGGGAACTCCCTGACTATGGTCGCGCGTTTTCGAGCAAGGAGCTATACTATCGTCTTAATAGCCGCGGGGGGACCCAAGAGCTCCGTGAGGGGTTCTGGCAAAAAAAGCGGTCTGTTTGGGAGAAATCGCGTGCAAGAGCAGGGTATGCGGAACGGTGCCTACGGCGCCGATAAATTCGGCTTCAAGAATCTCTCCGAGGTCCGCTGGAACCTGACCGAGCCGACTTTGTATGAGTATGCAGTCGCGGCGGGTGAAGCTTCGATCGTCGCAGGCGGCGCGCTCTGCGCGGAAACAGGTCATCACACCGGCCGCAGTCCCAAGGACAAGCATACCGTCGTCGATGATCTTACCCGCGATTCAGTTTGGTGGGACGGCAATCGCAAGATGTCGAAGGAGAACTTCGACAATCTGCTCGCCGATTTCCTGAAACATGCCGAGGGCAAGAAGCTTTTCGCACAGGACCTCTATGGCGGCGCCGATCCGAAATACCGGATCAAGACCCGCATCTACACCGAACTCGCCTGGCACTCTCTGTTCATTCGCCAGCTGCTGATCCGTCCCGAGCGCAAAGAGCTTGCCGACTTCGTTCCCGAGCTCACCATCGTCGATTGTCCGTCGTTCAGGCCCGATGGCAAACGTCATGGCGGTCGCGAAGGCTCCGACACGATGGTCGCAATCGACTTCAAGCGAAAGATCGTGTTGATCTGCGGATCGTCCTACGCGGGCGAGATGAAGAAATCAGTGTTCACCACGCTCAATTTCTATCTGCCCGCGCAGAACGTCGTGCCGATGCACTGCTCAGCCAATGTCAGCCATGAGGGCGAGAGCGCGCTGTTCTTCGGCCTGTCCGGAACGGGCAAGACAACGCTGTCGGCCGACCCGAACCGCATCCTGATCGGTGATGACGAGACCGGTTGGGGCCCGGACGGCATCTTCAATTTCGAAGGCGGCTGCTACGCCAAGACGATCAAGCTCTCGCAGGAAGCAGAGCCGATGATCTGGGACGCCACCAACCGTTTCGGTGCCGTGCTGGAAAATGTTGCGTTCGATCCGGTCACGCGCGTGCCTGACTACGATGACGGCTCCAAGACCGAGAACACGCGTTCGGCCTATCCGCTCGATTTCATCCCCAACGCCTCCCGCAGTGGACGCGCTGGCCATCCGAAGAACATCATCTTTTTGACAGCCGATGCCTACGGCGTGATGCCGCCGATCGCCAAGCTGACGCCGACGCAGGCGATGTATCACTTCCTGTCAGGCTACACCGCCAAGGTTGCCGGCACCGAAAAGGGGCTGGTCGGGGTGCAGCCGGAATTCTCCACCTGCTTCGGCGCGCCGTTCTTGCCACGGCATCCGTCGGTCTATGCGAACCTGCTGCGCGATTACATCAACAAGCACAAAGTTGATGTCTGGCTGGTCAATTCCGGCTGGACCGGCGGCAAATACGGTGTCGGCCGGCGCATGCCGATCGGCGCGACGCGTACGCTCCTGACGGCGGCACTGAACGGGTCGCTCAAGAATGCCGACTTCCGCACCGATCCGTATTTCGGGTTCTCGGTGCCGACATCGGTGCCCGGCGTCGAGCCGCATCTGCTCAATCCGTTCAAGACCTGGAAGGACAAGGCCGAGTTCGACAGGACCGCGCGCGATCTGGTCGCGATGTTCCAGAAGAACTTCGCCAAGTTCGATCAGCACGTGACGCCGGACATCAAGGCGGCAGCGCCGGAAGTGCGCATAGCGGCCGAGTAATCGGCCGCGCCGCTAGACGCCGCACCAGCTGCGCATCATCCGCGAATAGATCTCGGTCGCCTGCTCGATGCGCGAGACCAGGCAATATTCATCCGTCTGATGCGCCGAGGCGGTCATGGATTATCCAAAATAAGCATCCCGCACATCCTGGCGGGCTGAAAGTTCGGTCGGTGATCCGCTCGCTGCAACGCGACCCTTGGAGAGCACGAAGCCGTAGTGAGAGATTGCAAGCGTCTGATGCACGTTCTGCTCGACAAGCAGCACGGTAATGCCGCGTTCATTGATGCTGCGAATGATGTTGAAATTCTCCTTCACAAGGCGCGGCGACAGGCCTAGCGAGGGTTCGTCGATCAGCAGCAGTTTCGGCGCGCACATGAGACCACGTCCGATCGACACCATCGCCTGCTCGCCGCCTGACATCGTTCCGGCAAGCTGCGTGCGCCGCTCGGAAAGGCGCGGAAAAATTTGCAGGATTTCGTCGAGCCGCGCGGCGCTCACTTTGTCTGAAGGCTCCTGATAGGCGCCGACCCGCAAGTTCTCCTCGACCGTGAGCTTTGGAAACACCTTGCGCCCCTCGGGAATGCAGGCGATGCCGGTCGCGATGATCTTGTGCGTCGGCAATCGCGTAATGTCGGCGCCGTCGAATACGATGCGGCCGATGCGCGCAGGCGTCAATCCGAGGATCGACCGCACGAGCGTTGTTTTTCCCGACCCGTTGGAACCGAGCAGGCAGGTAATGCGCCCGGCCTCGACCTTCAGCGACACGCCCTGCAAAACGTCGGCTTTGTCATAAGCCGTGAAGACGCCCTCGATTTCGAGCGTGCCGCTCATCAGGCCACTCCCAGGTAGGCTTCCTGCACCTGCGCGTCGGAAGCGACAGTGCGATAAGGGCCTTCAGCGATCTTGCGGCCGAAATTGAGCACCACGCAGCGCTCTGTGATGCGTTCGATCACGCCCATCTCATGCTCGACGATGATGATGGTCAGATCCTTGTTGCGCGCGCGAACGAGCAGGATGTCGTTCATCAGTTCGGCTGTTTCGTCGTGCGTCATTCCGGCCGAAGGCTCGTCGAGCAGCAGCAGCTTTGGCGCGCTGATCAGCGCCCGACAGATTTCGATACGGCGTCGATCGATCATCGGCAGGCCGGCAACCGGCTCGAACAGGCGGTCGGCCAGCCCGGGCTCGAATACCTCGACCAGTGCCCGCGCGGCCGCGTAGCTTTCCTCGAACTGGCGCTTGAAATCTCGGCGTCTGACCAGGTTGAACCACAGGCCCTGATTGAGGCGCTTATGGTTGCCGATCATGATGTTGTCGAAGATGGAGAGCGGGAGAGACAGACGCGAACGCTGGAAGGTACGCGCCATGCCGGCTTGGTAGACCGCTCGTCCGCTCGCATTGGTTACGTCCGCGCCATTGAAGATGACGCTGCCAGCATCGGCTCGGTAGATGCCGGTGATGACATTGAAGAACGTCGTCTTGCCGGAGCCATTGGGGCCGATCAGCCCGAGAATTTCGTTGGGAGCGACCGCGAGATTGAGCCCGTCGAGCGCCAGTACACCACCGAAGTGCTTGGACAGAGCCTGCACGTCGAGTAACGCGCTCATGGCCGCCACCCCGGGAAATAGCGCCGCACTGGCCGCGGCAGTAATCCTTCGGGACGGAACAGTAGCACCGCGATCACCATCAGTGCGTAGAGCAGGAAACGGTATTCCTGGATCGTCTGCAGTTTCTCCGGCACGACCACGACGATGATGGTGGCCACGATGAGGCCCAACGGATTGCCAATGCCGCCGAGCAACAGGATCGAAACCAGAATGAGCGAGTCGGCGAAGGTGTAGTTATTGGGCGCGACGAACCCGCCGACCATGCCGAACAGCGCGCCGGCAATGCCGATGAGAAAATTGCCGATCAGGAATGCTGTGATCTTCCAGCGCACGATATTAAGGCCGAAACAATTCGCAGCCGTTTCATCGAGCCGCAGGGCGTCGAGATTGAGCCCGATCCAGGATCGTTCGAGTCGCCGTACAAGAATGAAGGCGCCGACCAACAGCAGAAGACTTACGACGAAATAGTTCATGTAGAACGACAATGAGGCGCTGCCGATCTTGATGTTGTCGTTGAACGACCAGCCGAGAATGCTCATGCCCTTCACTTGCAAGCCCTGCGGCCCGCCCAGCACGTCGTTCACTTCGAGAAAGGTCTTGAACAGCAGCGCAAAAGCGATCGTCACGACTGCCGCGTAGTGTCCGCGCGTGCGCAGCACCGGCAGAAGCAGGAGCGAGCCGGCGAATGCCGCGAGCAGGCCGCCGATCAGCAGCACGAGCAGATGCGGCACCGAGGTGTAGGTGTTTAGGACGGCCGAGGTATAGGCGCCGATGCCGAAGAACGACGCGCCGGCAAAATTGAGGACGCCGGCATAGCCGAACTGAACATTGAGCCCGAGCGTGGCCACCGAGTAGAGCAGCACCGTGATGACCAGCAACAGCACGAAGTGATTTTCGTGAAAGAATGCGGCGATGACGAGCGCGGCGATGATCGCACATGCGCCGAGCGCGTCCTCATGATCGGCAAAGGACGCGCTCACGCTGTCCAGTACAGCCAGCCAGGCTCCCGCGATCACCACAACGATGCCGGCGAAAAGCAACGCGATGATCAGGTTCTGCCGCTCGACATCAAGCAGTGCGATCAGATAGGCGGTCGCAATCGCGAGCCCGATCACGCCCGGCCACACCGACACGCGCGCTTTTTGCGCAATGGTTTTAGACGCGCTCACTGATCTTTTCCTGGATCAGGCCTGTGGGTCGCCAGGCCATGATGGCGATGACCACAGCGAAGGCGAACACATCCTTGTAGGCACTGGCGAAGGGCAGCAGCACTGTGCCGATCGTCTGCAGGCCGGCGAACAGAAAGCCGCCGAGGATGGCCCCGTAGATGCTACCCAGGCCGCCGATGATGGCGGCGGAAAAGCCGATGACGCCGAGATAGAGGCCAATGCCGAAATTGATTTCGTTATAGTAGAGGCCGTTCATCACACCGGCGAATGCCGCCAGTCCCGAACCGATGGCAAATGTGATGAGCACGATGGCGGTGAAGTTGATGCCCATCGTGCGCGCGGTTTCCTCGTCCTGCGCCACCGCCCGGATCGCGAGGCCGAGCTTTGTGCGATTGAGCAGGTACTGGATGCCGAGAATTACCAGCACGCCGGCGGCGAGCATCAGGACATTGTCGAGCCGCAGATTAAATCCGCTGAGATCGACCGAAGCGCGCGGCAGCAGGGCTGGAAACGGCTTCGGATTTGCGCCCTGCGGATAGAACAGCCGCACGCTTTCGCGCAGTACCGTGCCGAGCATCAGCGTGATCAGCAGCGTATTGAGCGCCGGCGCGGAACGCAGCGGCATCACGAGATAGCGCGCGATGCCCATGCCGAGCAGCGCCATGGCCAGCGTCGACAGGACAAGCATAATGAGAAGATCGAGCCAACTGGAATTGACGCCGGCGGTGCGCAGGCCGACATAGGTCGCAAGTGCCGCGAAGGCGCCGACCGTTAGCACATCGCCGTGCGAGAACTTGATCACGTCGAGCACGCCGAAGAACAGCGTGAAGCCGACGGCCACCAGCGCATACATCATGCCGAGCATCAGCCCGTTCATGATGTACTGGGCGAGCAGGCTTGCATCCATGTCCGGATCTCCACCGCCATGGATCCACATCCGCCCGAAATCGGGAAAGACGTGGATGGCCGGGACCCGGCCATGACGGGTCATTGCCTCAGGTGCCTTGCGCCGCGCGCGTCAGGTTACTTCTGTCCCGGCAGCTTGCGCTTGCCGGCGGCGTATTCGCTGTCGTCCCATTCCACGAATTTGCCGTCCTGCACCACGTATTTCGTGATGACCGGAACAGTATTCTGGCCGTGATCGTCGAACGTGATCTTGCCGACGATCGAGTCGCGATCTTTCACGTCCGCCAGCGCGGCGATGACTTTCTTGCGATCCGGACCGACCTTCTCGATAGTGTCGAGGATCATGTCCATCGCCGCGAAGGCGAAGGCACCGTAGGCCTCCGGCGGATTGTCGTATTTCTGCGCGTTGTACTTTTCCATGAAGAACTTGCCGCCGGGAAGTTTCTCGGTCGGCGCGCCTTCACGGAAGGCGAGGGTGCCCTCTGCCAGCGGCCCGAGGCCCTGGATATAAGCGTCGGAGACGATGCCGGACGTGCCGTCGAACACGGCATTGATGCCGAGCTTGTCCATCTGCGAGCGGATGCGCACGCCGATCGGCGTCAGCCCGCCGAAGTAGATCACGTCGGGATTGAGTGCCTTGATCTTCGTGAGCTCACCGGTGAAGTCTTGCTGTTCTGCGGTGACCCCGAAGGTGCCGACAATGTTCGTCTTGCCGATCTTGGCCAGCGCTTTGCTGAAATATTCGTTGTGGCCCTTGCCGTAATCGGTCGTGTCATGAATGACCGCGACCGTCTTGTAGCCGAGCTTGGAGATCAGCTCGGCGTTCGCGTCATTCTGGTTGATCATGGTGCCGTTGACGCGATGCACTTCTTCATACTTGTTGCGATAGGTGATGTCGGGCAGCACGGCGCCCCACACGATCACCGGAAAGCCGAACTTGTGATACGTGTCGACCGTGGCGATTGCGGTCGCCGAGCAGTAGTGCGTCGCGCCGGCGATGATGTCCTTGTCTGCGGCCATCTTGGTCGCGACCTGCACCGCGACATTGGGTTTGCATTCGTCGTCGAGCACGACGAGCTCGTACTCATATTTCGCATTCGGATCGGCATTGCGCAGGCGCACGGCCAGGTCGGCCGAATTACGCCCGCCGAGACCGTTCACGGATACACCGCCTGTCAGTGGACCAATGAAGCCGACCTTGACCTTGTCCTTGGCTTCGGCAGCGACGGTCGCAACGGCAAATGCAAGCGCCGCAATGCCCACAGTCATTCGTCGGCACGTTTTACTCATATGTCCTCCCCTTTAGCCTTGTTCCGAGGATAGTTGCGCGGCGGGAGAATTACGGCAAGTCTGTATTTGTGTCGCAGCAGACGGCACCCCGTCGTCTGCGCCTAAACGCCGGCAAAATAAAAAGGGCGGCTGCGATGCCGCCCTTCTTCATTGCGTGGTTCGCCCTGTTAGCCGTTGGTTCGCGCTAGCTGCTGGCCGATCCGGTTGAATCGGGCCTTCTGCTCGCTCGTAAGCGAAGCATAGAAGTCCTCGAGTGCCGGCTTCACCGTGTTGGCAGCGTCGACCATCGACCGCAAGCGCTTCTCCATCACATTGAGCCGGCCGGGAGGCGTCATCGGCGTCTCATCCGGGCAGGCTGTCTGCATGATGGAGACCGCCTTGTTGGTCGCGTCCTGCAGCTTCATCAGCTCGGTCTCCTGCGCATCGGTCGGATTGAGCGCGTCCTCAATCTTCTCGATCGGCAGATTGGTCAGGCCCTGCTTCGGCTGCTTGCACGCATCCGCGGCCTGCGAGGCGACGCTCGCCTGTGCTTCAATCCCTGCGTTCTGCGGCCCAAGCAGATTGAAGCGCTCCTTCTGCTCGTCGCTCAGCGATGCGTAGAACTTCTCGAGCGCCGGACGCACCGTCTGCACGGCTTGCAGCGTTGCTTCCAGTCGCACCGTCATCGCAGCGAGTCGGCCTGGAGGCGTCAGCGGGAAAGCATTGTCCGCCGGACAGGACGCCTTGAAGCCCGCGGCTGCGTCGTTGCTTGCCCTGCGCACATCGTCAAGCAACTGCTTCTGCTCGCCGTTGAGACCAACCTTGCGTTCAATGTCGCCGAACGGCCAGGCGGTCACGCCGTTACCGGGCTGCCTGCACAGTTCCTGCACGCTCGCATAGGTCGGGCGCGCCGCCGCCGCACGGGCTGTCCGCGCACCGCCGGACGACGCATAGCCGGATGCCGGCGCATAGGCATAAGCGTCCGGCACGCCAGCATCGCCCCAGAATACGCCATCGAAGAAATCATCGTAGGCGTATGCCCAATAGCCGTCGTCGTAGCCATACGGCCAGAACGTGTAGTTGAAGATGTCGGCATAGGCGTACGGCCAGAACACCGGTCCGAACCAGGCGACGAAGCGGGCGCGGTGATGGTTTCGCCATGCATTATTCGCGGGAGCCCACGCCCAGCGATTGTTCGTATTGATGCCGCCGGCCTGCTGGGCGAAGCGTGCCGCGAAGCGGCCCTGACGTGCCGCGTCCGGTGTCACGCGCGCCATTCCGTTGCGGCGGTTCTCACGCGAGTTGCGCGTGTTCGCGTTTGACTGCGCTGCGTTCGGCTGCGTGAGCTGCTGCCGGGCGAGGGCACGCTGCTGACGTGCCTGCTCGAACTGCTCGCGCTTCGCCGCGCGTTGCGGCGGTGGAAGCTGGCGCAGTTCGCGTGCCTCGGATCGACGCAATGTACGCTCGGCGCGCTGCTGCTCACGTGTGGTTCGCAACTGGTCACGTGAGTTGATCTGCGTATTGGCCTGCAGTTGCTGCTTCGTCCGCGTTTGCACGTTGGACCGTACCTGCGCCGACGGCTGCGTCTGCTGGCGCAATGCGCGCTCCTGACGGAATTGCTGCCGCTGGACGGTCCGGCTGACCGCAGGCGGCCGCTGAATGTGTGGCGTTGCCATGCGCGGTGCATTGACGTGAGGGGTTGCCATACGCGGCTGCATACGTGGCTGTGCCATGCGTGGCGCGATTTGCGGCGCGGACATGCGGGGTGACGACATGTGCGGTGCCGACATCCGCGGCGCCGGCATCTGTGGCGCTGCCATGCGCGGCGCCGGTGCGAAATGCGGTGCCGCCGCAGGCCTTCCGCCACCACCATGTTGCGGTTGCTGGCCGCTCGCCGTCGCCGGAATACCAGCGACAAGCATCGCTGCCAGCAGCAGCGTGCCTTTTTGTTGTGTCATTTTTAATCCTCCGCCAACTCCAGGACGCGAAGTTCGGTCTTTTAACGGATTAAACGGCGGAGAGTTCACGAATCCGGCGGTTCCATCGTGCGGATGTGACAGGAGATGAACGTTTTGTAATTTTACGTTCGTCGCGGCTGTCGCCGCGGCAGGAAATTACCGGTTGGCGGCGCTGACATTGCGCAGGCGTTCGATCAGCTCGGCAGTCGGATAGGAATCGGCCGGCAGGCCGACTTTCAACTGCGCCTTCTTCGTTGCGATGCGCGTGCCGTTGCCGACCTTTCCGTCGGGTTCGCCGACGCCTTCGTAGCCCTGCTTGTTGAGCAGACGTTGCAGCTCCATCACCTGTTGCGCCGAGAGCGGCGCAATGCTGGCCGCGCCTGAATGGTCTACCGTTGGCGCGCCCGCGAGGCGCGTGGCGAAATAGGCAACCGTCGTTGAGTAGACCATGGCCGAATTCCAGCCGAGGAACGCCTTGAAATTCGGATAGGCGAGGAACGCTGGTCCTTGCCGGCCCATCGGGAGAATGAGCGAGGCGGGCAGATTGCCGCTCGGCAATTCGCCCTGCATCGGCTTCACGCCCCACGCGAGCCATTGCGATTGCGGGTGCTGGATCCCGACATCGGCTTCCTGCCACGGCAGGTTCGCAGGCGCGCGCACTTCTTTCAGCCAAGGCTGCCCACGCTGCCAGCCGAGGCTGACCAGGAAGTTGGCCGCCGAGGCGAGCGTATCGGGAACGCTTTTGATCAGATCGCGGCGGCCGTCGCCGTCGAAGTCGACCGCGTTCTTGAGGTAATCGGTGGCGGTGAATTGCATCCCGCCGAATTCGCCGGCCCAGTCGCCGATCATGTCTTCGACACTCTGGTCGCCGCGCTCGATGATGCGCAACGCATCGAAGAGTTGCTGACGGAAGAACTCCGGCCGCCGGCAATCATAGGCGAGCGATGCGATCGCGCTCAGAATGTTGTACTTGCCGAAATTTGCACCGAAGTCGCTTTCCAATCCCCAGAACGCGGTCAGAACCGGCGCGGGCACACCGTACTTCTCCTCGATCCGCGCGAACAGGGACCCGTGCTGCTTTATCTTGGCGAGCCCGGTAGGTATGCGGCCGCCACCGACCATGCGATCGGAAAATTGCAGGAACGTCTGGTTGAAGACGGCCTGGCCGTGGTCGCGCCGGATGATGGCCTGGTCGAAGACCATGCTCGGCGCCGCCGCCGCGATCACCCGCGGCGAGATACCCTGTGCGGCAGCCTCTTTTTTGAAATCCTCGAGCCAGCGCTCGTAGCTGCCGTTGGTGCGGCAGGGCGTAGCGGCAAAAGCGTGTTCCGCGAGCAAGGATCCGAAGACGCAGATTGCTGCTACAAATACCGCTTTTCGCATTGTTCACCGACTCACTTGTTTGAAGGGCTTTCGACTAAATCCGCCAATGCGGGACGCGGGTCAAGCGGCATTGCGGATAACCGCCCGTTGTCATTTCGCAAAGCGTCGGGCAGCATCCCGGCCACAAAATGGCTGGCAGAAGTTTTGGGGCTTCTGGATCGAGGATGACCGGGTCAATCGATTAAACGACAGGAGGATTTCGATGGCTGCCAATCTCCGCTTTTCCAATCCGAAGACGCTCGCAAAGCCGCCGGGCTACAGTTACGTCGTCGAGGCGACCGGGCCGAACAGGCTAATATTCATCGCCGGCCAGCTTGGCCTCGATATGGAGAACAAGCTCGTGGGAGCGCCGGGCGATTTCGGTGCGCAGGCGGAAAAGGCGATTGAAAACCTGAAGCTCGCGCTTGCCGACGCCGGCGCGACGCTCAAGGACGTGGTCAAGATCAACAATTACCTCGTCGATATGTCGCATATCCCGATCTTCCGCGAAGTCCGCGACCGCCACTTCAATACGTCTGCGCCGCCGGCAAGCACGACGGTCGCCATCTCTCAGCTGGCGCGACCAGGCGCGCTGTTCGAGATCGAAGCGATTGCAGTGTTGCCGGCAAAAACCGCAAAAGCGGCGAGGGCGAAACCCGCTACGCGCCGTTCCGCCAAAAAGGTCAAGGCGCGCCGGAAACGCAGGTAGGTAGTACGCAGGTATTGCTCGCTTAGTGCGCTTCATCCCAGTTGTCGGCGGCGCGGGCGTCGACCTGAAGCGGGACGTGCAGCGCGACGGCAGGATCGGGCGCACTCTGCATCGCGCTCTTGATGATCAGCATTGTGCGCTCGACTTCTTTCTCCGGCACTTCGAAGATCAGCTCGTCGTGCACCTGCAGAAGCATGCGTGCATCGAGTTTGTCCTTCCGAAGCTCCGGCTCGATGCGGATCATGGCGCGTCGGATGATGTCGGCGGCCGAGCCCTGCAGGCGAGCGTTGATCGCGGCACGTTCGTTGAACGAGCGGATCGAAGGATTGCTGGCCTTGATGTCGGGGTAGTGGCACTTGCGGCCGAATAATGTGAGCACGTAGCCGTGCTCCCGGCAGAACTCGCGCGTCTCGTCCATGTAGTCGCGTATGCCCGGGAAGCGTTCGAAGTATTTCTTGATGTAGGCGCCTGCTTCCTTGCTTTCGATGCTGAGTTGGGCGGCGAGGCCGAAAGCCGAAATTCCATAGATAATGCCAAAGTTGATCGCTTTTGCGCGGCGGCGCACTTCAGGCGGCATGTCCTTGACCGGGACGCCGAACATTTCCGAAGCGGTCATGGCGTGAATGTCGACGCCATCCTGAAACGCTTTTCGCAAGGTCGGCACATTGGCGACTTCCGAAAGCAGCCTCAATTCGATCTGCGAATAGTCGGCTGAGACGAGCTTCATTCCCGGCGCGGCAACGAAGGCGCGGCGGATCTTGCGTCCATCTTCGGTGCGGACCGGAATGTTCTGCAGGTTGGGTTCGGACGATGAGAGGCGGCCGGTCGATGTTGCCGCGAGCGCGTAGCTCGTGTGTACGCGGTGCGTTTTCGGATTGACGTAGTTCGGCAAAGCCTCGGTATAGGTCGAGCGTAGCTTCGACACCTGCCGCCAGTCGAGAATGACCTGGGGAAGCTTGTGGCCTTGCTCGGCCAGTTCTTCCAGCGTGCGGGCGCCCGTCGACCACTGGCCGGTCTTGGTTTTGGTGCCGCCAGGTAAACCCATCTGGCCGAACAGGATGTCGCCCAGCTGTTTTGGGCTGCCCGGATTCACCTGTGTTCCCGCAATCTTGTTGATGTCGCGCTCAAGCGCCGCTTGCTTCGTGCCGAAGTCATTGGAGAGTTGCGAGAGGACGCCGCGATCAACGGATATGCCGCGTTCCTCCATGCAGGCCAGGACGCGCGGCATCGGCCGCTCGAGTGTTTCGTAAACGCGCGTCACCTTCTCGGCGACCATGCGCGCTTTCAAGGCCTGCCAAAGCCGAAAAATGAGGTCCGCATCTTCGGCCGCGTAGCTCGCAGTGCGGACGATCGGCGTCGCTTCCTGAGTGAACAGCGCCTTTTCCCTGTTTTTGGCGTCGCTGAAGCGGGACGGGTTGCGATTGAAATAGCGCGTTGCGACGCTGTCGAGGTCATGCGAACCCTTGCCGGCATCGAGCACATAGGACATCAGCATCGTATCGTCGTTCGTTCCGAGACGGACGCCGCGGCAGGCGAGAACCAGCCAGTCGCGTTTCACGTCGTGGCCGACCTTGATGATGCTTTGGTCTTCGAAAATCGGCTTGAGCGCTTCAAGCGCGTCACGCTCGGGAATCTGCCCGCTGCAAAGTTTGGCCGCGAACAGGCCCGACGTCTCTCCTTCACTTGCCTCGCGATGGCCGAGCGGCAGATAGGCCGCCTCGTTCGGCGCGACGGCGAGGGCGATGCCGCACAGCGCGGTCTGCATCGGATCAAGACTGGTCGTTTCCGTCTTGATTGCGAAAATGCCCGTGTCGTGAGCGCGCGCAATCCAGTGCTTCAGACGATCGAGCGTTTCGATCGTTTCGTACTTTGTGGGTTCGATCTTGCTTGCGCGCAACGCTTCAAGGCGCCGTTCGGAAAGCGAGATCGGCGTCAGTTGCGCGGAATCCGTTCCCGTGCTGGCCTTGCTTCTGGCGGCGGTGGGGGCAACAAGCGGAAGCTGTCCCTGTCCGCTGGTGCGCCCAGCCTGGACTTCGGATGGCTTCGGTGTCGGCGATATTGCTTGCGCGGCTTCCACCTGGCTCGCGTCGACGCCGGCCTTTTCGCCGACGCGCTGCGTCAACGTTTTGAAACCCATTGCCTTGAGAAATGTGATCAACGCCTTGTAGTCGGGCTCTCTCACCCCGAGGTTTTCGATCGGCACGTCGAGGGGCACGCGATCATCGAGGGTGACAAGTTTTTTCGACATGCGGGCCGCGTCGGCGTTGTCGAGAAGCGCCTGGCGACGCTTGTCCTGTTTGATCTCGGTTGCCCGCTTGAGCAGCGTTTCAAGGTCGCCGTACTCGCCGATCAACTGGGCTGCAGTTTTTATGCCGATGCCCGGCACGCCGGGCACGTTGTCGGTTGAATCGCCGATCAGCGCCTGAACCTCGATGACCTTCGTCGGTGGGACCCCGAATTTTTCGATTACTTCGGGAACGCCAATGCGCACATCCTTCATCGTGTCGTACATGACCACGCACTCATTCACGAGCTGCATGAGGTCCTTGTCGGACGAGACGATGGTGGCGGCCGCGCCGGCTTCGCAGGCGATCCGCGCGTATGTTGCGATCAGATCGTCAGCCTCGTATCCGGCCTGCTCGAGGCAGGGGATCTCGAAGGCATTCACCGCATCGCGGATCAGCGGAAACTGGGGAATGAGGTCGTCCGGAGGCGGTGGTCGGTGCGCCTTGTACTCCTTGTACATCTCCGTGCGGAACGTCTTTTCCGATTTGTCGAAGACCACCGCGAGATGGGTCGGCCGCTCATCCGGCCTCATCTCCTTGAGCAGCTTCCACATCATGTTGCAGAAACCGTAGACCGCATTGACATGCGTGCCGTCGGCGGTGCGCGGCTCAAACCTGATCGCGTGGTACGCGCGGAAGATGTAGCCGGAACCGTCCACCAGGAACACGTGGTCGCCCTTTTTGACGGCGCGGGACGCCGCTTTTGGTGGGGCTGAGGTTGGTGCGGGTGTTTTTGTTTTGGGGCTTGATTTTGCGGAGGCTGGCATGTGCGGAATGTGGGCCCGAAGGCGGCGTTAATCAATCGGCCAGAATATTCGGTCACAGAAAATGCATAGATGCTGCCGCCTCTCGCCACTCGGCATTGCGTCTGCTATGCAGGCCGCGGTCCGGCTTTGACCGGAAGTGGTTTGCCACCTCCATGATGGATCTCCCATGCGCGTTGCCATGATCGGCACCGGCTATGTCGGCCTTGTTTCCGGTGCTTGCTTTGCCGACTTCGGCCATGAGGTCGTCTGCGTCGACAAGGACAAGGCAAAGATCGCGGCGCTGGGCCGCGGTGAGGTGCCGATCTACGAGCCCGGCCTCAATGACCTGGTCGCCAGCAATACGCGCGCCGGCAGGTTGAAATTCACGACTGAACTCCCTGGCGCGGTCGCCTCAGCCGATGCGATCTTCATCGCGGTTGGTACGCCCTCGCGCCGCGGCGACGGCTTCGCAGACCTGAGCTTCGTTCACGATGCCGCACGCGAGATTGCGCGCGCGCTCGACGGTTTCACGGTCGTGATCACCAAATCAACCGTGCCGGTCGGTACCGGCGACGAGGTGGAACGCATCATCCGCGAGACACGGTCCGATGCCGACTGCGCGGTCGTCTCAAATCCGGAATTCCTCCGCGAAGGCGCGGCCATTCAGGACTTCAAGCATCCTGACCGCATTGTCATCGGTACGCCTGACGCTCGCGCGCGTGAGATCATGAGCGAATTGTACCGGCCGCTCTACCTCAACCGTTCGCCGATACTCTTCACCGACCGCCGTACGGCCGAGCTCATCAAG
>Ga0126380_10000249_pt1 | contig 16216 bp, 13 predicted proteins | sample PanSoiMetPlot_26_FD_92544 | JGI IMG/M metagenome (GOLD analysis project Ga0126380, IMG submission 92544) | Tropical forest soil microbial communities from Panama - MetaG Plot_26 | ecosystem: Environmental > Terrestrial > Soil > Tropical forest > Bulk soil | place: Panama | collected 2016-02-17
CGCCAGGCGCTCAACGCCGAGATCAACCAGCACACCGTGAAGCGCACCAGCGCCGACTGGGTCGAGCGCTTCAACCAGGCCGGCGTTCCGTGCGGGCCGATCTACACCATCGACCAGGTCTACGCCGATCCGCAGGTGGTGCATCTCGGTATGGCGCAGAGCGTGAAAAAGAACGGCAAGGCGCTGCGCATGGCTGGCCAGCCGATGTCGCTGTCGCGCACGCCGAGCAGGCTGGTCGCGCCGCCGCCGGATCTGGGCCAGCATACCGATGCCATTCTCACGGAGTTCGGCTTCAAGCCGAAGGAGATCGCCGCGCTGCGTGCCGCCAAGGCAGTGTGACGGCAAGGCTTCACGAGTCAGGATCGTGCCATGAGTGAAACCGACAAAATGTTGTCGCGCCGCGAGGGCGGCGTCGGCCATCTGATCTTCAACAATCCGGAGCGCCGCAACGCCGTGTCGCTCGACATGTGGGAAGCCGCGACGAGAATCCTCGACGGTTTCGCGCGCGACAGCGACGTGCGCGTGGTCGTGGTGTCGGGCGCCGGCGGCAAGGCGTTCGTCTCCGGCGCCGACATTTCCCGCTTCGGCGACGAGCGCTCGACCGAGCAGGCGGTTGCCCACTACAACGCCACGGTCGACCGCGCCAACACCACCTTCTACGAGTTCCCAAAGCCGACCATCGCCATGATCCGCGGCTACTGCCTGGGCGGCGGGCTCGGGCTGGCGGTGTGCTGCGATCTGCGCATCTGCTCCGACAATGCGCGTTTCGGCATTCCGGCGGCCAAGCTCGGCCTCGGTTATGCGTTCCCCGGGATCAAGCGCCTGTCCGATCTGGTCGGGCCGTCCTTCGCCAAAGAGATTTTCTACACCGCGCGCCAGTTCGACGCCGAGGAGGCGCGCACCATGGGCCTGGTCAATCGCGTCGTGCCCGACGCCGATCTCGAGACCTATGTGCGGGACTATGCCGACACCATCGCCGGCAACGCGCCGCTGACCGTCAACGCCGTCAAATATGTTGTCGGCCAGGCCGTGAAGGACGAAAGCCAGCGCGACCTTGCCCGGGCCGCCGAGCTGGTCAAAAAATGCTTCCAGAGCAACGACTACGTTGAAGGCCGCAACGCTTTCATGGAGAAGCGCAAGCCGGTCTTTACGGGAACCTGAGGAGGCGACGTGGCATCCGTCGAGTTGCGTGGGTTGACCAAGCGCTACAACGCGCTGGCGGTGGTCGACAACGTGTCGCTGCGCGTCGACCACGGGCTGCTGGTGTGCCTGCTGGGACCGTCCGGCTGCGGCAAGACCACGACGCTGCGGCTCATTGCCGGCTTCATCGAGCCGTCCGAGGGCGAGATCGCCGTGGGCGACCGCGTCGTGTCGACGCGGAGCCGCACGCTGCCGCCCGAGCGGCGCAACATGTCGATGATCTTCCAGAGCTACGCCCTGTGGCCGCACATGACGGTCGCCGAGAACATCGTCTACGGCCTCAAACTGCGGAAGCTTCACCGTGATACGATCGACCGCAAGCTGAAGGCGATTCTCGACACCACGCGCCTACAGGCCCTGGCCGACCGTTATCCGGGCGAGCTGTCGGGCGGCCAGCAGCAGCGGGTTGCGCTGGCGCGGGCGCTGATCGTCGAGCCCGAGACGCTCCTGCTCGACGAGCCGCTGTCCAACCTCGACGCCAATCTGCGCGAGGAGATGCGGTTCGAGGTGCGGCGGCTGCATGACGAATACCGCTACACCACCGTCTACGTCACCCACGATCAGTCCGAAGCCATGACCACGGCCGATCTCATCGCCGTGATGAACGCCGGCAGGATCGAGCAGCTCGGCCCGCCCGAGGACATCTACGAGCGGCCGCGCTCGGAGTTCGTGGCCCGCTTCATCGGCTCGAGCAACGTGGTGAAGGGAAAGACGTTGGACAAGGACCGCATCGCCGTCGCCGGCGCGTCGCTGCGCTGCAGCGGCGCCAGCCTCGCGGCCGGGGGCGAAACCGCGGTGTCCATTCGCCAGCACGACATCCGGCTCGTCCCGAAGCCCTCCGACGGCGCCGAGAACGTCCTTCCGGGCATGGTGGTGCGGCAAGTGTTCCTTGGAAACAGCCGCGACTATATGGTTCAACTGGCTGACGGGACGCAGCTTCGCGTGGTGACCTCGCCGGAGGAAAACGTCGCGCAGGGATCATCGGTGTGGCTGCACCTCCCGCCGGAGCGCTGCCGCGCGCTGACCGGCTGAAACGACAAAACGCGGTCCAGGGAGAACGCAATGAGAAAACCGTCCCGACGCGCCGTTCTCAAGGGCGCGGGTGCCGCAGGCCTCGCCGTCTTCGCCTCGCCGATCAGGGCCGCGGCGCCGCCGGCGGAACCGATCACGCCCGCCCTGATCGAGGCAGCCAGGAAGGAAGGCAAGGTTGTCTGGTACACCTCGATCGACCTGTCGGCGGCCGAGCGCGTCGCCAAGTCGTTCGAGGCGAAATTTCCCGGCATCCCGGTGCGCGTCGAGCGCAATGGCGCCGAGCGGCTGTTCCAGCGCATCGGCCAGGAATATTCCAGCAACATTCACGCCGTGGACGTGGTCAACACGTCGGATGCCTCCCACGTGATCCCGTGGAAGCGCAACGGTTGGCTCGCCGCCTATGTACCCGAGGATGTGGCCAAGCACTTTCCGGCCGAACACAAGGACCCGGACGGCACCTACGCCAGCGCCCGCGTCACGCTGTGCCCGATCGCCTACAACACCAACCTGGTCAAGCGCGAGGAGGCGCCGAAGAGCTATGCCGACCTGCTCGATCCGAAATGGGCCGGCAAGATCGTCAAGGCGCACCCCGGCTACAGCGGCACGATCCTGACGGCGACCTACCAGATCGCGCGCGATCTCGGCTGGTCGTATTTCGAGAAGCTCGCCCAGCAGAAGATCATGCAGGTGCAGTCCGCCACCGATCCGCCGAAAAAGCTGGCGCTCGGCGAGCGCGCCATCATGGCCGACGGCGGCGAGTACGTCGCCTTGCAGATGAAGGAAAAAGGCGATCCGATCGAGATCGTCTATCCGGCCGAAGGCACGCCGCTCATCGTCGGCCCCAATGCCATTTTCACGAACGCGCCGAACCCCAACGCCGCCCGGCTGCTGCAGAGCTACATGTTCACGCCCGAGGGCCAGCAGGTGATGATCGACTCCGCGGGCATGCATTCGGCGCATCCGCTGACCAAGGAAAAGCCGGGCCGCACGTCGCTGTCGCAGATCAAGCTGATGAAGGACGACGCGGAAGCGGTCGAACGTGAGACCGAGAACCTCAAGAAGCGGTACACGCAGATCTTCAAAGTCTGAGGTCGACCATGCACAAGCGAATTTCACGACGTGACGTTCTCAAGGGCTCGGGCGCGCTCGGCCTCACGGTCTTTGCCTCGCCAGTCCGCGCGGCCGCACCGCCGGCGGAAGCGATCACGCCGGCCCTGATCGAGGCGGCGCAGAAAGAAGGTAAGGTCGTCTGGTACACGTCGGTCGACCTGCCGCTGGCGGAACGGATCATGAAATCCTTCCAGGAGCGGTTTCCCGGCGTCGTGCCGCGGGTGGAGCGCTCCGGCGCCGAGCGCATCTTCCAGCGCATCGGCCAGGAATATTCGAGCAACATCTTCGCGGTCGACGTGGTCAATTCGTCCGACGCCGCCCATCTGATCCTGTGGAAGCGCAATGGCTGGCTTCTGCCCTACGTTCCGGAGGACGTGGCCAAGCACTTTCCGGCAGAACACAAGGACGCAGACGGAACCTTTGCGAGCTTCCGCGTCTTTCTCTGTCCCATGGCTTACAATACCAATCTGGTGAAGGCCGACGAGGCGCCGAAAAGCTATGCCGACCTGCTCGATCCGAAATGGGTCGGCAAGATCGTCAAGGCGCATCCCGGCTACAGCGGCACCATCCTCACCGCCACCTACCAGATGGCGCGCGACGTCGGCTGGCCGTTTTTCGAGAAGCTCGCCCAGCAGAGGATCATGCAGGTCCAATCGGCAGCCGATCCGCCCAAGAAGCTGGCGCTCGGCGAGCGCGCCATCATGGCGGACGGCGTCGAGTACTTGCTGTTCCAGCTCAAGGAGAAGGGCGATCCGATCGAGATCATCTATCCGACCGAGGGCACGCCGCTCATCGTCGGCCCCAATGCCGTCTTGAAGAATGCGCCCAACCCGAACGCCGCACGGCTGCTGCAGAGCTGGATGCTCTCGGCCGAATGCCAGCAGCTCTGCATCGACTTCGGCGGATTACGGTCGGCGCACGCGCTCGCCAAGGAGAAGCTTGGCCGCAAGCCGCTGCGCGAGATCAAGATCATGAAGGACGATGCCGCGGCGGTCGAGAAGGAGAGCGAGGCAATCAAGAAGCGCTACACGCAGATCTTCAAGGTGTAAGCGCCACCGTACCGGAGGAAACGATATGAGGAAGCGCGGATTCTCGCGCCGCGACGTGCTCAAGGGGTCGACCGCGCTCGCTGCCACTGTGTTCGCGTCGCCGCTGCGGGCGGCGCCCCCGCCGGCCGAGGCGATCACGCCGGCGCTGATCGAGGCGGCGAAGAAAGAGGGCAAGCTCGCCTTCTACACCGCCATGGACCTCGCCTTTGCCCAGCAGCTCGCCAAGGCGTTCGAGGCGAAGTTTCCCGGCATCGCGGTACGCGTGGAGCGCTCCGGCGCCGAGCGCATCTTCACCCGCATCGGCCAGGAATATGGCGCCAACATCCACTCGGTCGACGTGGTCAACACGGCCGATCAGGCCCACTGCATCGTCTGGAAGCGCAACGACTGGCTGGCGCCCTATCTGCCGGAGGATGTCGCCCGGCATTTCGACAAGGCCTACTGCGATCCCGATGCGCTGCATGTGACCACGCGCATCCTGGTCTCGCCGATCGCCTACAACACCAACCTGGTGAAGGCCGAGGAGGCGCCCAGGAGCTTTGCCGATCTGCTCGATCCCAAATGGGCCGGCAAGCTGGTCAAGGGACATCCGGCCTACAGCGGCACCATCATGAATGCGACGTTCCAGATAGCCCGCGATCTCGGCTGGGACTATCTGGAGAAGCTTGCCCGGCAGCGCGTGATGCAGGTCCAGTCGGCGACCGATACGCCGAAGAAGATCGCCCTCGGCGAGCGCGCCGTGATGGTCGACGGCGCCGGCTACCTCGTCATCCGCTCCAAGGAAGAAGGGCAGCCGGTCGAGATCGTTTATCCGGAGGAGGGCACGCCGCTCGCCACCAGCCCGAGTGCCGTGTTCAAGGCGGCGCCCAATCCCAACGCCGCGCGCCTGTTCCAGAACTGGATGCACGGGCGCGAGGGGCAGCAGATGATCATCGACGCCGCCCGCCAGTATTCCGCCCATGACCAGGCCGAGGAAAAACCGGGCGTTCGCCCGCTGGCGCAGATCAAGCTGATGAAGGAGGATCCCGAAGGCGTCGAGAAGGGCGCCGAGGAGGTCAAGCGGCGCTACGCGCAGATCTTCAAGGTGTGACCGTGACCATCGCGTTGCCCGCTGAGCTTGCCGAACGGCGCGCATCGAGGTTCGATGTCTCGTTGCCGGTGCTGATCGCGTTCGCGGCGCTGCTGTGCATCCTGATCGTCCTGCCGGTCTCGTGGCTCGTCTACTACGGCTTCAGCGTCGTCGATCCGGCGAGCAAGGCGCGCGCCTTCACGCTCGAGCATTTCCGCACGCTGTTCACCGATCCGGACTTCCTCGACCCGCTGCTCACCACTGTCACCATCGCGGTCTCGTCGAGTGCGATCTGCTGCGCCGTCGCGGCGCCCATGGGCTGGCTGGTGGCGCGCACCGATCTGCCGTTGACCGCCACGATCCGGGCGCTGGTGACGGCGTCGTTCGTGACCCCACCGTTCCTCGGTGCGATCGCCTGGGAAATCCTGGCGGCCCCCAACAGCGGCTTGCTCAATCAGCTCTACCGCACCATCACCGGCGCAGGGCAGGACGAGTATCTGCTCAACATCTACTCGCTGCCGGGGCTGATCTTCGTGATCTCCTGCTACACGTTCCCCTACGTGTTCGTGCTCATCGCCAACGCCCTCGACCGCATTCCGGGCGATCTCGAGGACGCCTCCGCGATCCTCGGCGCCGACACCTGGATGACGGCGCGCAAGGTGACGGTTCCGCTCGCGTTGCCGGCGCTGGTGGCCGGCGCGCTGGTGGCATTCCTGCAGGCGATGATCCTGTTCGGCTCGCCCGCCATCCTGGCGCTGCCCGCCGGCTTCCACACCATGACAACGAAAATCTGGAGCCTGTTCCAGTATCCGCCCAAGCCCGAGCTTGCAGCGGCCGCTTCCCTGCCGCTGCTCGTGCTCACGGTGTTCCTGCTGCGCGCCCAGCACTTCATCCTCGGCCGCAAGGGCTATTCCGTGGTGGGCGGCAAGTCGGGCGACCCGCGGCTGGTCAAGCTCGGATGGGCGGTCTGGCCGGCGCTCGCCTTCGTGTTCTGCGTCCTGATGCTGCCGGTATTTTTGCCCTATTTCGCGCTGTTCAACGCCGCGTTCTCGCGCATTGCCACGACGCTGATCTCGCCCGCGAGCGCCACCTTGCACAACATCTACTTCACGTTCTTCGAACTGTCCTCGACGCAGGTCGCGCTCAAGAACACGCTGATCCTCGGTACGCTCTCGGCCACCATCGGCACATTGCTGGCCCTGGTGATCAGCTACGTGACGGCGCGCAAGGCAATCACCGGCCACCGCGTGCTCGCGTTCCTGGCGACGGCGCCGATCGCCATTCCGGGGATCGTGCTCGGCGTCGGCCTGTTCCTGAGCTACACGCGCCCGCCTTTCGTGCTCTATGGCACCTTGTGGATCCTGCTTATCGCCTATGTGACCATCGAGCTGCCGGCCGCGTATCAGCAACTGCAATCGGCCTTTCGCGCCGTGCATCCCGATCTCGAGGATGCCAGCCGCATTCTCGGCGCGACGCAGCTGCAGGCGCTGCGCCACATCACGGCGCCGCTCCTGCGAACCAGCGTGATCGCCACCTGGTGCTTCATCTTCGTGTCCACCATCCGCGAGCTGTCGGCGGCCATCATGCTGTTTACCTCCGAGACTAAGGTGGTCTCGGTCCTGATCTTCGACCTCAAGGAAAGCGGCGATCTCGGAGCGATCGCGGTGCTCGGCCTCTCGATGCTGCTGATCACCTTCGCCGTGGTGATTTTCGTCAACCGCATCCCCGGCTTCGGCGTGCGCCTGCGCAACACCTAGCCAGAACTGTCCGTCCCCGTGAGTTCCTCCCTGCCTGCCGTGTCCGTCGCCGAACGCCTGGCCGAGCGCATCGCGGCGCTCGATCCGGCGCGGCTGCCGATGGCCGTGCGGGCAAAATGCGAGGAGCTGCTGATCGACGTGATCGGGCTCGCGATCGCGGCGCGCCGCGAGGATTACGTTCAGGCTGCGCGCGCCGCCTGGGACGACGGCGGCGTATGCACGGCGATCGGCCACGCCGAGCCGGTGAGCGCCGCGGGCGCCGCCTTCGTCAACGGGACGGCGGTGCACGGCGAGGACTTTGACGACACGTTCGAGGGCGGGCCCGTGCATGCTGGCGCCGTGATCGTGCCGTCGGTGCTCGCCGCGTGCGAGCGGCACGGCGCTGACGGCCCGGCGGCGCTCTTCGGTATCGCGGTCGGGGTCGAGACCATGTGCCGCCTGAGCCTGGTGGTGCCCAAGGCGGTGCACCGCGCCGGCTTCCATCCGACCGCGGTGCTCGGCGCCGTGGGGGCCGCGGCCGGCGTCGGCGCCGCGCTCCGGCTCAACCAGCGGCAGCTGGTCGACGCGCTGGGCAACGTCGGCAGCATGGCGGGCGGCATCATCGAATATCTCGCCGAGGGCGCCTGGACCAAGCGGCTTCACCCGGGCTGGGCGGCGCAATCGGGGTTGCGCGCGGCGCTGCTCGGGCGCGCCGGCTTCCTCGGGCCGCGCACCGTGTTCGAGGGCGTGCACGGCCTGTTCAACGCCTTCGCGCATACGGCGGACGGCGACTACGACGCGCTGCTGGGGGACTTCGGCACCCGCTGGGTGACGGAAACGCTCGCCTTCAAGCCCTATCCGTGCGGCACCATGACTCATCCGTACATCGACTGCGCCCGGCGTCTCGCGGCGCGCGGGGTCAAGGCCGCGGATATCGCGGAACTCGTGTGCGAAGTGGGCGAGGGGACGGTGCACCGGCTGTGGGAGCCGCTCGCCGACAAGCAGCGTCCGCCCAACGGCTATGCGGGGAAATTCTCCACGCCCTATTGCCTGGCCTATGGCTTCGTGCACGGCGGCGTCGGCCTCGAGGCGTTCACCAATGCGGCGGTGCGCGACGGCGACGTGCTCGCGCTCGCCGCCAAGGTGACATACGCGATCGACCCCAAGAATCCCTATCCGGCGAACTATACCGGCCATATCCGCGCGACTTTGCGCGACGGGACCTCGGTCGAGGAGCGCCAGCCGCACCTGCGCGGCGGCGCGCATGAGCCGCTCGCCCGCCGCGACATCGAGGACAAGTTCAGGCTCAATGCCCGCCATGGCGGTTGGGAGGGCGAGCGGATCGACGCCGCGCTGGCGCTGGCACGCACGTTGTTCGACGGCCGCGTCGATCTCAAAACGCTTCGAGGGTAACGCATGAACGGCAACCGCGAGCTCGACGGGCGCGTGGCGATCGTCACCGGCGCCGGCCGCAACATCGGCCGCGCCATCGCGCTGGAACTGGCGGCGGGCGGCGCCGCCGTCGTCGTCAACGTCCGCGCCAACCAGGACGAGGCCCGCGCCGTGGTCGGCGAGATCGAGGGGAGCGGCGGCGCCGCACTCGCTTTTGCCGGCGACGTCGCCGACGCGGCCGCGATGGAAAAGATGGTCGCCGCCGCCGTCGCGCGGTTCTCGCGCGTCGATTACCTGGTCAACAACGCCGCCATGCGCGGCGAGAAGCCGCTCGCGGACATGACCTATGCGGAGTGGCGCAAAATCTTCGCCGTCATCCTTGACGGCGCGTTCCACTGTGTGAAGGCGTGCCTGCCGCACCTCAAGCAGAGCGGCGCCGGGGCCATCGTCAACATCGGCGGCCTGAGCGCGCATGCCGGCTCGAAGCACCGGGTGCACGTCGTCGCCGCCAAGGCCGGGCTGGTGGGATTGACTCGCGCGCTGGCGCATGACCTCGCCGACGACAACGTGACGGTGAACTGCGTGGCGCCTGGCCTCGTCGCCACCGCGCGCGAAAAGGGCTTTGTCGAGCCGCAGCACCACGCCATCCACCACACGCTGTCGGGCAAGCGCGGCGCGCCGGAAGACGTCGCCACCCTGGTGCGCTTCCTGTGCGGGCCGGGTGCGCGCTACATCACGGGCCAGGTGATTCACGCCAACGGCGGCGCCTTCATCGGTTGAAGCCCCGGCCGTCCGCGCTCGTCATTGCCTGGCCCCGGATCAGGTCCGGGCAGGCTTGACCCGGCAATCCATCTCATTGATTGATGAAAATGCTTTTTCGATGGATGCGCGGGTCGAGCCCGCGCAATGACGCGACAATGACAAATCCATTCCGTCTCGACGACAAGGTCGCCGTCATCACCGGGTCGAGCCGCGGCATAGGCCGCGCCATCGCCGAGAGCATGGCGGGGCTCGGTGCCAAGGTGGTGATCTCCAGCCGGAAGGCGGAGGCCTGCGAAGCGGTGGCACAGGAGATCGCCGCCAAGGGTGGCACTGCCGCGGCCATCGCCTGCAACGTCGGCCGCAAGCCTGAGGTCGAGGCGCTGGTGGCGGAAACCAACCGCCGCTTCGGCCACATCGACATCGTGGTGTGCAACGCCGGCATCAACCCGGTGTTCGGCCCATTGCTGCATCTCACCGACGAGGCGTTCGACAAGGTCATCGCCACCAACGTGAAGAGCATTCTTTGGCTGTGCAATCTCACCATTCCGGCCATGGCGCAGCGGGGTGACGGCGCCGTCATCGTCGTGTCGTCGATCGCCGGCCTGCGCGGCACCGACATGCTCGGCCTGTACGGGATTTCGAAGGCTGCCGACCTCGCGCTGGTGCGCAACCTCGCCACCGAATGGGGGCCGCGCAAGGTGCGCGTCAACGCCATCGCGCCCGGAATCATCAAGACCGAGTTCGCCCGCGCCCTGTGGGAGAACGAGGAGATGATCAGGCGCCGCAACGCCCAGACGCCGCTGCGCCGCATCGGCATGCCGGAGGAGATCGGCCCGATCGCGGCATTCCTGGCCTCGCCGGCCGCCAGCTACATTACCGGCCAGGTCATCGTCGCCGACGGCGGCGTCACGATTGCCTGACGCGCAACGGCACCACCGTCCGGTCCACCACAGCGATCGCGTCGCTGCGGCTGAAGTCCAGGCCGAAGGTTTGGGCGAGCCCGGTCCGGCCCGCCGGCGTGATTTTCATGGCGCGCGTGTCGCGGTCGCGCCGCAGCCAACCCAGGTCGAGGCAGCGGCGGCAGATTTCGCTGCCGACCAGGCCGGCGAGGTGATAGCGGCGCTCGCTCCAGTCGAGACAGGGGCGGCAGAAAATGCGCTTCGTCCGCGACTTCGGCGTCAGGTCCGCGCCGAAGTCGCACAGGAACGTGGCGCCTGACGGCGTCAGCTCGCCGCCGTCCTCGCTCAGCACGACGTGGCCGTTGGCCGTGAGCGCATCGGCTATGGCGACGCCGAGTTTTCCCGCCAGGTGGTCGTAGCAGGTGCGCGCGAAGCGCAGCGCCTCGTCGCGGGCCGAGCGCGGCTGGTAGCGCGGCGGCACCTCGATGGCGGCGACCGCCTTCATGCTTTCGAGCATCGCGGCGACCAGCGGCGAGGCGATGCGATAGTAGCGAAAGCGGCGCTGCCGGGTGACGGCGATGAGCCGCGCCTCGAGCAGTTTTGCGAGATGCTCGCTGGCGGTCGAGCGCGAGACGCGCGCAAGGTACGCAAGCTCGCTGCTGGTCAGTGCCTGGCCGCCCATGAGCGCGGCCAGCATCGTGGCGCGCGCCGTGTCGCCGACGAGCGCCGCGACCTCGACCAGATTGGCGGCGGCAACCATGATCAAGCCTAGCGTTCTCCCGCCGCCCCCCGCAAGCAACGACGGTTCGGCACGCGCCGAACTTGTGGCACGCGACACGCCGGCAAAGTGCTGCAAGAGTCGGCGGCATGCTTGGCGAAGCGATGGAGGACGACATGAAGCGCGTGCCGCTGCGCGTGGAGCCGTTTTCGACCTGGCTGGAGCGGCGCCGCAAGGGCCCTGTCTTTCCCGTCATTGTGGCCGGCGAGACCGTCTACGTGTCCGGCCTGCCCCCGTTCGATCCGGCGACCGGCGAGATCAAGCCACTGGCGTTCGAGCGGCAGGCCGAGATCGTGCTCGAACAGATGAGACAATGCGTGGAGGCGGCCGGCTCGTCGCTCGAGCGCGTGGTCAAGTGCAACGTCTATTGCACGCCCGACACGTCGCACTTCGCCACGTTCAACAACGTCTATGCGCGCTATTTTCCCGCCGATTCGCCGGCGCGCATTTTTCTCCACGTGCCGTCCTGGCCGGGGCCGTTCGACATCGAGATCGATTGTGTGGCGGTGGTGTGAGGGGCTTGCGCCGTAGGGTGGGCGAAGGCGCGCAAGACTCGGCGCATCAACAGCATGATGCGAGCGACGCGCGCCGTGCCCACGCGTCTTTTCTTTGCGGGGGCCGCACGCGTGGGCACGGCGCGATCGAAACGCAACGCGCATTGCGCGCGTGGCGTTCGCGCACCTTTGCCCACCCTACGGCGAACTATTCGCGGCGCGTCGTTCTACCCCCGCTTCACGCCACTCTGCGCCGCCGCCAGCGACGACTTCACCCGCTCGGGCGAGAACGGCACGCGGCGGATGCGCACGCCGGTGGCATCGAAGATCGCGTTGGCGATCGCCGCCGCCACCGGGCGGATCGACGGCTCGCCGGCGCCGGTGGGATCGACCTCCGGCCGGTTGATCAGCACCACGTCGACCTTCTCCGGCGTCTCCGTGATGTCGAGGATCGGGTAGGTCATCCAGTCGACGCTGGTCACCGCACTGTTGTCGAACTGGACTTCCTCCCACAGCGTGCGGCTCACGCCCTGCACGATGTTGCCTTCGATCGTGGTTTTGAGCTGCTTCGGGTTGATGATCTGGCCGCAGTCATGGGCAACCGTGAACTTGCGCGCCCAGATCTTTCCGCTCTGCCGGTCGACATCGACCTCGGCCACGATCGCCACCCGGGTGCCGTTGCGCTGCGCATAGGCGATGCCGCGTCCCGACACCTTGCTGCCGCTCTGGTCGCGCCGCGGCGACGGCCGCGTCTGCCAGCCCGATTTTTCCGCCGCCGCCTTGATCACGGCGATATCGCGCGGGTTCTTCACGTGGCGCAGCCGGAACTCGACCGGGTCGAGGTCAAGGCTCGCCGCCACTTCGTCCATGAACGACTCGCTGGCGAAGTGGATCTGCGGCCCCACCGGGTCGCGCAGGTGGCTCGAGCGCAGCGGCGAGGCGCGGTCGAGCAGCGGCGGGATCGTTTCCCACGCCATGCGCTTGTGCGTGAACTCGTAGGATTCCGCCGGCACGCCGAACCCGTCGCCGGACTTCAGCTCCACGCCGCGGAAGTGTCCGGCGAGCGTGTCATGCGGCTTGCCGCCGTTGGTGTTCACGTCGACGCGCGAGAACGCCTTGCTCAGGAAGTCGTAGGCGATCACCTGGCCGGAGGCATCGATGGCCGCGCGCACGCGATGGGTCGAGGCCGGGCCCTTCGGGTCCCATCCGGTCGCGTCCTCGCGCATGTACTGCACGCGCACCGGCCGGCCGACGGCCTTCGACAGCACGGCGGCGTCCATGGCGGCGTCGTCGGCGTCGCTGCGCCCGTAGGATCCGGGTCCGGTGACCCAGATGGCATGCACCTTCTCCGGGCTCACACCAAGCGTCCCGGCGATACCGTCGCGCACGAAGTGCGACTTCTGCGACCCGGTCCAGCACGTGACCTTGTCGTCCTTCACATCGACCACGGCGCAGGCCGGTCCCATGCAGGCATGCGACTGGAACGGCCATTCGTATTCCGCCTCGACCACGCGTGCCGCGGTGCGGAACGCCTCGTCGACATTGCCCACGGGCTTCGCCTCTTCGCGCTTGCGCACGGGAGCGCGGCGGATGTGGTCATAGATTTCCGCCGTGGTGGGGAAGGGCGGCTTGACCTGCGACCACTCCACCCTGAGCTTCTGTGCCGCCTGGATGGCGCCCCATTCGGTGTCGGCGACGACGCCGAGGAAGCCGTTCTCCCACACTGCCTTGGCCCCCGGGATATCGCGGATAGAGGCTTCGTCGACCTTGGTCGGCACGCTGCCGGCCACCGCCGGACGGATCATGCGCCCGTGCGCCATGCCGGGCACCTTGACGTCGGTGCAGAAATCCTCGGTGCAGAACACCTTTGGCGCAATGTCGTAACGGTCCAGCGGCTGGCCGACGATCTTGTGGTCGCGAAAATCCTTCGGCTTGGCCTTGCCGGGGGCATAGAGAAGGTTGCCGATCTGCTTGTTCCACTCGAGCTGGGTGTTGAAGTAGCGGCCGCCGATCAGCTCGGCGTAGGTCGCCTTCTTGCTCGCATCGGCCTTGGCCTGCACGACGCCGTCGCTGACCGTGAGCTGGTCGGCCGGCAGCCCGAGCTTCGCGGCCGCCAGGTCGACCAGCACGCGCCGCGCTTCCGCGGCGGCCGCGCGCATCTGCTTGCCGCCATGCTGGATGCCGGTGGAGCCCGAGGCGCCGCCCTGGTTCACGCTGTTGGCGGTGTCGCCCATGATCACCCTGACGGCCTTGAACGGCACGTCGAGCTCTTCCGCCACCATCTGGCCGATGGCGGTGAACAGGCCCTGGCCCATGTCCATCTTGCCGAAGAACGCCGACACCGTGCCGTCGGCGTTGATGGCGATATAGGAGTCGAGCTCGTTGGGCACGAGCGGCGGCTTTCCGCCCTGGGCGGCGGCGGAGTTGACCGCCAGCACCGTGTCGAGGCCGACCGGCATGCCGATCGAGACCACGAGCGCGCCGGCACCCTTGAGGATCTGGCGGCGGGAGAATGCCGAAAGCTTTTCCATCCTGGTCATGGTGGCCTCCCTCAACCCATCATCTCGGAGGCGCGCTTGACCGCGCGCAGGATCGCCATGTGGGTGCCGCACCGGCACTTGAGCCCGGTCAGGGCTTCATTGATCTCGGCGTCGGACGGCTTCTTCTTGTCGCGCAGGAACGCGGCCGCCGTCATCATCCACCCGTTGATGCAGTAGCCGCACTGCGGAACTTCCTCCGCCACGTAGGCGGCCTGCAGGGGATGAGGCTTCTCCGCCGTGCCGAGCCCGGCCAGCGTCGTGACCTTGGCGTTGCCGACCGCGGACATCGGCGTCACGCAGGAGCGCACCGGCTGGCCGTCGAGATGCACCGTGCAGGCGCCGCATTGCGCGAGCCCGCAGCCGAAGTGCGGATTGTTGAGGCCGATGTCGTTGCGCAGGGCATAGAGCAGCGGCATGTCGGGATCGGCCTCGATCGTGTGCGGCTTGCCGTTGACCTCGAGAGTGAATCGTTGGTCCATCGTCGCGTGTCCTTCCGGTCCATGATTTGGATTGGCGGGCGTTGCGCCGTCCGCGTCGATGCGAACGACTCTAATCCAACCACCCCAGGTTGGGAACACGGAACTGGCCGCAACTTTGCGTGAAGCGCCGGATCAGCCGCCTTCGCCGGCCTCGGCTTCCTTGAGCTTCTCGCGCCAGTCCTTGCGGCGCAGCATGAACGAGGCGGCCGACAGCAGCAGCAGCGCCAGGCTGGCGACGAGCAGGCTCAGCGCGATCCCGCGCTGGAAGAAGATCAGGTAGTTGCCGTTGGACATGATCAGCGACTGGCGCAGGCTCTGCTCGAATACCGGCGCGATCACCAGGCCGAGCACCAGCGGCGCCGGATCGAAGCCGAACTTGCGCAGCGCGTAGCCGAGCACGCCCATGATCAGCATGATCCACACGTCGACGATCGAGTGGCTCACTTCGTAGACCCCGATGATGCAGAACATGATGATGAGCGGGTAGAGGTAGGCGTAGGGGATGCGCAGCACGCTCACGAACAGCCCGACCAGCGGCAGGTTGAGCGCCAGCAGCATCAGGTTGCCCACATACATCGAGGCGACGAAGCCCCAGAACACGTCGGGATGCTCGTTGACGAGCTGTGGTCCGGCCGCGACGCCATGGATCATCAGGGCGCCGATGAGCACGGCGGTGATCGGCCCGGTCGGCAGGCCGAGCGCCAGCATGGGGACGAAAGCGCCGGTCGAGGCGGCATTGTTGGCCGATTCCGGGCCGGCGACGCCCGCCACCGCGCCATGGCCGAACTGTTCCGGATGCCGGGAAACGCGCTTCTCCAGCGCATATGACAGGAAGCTGGAAATGATGTGCGCCGAGCCCGGGATGATGCCGATGACGAACCCGAGCACCGAGCCGCGCGCGATGGGCATGGCGGACTCGCGCCATTCGCGCCGGGTCGGCAAGAGCTCGCGCAGCTTGGGCGCGATCACCTCGCCGGTCACCCGGGTGCTGGGTGTGGCCAGGATCTCGCCGAGCCCGAACAGGCCGACCGCCACCGGCACGATGCCGATGCCGTCGCCCAGTTCGGGCAGATCGAAGCTGTAGCGGAAATGGCCGGTCATGTTGTCGATGCCGATCATGCCCAGCATCAGGCCGGTGCACGCCATGGTCAGGGTGCGCACCAGCGAGGTCGACGACATGTAGGCCAGGAAGATCAGGCCCAGCACCAGCAGCGCGGTGTACTCCGGCGGACCGAACTTGAGCGCGATATCGGCCAGCGGCGGCGCCACGATGGTGAGCACGATGATGCCGAACGTGCCGGCGACCCACGATCCCACGGCGGCGATGCACAAGGCGGCGCCGGCGCGGCCGTTCTTGGCCATGGCATGGCCGTCGATGCAGGTCATCACCGACGACGCTTCGCCCGGGATGCGCATCAGGATCGAGGTGGTCGAGCCGCCGTACTGCGAGCCGTAGTAGATGCCGGCCAGCATGATGACGGCCTGGGTGGCGTTCAGGCCGAACGTGACCGGCAGCAGGATGCTGATGCCGGACAGCGGGCCGATGCCCGGCAGCACGCCCACCAGCGTGCCCACGAGACAGCCGAGGAACGCGTACCAGACGTTGTCGGGCTGGAGGGCGACCGCAAAGCCGTGCAGGAGACTGACGAGGGTGCTTTCCACGCTACTGGTCCCAA
>Ga0126380_10000251_pt1 | contig 16197 bp, 8 predicted proteins | sample PanSoiMetPlot_26_FD_92544 | JGI IMG/M metagenome (GOLD analysis project Ga0126380, IMG submission 92544) | Tropical forest soil microbial communities from Panama - MetaG Plot_26 | ecosystem: Environmental > Terrestrial > Soil > Tropical forest > Bulk soil | place: Panama | collected 2016-02-17
CGGTGTCCTTCGTGTAGGGGGTGGAGGGGCCGCCTGTGGCAGGCGCGGCCCGGTGCAGGGAGGAGAGCGTCATGACTGAGCCGACGGTGTTGCTGAGTGGCCTGGGGATTCCGGAGTCGCCGCGGTGGCACGAGGGGCGACTGTGGTTCTGCAACTGGGTCGACCGGCAGGTCGTGGCCGTCGGCCTCGACGGCGCGTCGGAGGTCACCCCGGTGCGGAACGCGAGGCTGACGGGGTACTCCATCGACTGGCTGCCCGACGGCAGGCTACTGATGACCGGAGACGACCTGCGGCGCCAAGAACCCGACGGGTCGATGGTCACGATTGCCGAGCAACGGGCGAACGAGATCGTGGTGGACGGGCGCGGCAACGTGTACCTCAACGGCGCGGACTTCGACTTCGCCGGCGGTGAGGCGCCCAAACCCGGCTACGTCAAGCTCCTCACGCCCGACGGCGAACTGTGTCAGGTCGCGGACGACATCCAGTTCCCCAACGGGATGGTCATCACCCCGGACAACCGGACGCTGATCATCTCCGAGTCGTTCGCCGGGCGGCTCACCGCGTTCGACGTCGGCCCGGACGGCGGGCTGATCAACCGGCGGGTGTTCGCCGAAGGCCTCGGCCCGGACGGCATCTGCCTGGACGCCGAAGGCGCGGTCTGGGTCTCGGACGGCGGCTCCGCAATCGTCCGGGTCGCCGAGGGCGGCCGGGTCCTGCAGCGGGTCGAACTGTCCGAAAGCCGGGCGCCGTTCGCGCTGATGCTCGGCGGCCCGGACCGGCGGACCCTGTTCATCCTGACCGCCGAATGGCGCAAGGCCGACGGCATCACCAACAACCTCGACCGGCTGGCCAACGGGCCGCGCACCGGGCAGATCCTGACCCTCCCCGTCGAGGTCCCCGGCGCCGGCCGGCCATGAGCGGGCAGCGGCCGGCCACGACCCCCGCCACCGCCGCTGCCCAAGCTCGTGGCCCGGCGTCGCACGCGGCGGCCATCGACGGGCCTGACGGCGCCGCGTGGGTACCGCTGATCAAGGGCGATGTCGCTGGCCGCGGGTCACTGGTACGCCTTCGCCTGGATCCGGTACAGCTCGGAGTACCGCCCGCCCCGGGCCATCAGCTCGTCGTGGCTGCCGACCTCCGCCACGCGCGCGCCGTCGAGGACCACGATGAGGTCGGCCATGCGGACGGTGCTGAACCGGTGCGATACGAGGATCGTCGTGCTCCCGCCCTGCCGGGCCTGCCGCGCCCGGCTGGCGTACCGCTCGAACAACTGATGCTCGGTCTCGGCGTCGAGCGCGGCCGTCGGCTCGTCCAGCGCCGCGACCAGCGGCTCGTCGCGCATGAACCCGCGAGCCAGGGCCAGCTTCTGCCACTGGCCGTAGGAGATGTCGACGCCGTCGTGCCAGGTCGGGCCGAGTTGCGTGCGCAGGCCCGTGGGCAAGGTCTCGACGACGTCCCGCGCGCCCGCCCGGTCCAGGGCGGCCGTGAGCGCCGGCTCGACGTCCATGCGCGGCAGGTCCCCGAGGCCGATCGCCTGCCCGGCCCGGAACTCGAACCGGAAGAAGTCCTGGAACGCCCCGGCCAGGCGTTCCCGCCATTGCGCTGAGTCGATGCGGGCGAGGTCCACGGCGTCGATCCGGATCCGGCCCGACGTCGGAGCGTAGAGCTTGGCCAGCAGCTTCACCAGGGTGGTCTTGCCGGCCCCGTTCTCGCCGACGATGGCGACCACCGACCCCGCGGGGAGGAACAGGTCGACGTCGTGGAGGGCTGGCCGGTCCGACCCTGGGTAGCAGAACGTAACGTGCTCAAACCGGATCCCCTGGGCAATGCCGGCCGGGGCCGGCAGATCGGCGGCCTGGGCGGTGGCGCCGGCGTAGTCCTCCAGCCAGGCCAGCCGTCGTGATCCGTCCATCCAGATGCCGCGCAGGAACCCGATCTCGCTCACCGTGGCGCCGACGTAGGAAGAGAGCCTGGCACCGGCGGTCAGCACGAGGATGGCCGACGCCGGTGACGCGTGCGGCCCGGTGGCGACGAGCACGATCGCCCCCACGTAGCCGAGCGCGAACACCGCCCATCCGGCCGCGTACCAGGCGGAGGAACGCGTCCGGGCCGCGGCCAGCGGCCGGTACCAGCGCTCCCACGACGCCCGGCGCCGCTCGGCGAACGCCGGTCCGATGCCGAGCACCCGCAGCTCCTTGCCCGATGAGGCGGTGGTGGACAGCGTGAACAGGTGCCTCGCCAGGCGGTCCGCCTGCGCGCCGCGTTCCTGCGCGATGCGCTCGACGACCGGGCGCCAGGAGGTGACCGCCACCGTCGGAATCGCGAACAGGACCAGGGTCACCAGCACCGGGTTCACGCTGGTCAGCAGCGCCACGGTGACGGCCAGGCGGAGAATCCAGCCCGCGGTGGAGAACACCGACATGTACATGTGGTCGAGGGTGAAGATCTGCTCCCGCAGCACGGACAGCCGGTCCAGGTACTCCGGCCGCTCCTGGTGCGCGATCGTGGAGATGCCGGCCTGGAGCCGCGCCACGTGGGACTCAAGGGCGATGGTGACCTTGTCGCGGAAGCGCCGCTGAATTCGCGTGGATACGGTCGCCAGCAGCCAGGTCGCCACGACCGAGACCGCCAGCGCCACGGCCGCGAACCGGAGCAGCCCAGGCTTGTGCTGGATCAGCCCTTCCCCGAGCAGCGTGAACCAGACCGCGAGCAGCGCATCCGGCAGCGCCGCGGCGAGGGCCAGGACGAACGCCACGCCCATCAGCGCCGGCTCGTAGTGGAACCCCAGGCGGCACAGGCGCCACATCGAGGAGAGCGCCGGCGGCAGCCGGTCCGGGGGTTCGGCGGGCGCCGCCGCGGCATCCTGGGCGGAGGGTCCCCCGGGCGCCGCCGCGGCGTCCCGGGCGGAGGGCTCCCCGGGCGGCGGTGCGGGATCCTGCGCGGAGGGCTCCCCGGGCGGCCTTGCAGGATCCTGGGCGGACGGCTCCCCGGGTGGCGGGGCTGCGTCAGGTGAGGACATCGAAGGTCGCCTCCTCCTCGCCTTCCTCGGGCGTGCCCTCGGCGAACCGCTGCGCTTGCAGGGAGAACATCGTCCAGTAGCGGCCGCGCAGCCCCATCAGCTCCTCGTGGCTGCCGCACTCGACGACCGCCCCGCGCTCCACGACCGCGATCCGGTCGACGTGCCGGACGGTGGAGAACCGGTGCGAGATCAGGATCGTCGTGCAAGACCTCGTGGCCGCGAGGACCCGCTCGAAGATCTCCGCTTCGCCCCGGACGTCGAGCTGGGCCGTCGGCTCGTCCAGCAGCACCAGCCCGGCGCCGAGCCGTACCGCGGCCAGCGCCCGCGCCAGGGCGATCCGCTGCCACTGCCCGCCGGACAGGTCGGTGCCACCCACGTAGCCCTTGGCCAGGACCGTGTCCAGGCCGGCCAGCCCGTGCGCCCCGGCCTCGGCGAGCGCCGCAGTGATGGTGTCGTCCAGCCCGGCCGTGATGGTGTCGTCCGGCGCGGCCGTCCCGCCGACCGGCTCCGCCAAGGGCTCGGCCAAGGCGGTTGTCCCCCGCGGGACCACGTTTGTTTCCCGCGGGGCCACGTTCTCCCGGAGCGTCAGCTCGAACCGGACGAAGTCCTGGAACACGGCCGTGACCCGCCGCCGCCAGGACTCCAGGTCGAGGTCTTTGAGATCGACGCCGTCGACCTCGATGGCGCCGGACTGGGGGTCATACAGGCGGCACAGCAGCTTGGCCAGGGTGGTCTTGCCGGCCCCGTTCTGGCCGACGATGGCCAGCGAACTCCCCGCCGGGATCTCCAGGTCAAGCCCGCTCAGCACCGCGCGCGCCGGGGCGGCCGGGTAGGCGAACCTCACGTCCCGGAACCTGATGTGGTGCGCCGGCATGCCGTCGGCGGACCGGCTACCCGACGTGATCGGGCCCGCCCGGCCCATCGCCGCCTTGAGCCTGGCGACGGCCGCCACCGGCGCGGCGGCGCCGTCCAGCGCCCAGTTGAGCCCGCCGAACGCGATCATGGACGTGCCGACCGCCGCGGACGCGTACGCGACCAGCCCGCCGAGGGCGAGACGGTGATCGAGCGCGGCGGACGCCAGCGCCCACAGCACCAGCACGTTCGCGGCCAGGACCAGCGCGAGGCTGGCCAGGACCGAGCGCTCCCGCATCCGCGTCGCCTCGTACTGGAGGCGGTGCAGCCGCCGCCGGCTGACCAGGAACCGCTCGAGCACCCAGTCCGGCAGCCCGAAGATCCGCAGCTCCTTGGCGGCGGGCGGGTCCACGGCCAGCCGGTAGGCGTAGTCGGCGTCCCGCTGGGCCTGCCGCACCTCCTCGGTATTGCGGTCCTTCCAGACCCCGCTCTCGCGCAGCAGCCAGTGTGTCCCGAGCCATGCGCCGGCCAGCACCGGCGGCGCCCACCAAGCGAAGCCGAAAAGCACGCACGCCTGGACCAGGCCAGCCACCAGGTCCACCAGGCCAGCGGCGATGAAATCCATCGCCACCGAGAGCGGCGGCCCGGTCATGCCGCGGTCGAAGTCCCTGGCCACCTGAAGATCGGCGGCCAGATCGGGATCCTCCAGGTGACCGATTCCGGGCACGGCCACGCACGCGCCGGTCAGCTCGTCGTAGAGCCAGGCCGAGGCCCGGTCGCCGAGGTTGGCACTGACCGCCGTGTGCAGCGGCCCGAGGACCTGCAGCAAGATGAACAGGACGCCCGCGACGACCAGCGGAACCGCGAGGCTGGCCTGGTGCTGAATCGCGCCGACCAGCACGCCCGAGGCGATGGAGAAACCGGCCGGCAACAGGCCGCGGACCGCCAGCAGGGACCACCACCCCGCGGCCAGCGGCCGGTCGGCCCGCGACAACGCGGCCGCGAGCTGCAGTTCCTGCCGTGCCCGTAGCCGGCGCAGCACCGACCGCCCCGACAGTCGTCCTCCGGTCATGACTCCAGACTGCCAAGCGGCACCGACAGCACGCATCGGACCCCTGGGCACCTGGCCATGCCCGGCGTTGCCTCGCGGGTAGCGACTTCGGCAGAGTGCGTGACGTTAAGGCTGCGAGGCGGTTTCCGCGTGGGCAGGCGCCGGGGCCAGGGTGCGGTGGAGCTGGGTCCGGGAGCGGACGCCGAGCTTGTGGAACACCTTGCGCGTGACGGCCGCTCTGTTGGCACGCGAATGGCAAACTTGGCGAGTCCACTCCAGACCGGGTCCTATCATCGGGGCCATGCGGTCGCCCCAACTCATGGCGGTGCGGCCTGCGGTGGGGGGCTTCGACAGCACGTCAGCCGGGCCTGCGATGACCGTGCTGGGCACGATCGTCGCCCGGATCACGGTCATCCTGCGCGGGCTCGCCCTTGCCGAGATGGTCGTGCAAGTGATCATCTGGCGTTCGTTCTACCTGGCCAGCCCGTGGCTCCTCTGGGGGCCCGCGGTGGCGCTTGCCTGGGGCGGCACGTCGATCGCGTACCTCCAGCACCACCGCCCGACATGGCAATTCGTCTGCGCGGATACCGCGGTGTGCGCCGGGCTCGCGCTCGGCGCTGCGTGGTGCGTACCACCCGCCATCCGCGGCGAGGCAGGCAGCTGGCTGTTCATCCTGGTGACCGCGCAGCTCCTCGCGCCGGTCTGGCTGACCCGGTGGGCGCTGTCGCTGCCCTTGGCGGTCGCGCCGGTAATCGCCTTCGCGATCGGCACCGCCCTGGCACCGGCGACCGACCTGGTCACCGCCGACCCGCGGAGAGCCTCAACGGCCCTGCTGCTCGTCGTGGTGGCCGTGCAGTTGCCGGTCCGGCGGATGCTCTACGGCCGGGCCAAGCGGGCGGACGCCGCGCTCGCCGCGGCGGACCGGGAGGCGCGGGACCAGTACGTCATCCTGTCCAAGAACATCGAGCGGCGTGAGCAGGACCGCCTGATGCACGACACGATCCTGAACACGCTGACCGCGATCGCGCGTTCGGGCGGCGCGGCGGCGGCGATCAGCCAGTGCCGTCAGGACGTCGCCCTGCTGGAGAGCGCCCTTGGTGAGTCCGGCAGCGCGTCGGCCGACCGGCCCGGCGCTGACCCGGGTTCCGCCATCGAGGCGGTCGTCGGCGAGATGCGTGCCCGGGGCCTGGCCGTGGACCTGGCGGTCACCGACGGCGATGCGGCGCAGGGCGGCGCCCCGGAGCCGGCCTTCGTGCCGGGCCCGGCGACGACGGCGCTGGCGAATGCCACGCGGGAGGCGCTGGCGAACGTGGCCGCGCACGCCGGCACCGGCCAGGCGTGGGTGACGGTCGAGATGACGCCGCCGGGTGACGGTGCGCTGGGCGGGATCGTGGTGACGGTCCGGGACGCGGGTGCCGGGTTCGATCCCCGGCCGGGTGGATCCGGCGCGGCTGGGTGTCCGGCGGTCGATCACCGAGCGCGTCGAGGACCGGGGAGGTTCGGCGTCGGTGCGGTCGGCTCCGGGTCAGGGCACCGTGGTGTGCCTATGCTGGCCCGCCGGGCATCCCGGTCTGGCACCGAGGGACCTTGCCGTCGGGGCGGCCCGGAGGGCACCAGGCCAGTGGTGAGGCTTACGTTGCCGCGCGTCGGCGTAATGCATGAAAGGGCGGATGCCGGGGGAGCGGTCACTCCGCAGCGGGCGGTGGCGGAGGCCACCGAGTCGGCGGCGCCGCGCTTCGTGGGCGTGTTCGCGGTCGTCTTGCCGGCCGGCCTGCTGGTCCAGGCCCTGGTCGACCACGCCAGCTACCGTGATCCGGTCGTCCCGGTCGTGGTGTGGCTAGGCATGGTGGCCGCCGCGGCGTGGCTGCTGCCCCGTGCGCGCCCGGGTGACCTGACCACCGCGCACGCAATCGTCGCGGTCGCGGTCGCGGTGGCGGCGGTGACCGCGATCGACCTCGACCGGCGGGTTCACCACGCTGCGATGACCGTGGACTGGACGATCCTCGGCACGGTCTGGCTGCTCGCCCTGATCGCGTTGACCAGCCCGGCCTGGGTGTGGGTGCCCGGATCGGCGCTGGTCGCGGGCATCCATTCGGTGTTCATCCTGCACGAGCTGGGGTTCAGCCCGCTCGGGCTGACGCGCGTGGCGGCGAGCGCCTATGCCGTCGTGAGCATCCTGGCGATCTTCGCCACGCTGCGGCCGGCCGTGCGCACGCACGCCGAGATGGCGGTGCGCCGCGCCGCGCTGGCCAGCCGGTCGGCGGCGGAACGCGCCGCCGTGGCCGCGATCGGTGAGGTGCGGCGCGACAGGCTGGGCCTGCTGGAGATGGAGGCGCTGCCGCTGCTGCGCGGGATCGCCGACGGGACCCTCGATCCGGCGTCCGGCGCGGTGCGCCGGCGGTGCGCGGAGCATGCCGCGACTCTGCGGCGTGCCCTGGTGGACCGGACGACTGGTGCCGCTGGGCTGGTGGGCGGCCTGGAGCCGGTCGTTGGCGCCGCCCGGGCGCGAAACGTGTCCGTCGAGGTCCAGGTGGTCGGTGATCCGGGTTGCCCGGGCGAGGATGTGGTGCGGGCGACCGTGGCTGCCGTGGACTGTATTCTGCGGGCCCTTTCGCCGCAACCGGTGGTGCTCACGGTGCTGGTGTCCGGGGTTGCGGCCGAGCTGTTCCTGACCTTCGAGCGGGCGCCCGACGGCGACGTGGCCGGGCTGGCGCGCGACGTGGCTGGGCTGGGGCGCGGGGGGTGCGCGGCGGCGGGGTGGCGGGCGATGCTGGAGGTCGAGGACACCGGGCCGGGCTGCCTGGAGGTCCACTGGCGGAGGGCGGTGCCAGCATGACCGGTGCCGAACGCGAAGGGGGTGCCGCGGCCAAGAGGGGTGCCGGGGCCGAGAGGGGTGCCGGGGCCGAGGGGAGTGCCGCTCGGGTAGACGTGGCTGTCGTGGACGACCATCCGATCATCCTGGACGGCATCACCGGCTGGGTCGCCGTGCCGGGCAGCGGCATCGGGGTCGTCGCCACCGCGACCACGGTGGACGCGGTCCTCGCCGGGCCGGGGCGCCGCGCACACGTGGTCCTGCTTGACCTGGACCTCGGCGACGGGACGAGCGCCGAGCGGAACGTGACCACGATCAGCGCCGCGGGCCCGGCGGTCCTGGTGCTGTCGGCCTCGGACCGGCCGGCCGCGGTCCGGGACGCGATGCGCGCCGGGGCGCGCGGCTACGTCCTCAAGCACGAGGAGGCCGCCGAGCTGCGGGCGGCCATTCTGGCGGTGGCGGCCGGGAAGGACTGGGTATCGCCCCGCCTCGCCTACATCTTCGCCACGGACGACGCGCCGGACCGGCCCGCGCTTAGCACCCAAGAGACCCGTACGCTGCGGCTATACGCCACGGGCCTGCCGATCAAATCGGTGGCGCGGCGCCTGGGGATCAGCGAGGAGACCGCCAAGCAGTACGTGCGGCGGGTCAGGGAAAAATACGCACAGGCAAACCGGGCAGCGCCCACCAAACTGGACCTGTACCATCGAGCCGTCGAGGACGGGCATCTCCCTTCTCCCCCTAACCATGGAACCCCCCCTCCTGGGCAGGGGTAACAAGAGACGCCCGTCCTCGGCCTGTGGTTACCCGGAGATCATAAGCAGGCCGTGCGCAGGGCGTCATGACCCCAACTCGGGGGTCACGACGCCGGGGCGGTGAACCCGGCCGCGCGGCGATGGATCGCCCGGGTAACCCCAGGCATCCTGGCGTGGCCCTGATCACAGGCAGCGCGCAGGCGCGCCGCCTGTGATCAACCAGACAGACTCCGGCCGTTGAATCGGCAGCAAAGACGTCCGGGCATTACATCTTGTGCTGAGGCCACAACGGATCGACAATTGCTTTGCGCAGCTATTGCGGCACCCATGGGGGTGGGGTATGGGATCACTTCAAGGGCGGGGCTTCGCCGGGGCCACTGAGCTGAGAGTTCGCGGTGCTGCAGCGCCACCGCCAGGCAGCATGCCTCGGGAAATCGCGCGTATCTCCTGCGTCAGGGGATGACTCTGTGAGGGTGACGGCCTGCGGCAGTCTGCGGCGGTCCGCGTTGATGAGCAGCCGACAGCCGCCGGTTGGCCCGGCAGCGGAAAGAATATTCGCCGGTCTGGTAGGTGGGGACGATCAACATGGCAGAGAAATGGAATCCGAGAAGATCCAGGGTGAGGATCCTCGAGGCTTTTTCTTACCTGGGGGCGGCGCTCCTTGTGGTGGCCATCGTCTGGTCGCTCTTCATGATGATATATGGTCGGTCAGGTGTCCTGAACAGTTTGAATAATCGCTGCGGCAGACTTGCTCTCGCGTGCGGGACCGTATCTGGATTTCTCATACCCTTTCTTTCAGTAGCGCTGGCATCCGCGGTATTCCTCTTCTACCGGCTCCGTCATGTGAAGGCGCCGGTCGCCAGCGACGCGAAGAAGAAGCCACACGATCTGGTTCAGACATCCAGCCGGGATATCGGCAAGATTGTCGGCCGCGATGAGTTGTGCAATGTGATCATGGAGGACATACGTGATCGCGATACCCGCCGCCCGCACCTGCTGGTCGGCGGCGTGGGCACGGGCAAAACTGCGGTTCTGGTCCGTCTGACGCAAATGCTAGGCGAACGTCGCGCGATCCCGGTTCCGATCCGGCTGCGAGATGCTCAGGACGATCTCGATTTCCATAAAATGGCGTATAGCCGGTTCCAAAACATGACCGAACACAGATTGCTATCCTCTGGCGAGGCCGAGAAGGTTTGGCGGCAACTATGCAAGGAGGATCAGGTCGTCATCGTTGCGGATGGTTTGGAAGAGGCGCTCAGCGAGGACAATGCCAAAGACCGTGACAACCTGGTTCGGCTGGCGATCCACCATGCAAAGGAACTCAGGCTGCCACTGATCATCGCGTCACGGCCGCATGAGCCGCTACGGGGGGCCAACGCTACGATCATGGAGCTGGAACCACTAAGCGAAGACGCCGCGCTCGAATACATCGACCAAGGTTACGGCGGCGACGATCTGCGCCGCCTGGAATGGATCGTCGAAACGGCCGGATTGGCCGAGCTGCCGCTGTACCTCAAGATCACTTGGCAGCTGGGTCGGCTCGGGCGCCTTGATTACCTGGCAGTCGATCAAGGTCAGCGAAAGAAGCAACTGGACACGCGAGGCCTCGATCGCTCGGCGCTGAGGCTTAACCTGCTCAACACGTGGATGGAGGCGCTCCTCGACGGCCACCTGAAGGCAGCGGTTCCCCTGGACCGGCAAGAACGTGAGGCTGCCGTCGGGTGGCTGTCGGCGCTCGCCTGTATTGGGCTGAAGAAGGACACGATTGATGTCAAGTTCAAGGACTACTACGCGAAGGGATGGCAAGAGACATACGGCGATAAGGCTTCGCCACGGTATCCGAAGATAGATGAAACGGTGCGGCAGGCGGTAGCGGGCAGACTGCCCGGGCGCAGCCTCGACATGCGCCTTGCCGTGACGTGGGCAGATCGGCTCGGGCTTGTGGAAGCCCATGGCGATGGTCTGCGTTTTCCGCACAGCATCATGGAGGCATACATCGGCTCCCGTTTCATGAGCACCGCCTTGCAAGACGAGAAGTTCTACGACGAGGCGCGGGCCGCGCTGAAGAGCCCAGGACGGGAGTTTCTAATTGCACTGGTCCTGTACTCCCGTAATGTGGCTGCCGAATCGAAATCTCCGGTGCCGCGCGAGCTTGAAACCTCTGCCGCGCCACTGCCACTACCGGCGGGGCGGGCAACACCGCCATCGCAGGTGTCACGACGACGCCGAGAGGCGCCTGCCCCCCCGGCAACCGTGACTCCTCCTGCGGCAACCGTGACTCCTCCCGCGGCGGCAGCCGTGACTTCTCCCGCGGCGGCAACGGTGCCTGTGAACACGGCAACGCCGAACAACGCGGAGGCATCCCGGACCGCGCCGCCAGCTCCGGCCACGTCGGCCAGCGATGTGCAGTGCATCCGTGACCTGCTGAAAGTCTCTGCTGAAGACGCAACAGATGGCGCCAAGGCCCTCGACATCTATGCCGCTGCGCTCGAGATCGACAGCTTCCTCGCCAAGCCCGATCACCAAGGCATCACACAGAGTGTCGCAGACCGCTGGGCCGACATCCGCGGCGGGGATCAGCGTACCCTCGACGAGGCCAAGCTTGGGCTTGTATTGCGGTTCGGCGATGCGGTGCGGACGCTCACCGAGCGGCGGAAGACCGAGCCGCGCCTTCCAGAGCCCGCCTACCGGCAGCTACTCAAAATCGGTTGTCTCGACGAGTCCTATTCCATCCGGCTAACGGTCGCACAGGAAATCGGAGCCGGCGGCGACGACTCCTTCCACCTCCTTCAGGATAGTCTTGACAGCGCGCGATGGCTCATCAAACCGCCCGAAAAGCCTACCGATATCAAAAAGGGCAAGAAAGACGGGAACCGGAGAAAAACCGGAGCGCGTGTGGAAAGTATCGCAGAACAGCCCCGCGAAAATGGGAATGGTATGGGGCGCGATCGCATCATGTGTGCATGGCTGGCTCCGCTGCTCGTTGGATCGGTGGATAAGTATCGCGGTAGGGCGCAGCAAGAACTCGAGCAATTGCTAAAATACGTCCGGCATGATGCCATGAGGGGTTCCGGAGTCGAGTTTCCCATATCCCTGGAGATCGCGCTCGCGCAGGGCTTCAAATATGCGGCCAACCGTCGGCGTCGACACCCGCATGCTCGCCCAGAGGCAAGAGTTTATCTGGCCGAGCAAGCTTTGGAAATGCTCAAGCATGCACGTTTCTGGTTCTCGCAGCTCACACTCATTCATGCGCTGTGCCTGTGGGAGATGCCCGAACCAGACGCGCAGGACCCCGACCGTGCCGACGCCCAATTCGCCGGGGAGGAGAACTCCAAGCAACCAGCTCACCAGCGCGGATCCAATCCAGAGGCAATTGTCAAGCACTGGCTCGAAGCCGCACGCAACCCAGGCCATCCCTTCGTGGCTGAGGCAGGTGAACTGGCCGTTCAGGCGCTGAAAACCAACTGTCCCGAAAGGTACTTGTGGATCGACGAAAGCGGCGTGGTCTCCAAGGTCGGCACCCGTGCGGCAGGCCTCCCGCGATACAGAAAGCACAACCTGTGGATCCCCCCGTCGACCGGATGGGTAGCACTCGAGCCGCGGGCTCAGCAGCTGGTCGCAGACGTGCTACTCTTGCTGAATCTCGCCGAGCGCGGAGAGCAGCCCCGGCGGATCGAGCAGCGCCTCGAGCGCACCGATCGAGGCGACCTGCCACCGTGCCTGACCACAAACCGGACGCCACTCGATCCCAAGAAGACCGTGGGCGAGGCCGGCGGATCAGCGCCCGGCACCAACTGCATGGATGGCTGCCCGTTCAGGTTGTGCCCCTATCCGCCAAACGGAAAGCAGCCACACAGGGCTGAGCTAAGTGAAGCCTTCTGCCGCAGGCAGCAGATGCTGCTGAGTAATGGCTTGGTCCGGTCAAGGGTAGCCCGATGGCAGGCGATCAAGCCCCCGGCTCTCAGGCAATTCTGGACCCACATGGCGGATCGGGCCCGGGGAGGCAGCGAGGATCACGATCAAGGTCACTACTGGATGTAATCTTCGGCGTGAACAGGTGACAAGTTCCCCCGGCATGGCGGTGACGGCCACCGTGGACCGATGCCGGATCCGGTCGTGGCTGGCGTAGGCCGGTGCCGAACCCGGTCCTGGCAAATGCGGTTGTGGTGCGGGCGTGAGTGGCACTCAGCGTGATCGCAGCAGATATGCGGAAAACTCCGAGGACCATACCTCGCCGTTCTCGTCGATGAGGCCGTAGCGCCGCACCAGCGCCCCCCGCTCGACGTCCACATCGACTCCCCGGCCGGAAGCCAGCTTGACAAGTGGCTCCCAGAGCTCCTCTCTTCGCATGAAGTCTTCCAGCTTCTTGTAGTAGGACGTCAGGTCGGGCTGGATGACTCGCCCGATATCGGTCATGCCCAGCTCCAGCATGCGGCAGAAGGCCACCTCGGAAAGGAAGGGATGCCCGGCCGCGTATTTCCATGCCACGTCGGGCGCTTCGCTCGCAAGCTCCTCGGCGCGGGCGGCCATCGCGCTGATCTGGTCGTAGTCCATGGGGCGCAGGTAGATAGAATCGCAAACGCCCGCGAAGGTCGAAACGTCTGCGGCCTGGACTTCAATGCGATCGATCGGGGTACGCGCTACCGCGAGGGCTGCCATGGGGATCCGGTCAGGATAGTAAACCAGCTCCCGCAGCAGGTTGAGGAATTCACGAGCATCCGGGAAATGCTTGATCGAATCGAACTCATCGAGGACGACTACCAGATGGCTACCCGAGTTGCCCATCCGCAGGAGCGCGTCGCGGATCCTCCGGTAAATATCGTGGATCGCGATCTCCGGGGCGCCGTTTTGATTGCCGGCGGTGAACGTGGCGTGCAGGGCGGTCTCCTGCGGGCACATCTTCAGGATGTCGTTCAGTGCTTCGGCACCGGAACGAACGGCGGAGATGCTCACCCAGCCGGTCCGGGTCCCGCTGGGCGCCTCCTTGAGGATTTCGTTAGCCAGCGACGACTTCCCCATGCGCGTCAGGCCGATCAGCGCAGCGCTGCTACGGGCTTCGTAAAGGCGCCTGCGGAGCGCCGCGCGTTCCGGTGCACGGCCGATGAACCGCTCATCAGAGGCTATGGTCCCGTACCGTACGAAGGGGTTAGGAGTCGTCATTGCACATTCCCGACACTATTGGCTTTCAGCCACTCGGCGAACAGCCTGACACGAATACGCAGCCGCCCGCTCGCATCTTGCTCGAGGACCTCGCGCGCAAAAAGGTCGCGCACCAGCACGGCATCCTCCTGCCCGACTTCCCGTGAGGTGATCGACGGCCGCAGCGCGACGCGGGTCAGCAGCTCCAGGTACCTCTCCTTCGGCACCAGGGCAACCGACTCCCCGCCGGCGGTGATGAGCGGGTCAAACTTATCCAGCGGCAGAGCTGAAGGTCCCGTCGTCAGCTGGGCCAGGACGTCGCCGACCACCGACTCGGTGATGAAGGCCAGCCGGTTCCTGTTGAGGTGCTGGACCAGGCGGTCGCAGAAGATCTGCAGGTAAAAGGGACTTCCCGCGGTCAGGCTGATCAGCCGGTCCAGGGACGCACCCTTATACCGTGACTCGCCGGAGATCATAATGGGCTCCACGGCGAGCGCGCGGGCCTCCTCCGCGCTGAGGTAGCTGATCCGCTCATCGTGAGTGACGCCGAACTCGTTGGGATAAGCCTCCTTGAAGCGGGGCATCGTGTCCTGGCCAATCAGCACGGCATCGAATGTCCGGCTTTCGAGAAGGGACTTCCATTGCCGCATGAAGGCAGGCGTGAGGAGCCCTTCGCGTATGTACTCGTACACATAGGTGAATTCGTCAATAAGAAAAATAGGCCTGACGTTGCGCCAGCCCTTCCGCGACTGAATCAGGTGGGTAGTGGCGAACACGCTGCGCCGGAAGCTTTCAATGGGTGAGGCCTCGACCTGGAAGTCCCGGGGCCAGTTATTCTCGAGGACATCGGTCATATCAAAGTCATGCACAAGCCGCTCGTACAGCGCATCGATGCAGGCCTGGACGAAGCTGCGCTCCGCCCTGGCGGTGTCAATGGTGCCCAGGCTGAGGTGGACGGCGAGGTTCGGCGGCCCGAGGCGCTTCGCCAGCTGCCGCAATACCGAGGACTTCCCGGACCTCTTCTGCCCGTAGAGCACGAAACACTGGCCGAGCGGCCCGCTGGTGAGCTCGCTGTAGATGCGGTCGAGGAGTTCTTGACGGCCGAAGAACATCTTCTGTTCCTCGACCGGGGTGCCGCCCGAATACCGGCTGTAGGGGTTGATGACACTAACGAATCCGCGGGCTGGTTCGAGCACGGCCACCATGGTCCGCGCGGGGCTTTCTGCGATCTGGCCGTTGGCGCAACGGAACCGCAGGCCCAGGGACATCGTGACCTCGCCCATGCCCAGCGCCAGGTCGGAGACCTTCAGCCGTTGCACGAGTTCCCGGGTCTCACCCGGCCGCAGCGTCTGCAGAAACCCCGTCTGCCCGTACGCGCGCAGGCCGGGTGCGTTCTTGAGAAGGAGCTGAACGCTCTCAACCGGGGCATCCCCGGCTGGGAGCTCAACCAACATGGTCAGCAGAAAGGTCTGGTCGTCGCCCAGATAGAAGCGTTCACTGGAGCTGAGACCGACAAAGTCAGGAGACGAGACAGCGCTGCCGACGTACCGGGAATGCTCGGTGTCCACCACGTACGTTAGCTGTCGCAGCAGGGTGCGGAAGTATGCTGGCGGGCTCGGCCCCGCGCCGCTCACCGAATCCAGTACCGAAGTCGCCGCAGCGATATTCTGGCGAGCTTTTTCGTAGGCGGATTCATGGCGCTCGTAGTCGTTTTCCAGCAACTGTTCGGCTACCACGTCGAGGGCCTCTGCTATAGCGCTTCTAAGCTGCCCCGAGGGTCCTCGGCCAGCCTTTTCCATGAGGAGTCTCGTGCGCAGATCGAGCAGCAACGCGGCAGAAACGTCGCTGCCCTTCTCATTGATATATGTGGCATAGAACGACTCGGCATTTGCCGGAGGACTGGCGGTAACGTTTCCCGCGGGGCTCGCGGTGAGGTTGGCCCGGGGACCCGGGGTAGCCGCCGGTGCCGGAGCGGCGGGAGCCTCCGTTCGGGCTGGAGCGCGCTCGCTACCGCGGCCGGCCTGGCCGGCGCTTCGGGGTGCCTGGTCGGCACTTCGGGGATCCTGGTCGGCGCCGCGGGGGGCCTGGTCGGCGCCGGCGAGCGGGCGGGCCGAGATGATGGCCGCTTGCGGGACGGTCAGCTGGCGGCCGTCATCGAGCTGGAGTACCAGCCGGCCGGGCGGGACCGACAGGATTCGCGCCTTTTGCACCCAGCGCTGCGCGCCCTGCAGCGTGATTTCGTACTCCACGCCTGCCCTCAGGTTAAGACTCGTGGCCACGACCCCCTCCGCCGGCGAGTGGCACCTCAACGCAGGCCCATAGTCAGCTGGTCATTGTGCGTGCGCAGCTTTGACATTACCTCCCGGGCCACGCGGGGTGCCATGCCTAACTGGCTGGCCGGCCCGTGGACGCGGGCGCCCCTGCGTAGGCTTTGACGATGATGCAGCGGCCAGGCTTGGGGTACCGGGTGTGCGATCAGCGGGGTGATTATCGGCTGGGTCTCACCGCGATTCTGCGCGCAGCCCGGCGGACGGCCCGGTAATGGTGTCAGGCGAAGCGGTGCGATGGC
>Ga0126380_10000252_pt1 | contig 16194 bp, 11 predicted proteins | sample PanSoiMetPlot_26_FD_92544 | JGI IMG/M metagenome (GOLD analysis project Ga0126380, IMG submission 92544) | Tropical forest soil microbial communities from Panama - MetaG Plot_26 | ecosystem: Environmental > Terrestrial > Soil > Tropical forest > Bulk soil | place: Panama | collected 2016-02-17
AGACGGCCGCCTCCTCGGCCGGAACGCCGAGGTCGGGGCCTAGCTTCAGCAGCGTGTCCCGGGTGATGCCGGGCAACAGAGTGCCGGTCAGGGCCGGGGTGACTAGCCGCGCCTGTGGGCCTGACCCGTAGACGAAGAACAGGTTCATCCCGCCCATCTCCTCGACCCAGCGGTGCTCCGCCGCGTCGAGCCACACCACCTGGTCACAGCCGTGCGCCACGGCCTGCTGCTGGCCGGCGAACGAGGCGGCGTAGTTGCCGCCGCACTTGGCCTCCCCCGTCCCGCCGGGCGCCGCGCGGCTGTAATCCTCCGACAGCCAGACCGTGACCGGATGCACCCCGTCGCGGAAGTACGCCGCCGCCGGGGAGGCGATGACGGCGAAGACGTAGGACCCCGCCGGGCGGTTGACGCCGAGCCCCCGCTGCGTAGCGATCATGAAAGGCCGCAGGTAGAGGCTGTGTCCGGGAGCCGTGGGCACCCACTCGCGGTCCTGGCTGACAAGCGCTTCGAGTGCCTCCAGGAACAGGCCGGGCGGAAGCTCGGGCATGGCCATGCGGGCCGCCGAGCGGTTGAACCTGGCGGCATTGGCCTGCGGGCGGAAGGCCACGATCGCGCCGCCGCCGGTCCGGTACGCCTTCAGCCCCTCGAAGATCTCCTGCGCGTAGTGGAACACCGACGTCGCCGGGTCCAGGGTGAACGGGCCGTACGGCTCCAGGCGGGCGTCGTGCCAGCCGTCGGCCTCGGTCCAGCGGACGGTGATCATGTGATCGGTGAATACCTCACCGAACCCCGGCGCGGCCAGGACATGCTCGCGTTCCCCGGCCGCCAGCGGAGCATCGCTCACGCGTGCGTCGAACTCAACCATCGCAGCCTCCCTTACCGCCGGGATCCCCGTTGACCCCGGGCCCGGGTTGCCTTGGCACTCAGGCTAACCCTGACCGCTAACCCTGGTTTACTCGCTCCGCGATGTCGTCGCCGATCTCCGCGGTGGACCGCGCCGCCCAGGCGCCCTGCCGCTCCACCAGGTCGTCGGCGGTGGCCTGCTCGATCTTCCCGGCCTCGGCGGTGAAGCCCAGGTGCTCACACAGCATGGCGGCCGACAAGATGGCGGCGGTCGGGTCGGCCTGCTGGCGCCCCGCGATATCCGGCGCGCTCCCGTGCACCGGCTCGAACATGCTGGGGGCGGTCCGCTCCGGGTTGATGTTCCCGCTGGCCGCCAGCCCGATGCCACCGGCCACGGCCGCGCCGAGGTCGGTGAGGATGTCGCCGAACAGGTTGTCGGTCACGATGACGTCGAAGCGTTCCGGGTGGGTGACGAAGAACATCGACGCGGCGTCCACGTGGCAGTAGTCCACGGAGACGCCGGGATAGTCCTTGGCCATCTCGTCCACGATCCGCTGCCAGAGGTCCCCGGCGTAGGTGAGCACGTTGGTCTTGTGCACCAGCGTGAGGTGCTGCCGGGTGCGCTGGGCGGCCAGGTCGAACGCATACTTGACCACCCGGCTGACCCCGTAGCTGGTGTTCACGCTCTCCTGGGTGGCGACCTCCGCGCGGGTGCCCTTGCGCAGCACCCCGCCCGCACCGGAGTAGGGGCCCTCGGTCCCTTCCCGGACGACTACCATGTTGACCGACTCCGGCCGGACGCCCGCCAACGGCGTGCCCACACCGGGGTACAGCCGCACCGGCCGCAGATTCACGTAGTGATCAAGCTCGAACCGCAGCCGCAGCAGCAGGCCCCGCTCCAGCACCCCGCTCGGCACCGACGGGTCACCGACCGCGCCGAGCAGCAGCGCCTGATGAGCGCGGATCTCTTCGAGCACCGAGTCGGGAAGGGTCTCTCCGGTCCGCTGCCAGCGATCGGCGCCCAGGTCGTAACTGGTCTCGTCGAACGAGAGGCCAGCGGCCTTGAGCACCTTCAGCGCCTCGGCCACGACCTCGGGCCCGATCCCGTCGCCGCCGATCACGGCGAGCCTTATCTGCGACGATGCCATGCGCGTACCTTATGGCCTACTGGTCGCGCGGGTCGCGGGAGTCTCCCCCGTTGTCACGGCGGTCCAGCGCGACCTGGACGGCCCAGGCGTGCGCCCGCCCGGCTCCGTTCGCGGCTGCCCGTTGGCTGGCCTGGGCCGGGCTCGTCTCGGCGGTGTCCTCGGTGACGGGCACAGACCGGTCCCAGTGATACATGTCGTACACGACGCTTCTCCTGATGAGCTTCCCCACGGCCAGCGCCCGGCTCCCGTAGCGGGCCGCTGGCCTGCTGATCAGGCCCCGCTACGGCTGTGCAAGATAAGTACGAAGCGCCGCATAGCAAGGCCAAGCCTACCGAAGGGTAGGCCCCATGTCACCCTGAGAGCACTCCCGTCTCATATTCTGAGACAGATTCCATGGCTCAGGACATGACGAGGCTGACCGAGCGGCCGGCCACGGCGCCGATCGTGGCGGTGATGTCTTCGAGCACCACGGGCGGGATAGCGGAGTCCACGGTCAGCGTGATCAGCGCGTGCCCGCCCCGCGTATCCCTGGAGACCTGCATGCCCGCGATGTTGATCCCCTCGCTGCCCAGGATCTGGCCCACCACGCCGACGATGCCCGGCCGGTCGGTATAGCTGAGGAATACCATGTGCTCGGCCAGGGCGATCTCCATCTCGAAGCCGTTGACCTCGACCAGCTTCTCCACCTGCCGCTGCCCGGTGAGCGTCCCGCTGACCGAGATGGCCTGGCCGCCAGCCAGGGTGCCGCGCAGCGTGACCAGGTTGCGCCAGTCCGGGCTCTCGGCGTCGGTGATCAGGCTGACCGTCATCCCCCGCTGCTCGGCGAGCAGCGGGGCGTTCACGTAGGTCACCGCGTCCTCGACGACGCCGGCGAACACGCCCTTGAGCGCGGCAAGCTGCAGGACCCGGACGTCCTTGCTGGCGATCTCGCCGCGGACCTCCACCGCCAGCCCGGCCGCGACCCCGCCGGCCAGCGCGGTGAACAGCTGCCCGAGCTTCTCGGCCAGCGGGAGGCCCGGCTTTATCACTTCGTCCACCACGCCGCCCTGCACGTTCACCGCGTCCGGCACGAACTCCCCGGCCAGGGCGAGGCGGAGCGACTTGACCACCTGCGCGCCCGCCTGCTCCTGCGCCTCGTGGGTGCTGGCGCCCAGGTGCGGCGTGGCCACCACGGCCGGGAAGTCGAGCAGTGGGTTCCCGACCGCCGGCTCGGCCGCGAACACGTCGATGCCCGCGCCGGCCACCCGGCCATCCTTGAGCGCCAGGGCGAGCGCGTGCTCGTCCACGATGCCGCCCCGGGCGGCGTTGATAACGCGCACGCCCGGCTTGACCAGGTGCAGCTCGCGGTCACCGATCAGCCCGGTGGTCTCCGGGGTTTTCGGCAGGTGCACGCTGATGAAGTCGGACTCGGCGAGCAGCTCCTCCAGGCTCACCATGCGGACGCCGAGCTGCGCGGCACGCGATGGCGGGACATAGGGGTCGTAGGCGATGACCTGCATGCCGAAGCCGGCCAGCCGCTGCGCGACCAGCACGCCGATCCGGCCGAGGCCCAGGATGCCGGCCACCTTGCCGCTGAGTTCCACGCCGGTGAACTTCGACCGCTTCCACTCGCCGGATTTGAGCGACGCCACGGCCTGCGGCAGGTGCCGGGCGACGGCCAGCAGCAGGGCCGTCGCGTGCTCGGCCGCGCTGACGATGTTGGAACTTGGCGCGTTCACCACCATCACGCCCGCCTTGGTGGCCGCCTCGACGTCGACGTTGTCCAGGCCGACCCCGGCCCGGGCCACCACGCGCAGGTTCGGGGCGTGGGCCAGCGCTTCCGCATCGATCGTCGTGGCGCTCCGGACGATCACCGCGTCCACGCCCGCCAGTGCTGGCAGCAGTTCGGCGCGGTCCGCACCATCGACGTGGCGCACCTCGAAGTCGGGTTCCAGCAGGGCGACCGCGGCGGGCGACAGTTCCTCGGCGACCAGGACGATGGGTACAGGCACGGCAGAGCCCCTCGGGCGTCGGAGTCGGAGGCTCCAGTGTAGCCAAGCTTGTGAAAGCGTTCACGAACATTCTGGGCCCCCCGATCCTTTGCCCGGGTGAACTTCGATCGCCCTGCCCGTGCTCGCCGTGCCGTAACGTGCCGCAGCGAGCACCGGCCGGCCGCTTCCAGGAACCTTTGCACCCTGGGCAAAGCACAGTTATGGTGCAGAACTATGCCCACCGGCTGGTCGCAGGTCATACTCGAATCAGGGCGGTCCGCCAAGGAGTGGGTGCTGGTTGGCTAGGAAGACGTCCCGTATTGGCAAGGTTTTCGGCGGGCTGGGCGTGCTTCTCGTCGCGGGGGCGGCGGTTGGCTGCGCCGCGCCCGAATTTACCTATGTCGCGGACTCGTCTGCCAGCACATTTTTCAAGGTGCCATACGGCTGGCACCGGATCAGCGACGTCTCGCTCGCGGCGCAGTTCAAGACCCGGGGCAGCGCGCCCGGCCAGAACGGCGGCTGGGACGTCGCCTACGATGCCGCACCGGCGCCGGACGCGGCCCACCTGTTCAGCCCCGACACCGCCAAGCCGTTCGCGTTCGCCTTCGTCGCCCCGGTCAGCAGGTCGGCCAGCCAGTCCCTGTCCTACGACGGGCTGCGGGACATACTGCTGCCGGTGACCTCGGCGGCCCGTGCGGCCGCGGCGCAGGGCAACTTCCCGCTGACCCATTTCCGCCTGCTGCGGGACTCGGTGATGAAGCCGGGATCTGGGGTGCACGGCGTGTGGGAGACCTACAGCTACACCTACCCGGGCGGCACCACCGACACCTTCGGCCAGGTCGCTCTCACCAATAAGGACAGCACCCAGCTCTATGTCCTCATGGTGCATTGCAGAGCCACGTGTTACAGCCGGAACCGTGACCAGATCGACACGATCATGTCGTCGTTTACCGTCAGGAGCCCCTAGTGCCTGAGGCCCTTACATCTCCACCGGAGGGATTGCCCGCGCCGGGCGAGCGTCCCCGGGACGAAGACCGGCGGACCAGGAAACCGATGCCCCTCTGGGACCGGGTGAAATTCCTGCTCCTCCTCGCGCTGGTCTGGTGGATCCTCGTCTGGTCCGCGATGGCGAACAACCCGCTGATGGGCATCAGCGATGCGATCCGCACCGAGGTAAGAAGCGCTTGGTGGGTGTTCGTCCTGGCCGGCCTGGAAGCCATCCGGCAGATCCACTACCTGATCAGCGAGCATTGGGCCGGCTACCACCGGTTCTGGACCCGGACGTTTTTCGGGGGCGCTGAGCGGCTGACCCACCGCAGGCTGTCCGACTGGACCAGGTTCCGGATCCGGCGCCTGCTGACGTGGGTGTTCTGGATCGTCGTTGCCGCGGTCGTCATCGGCAAGATCACCCACGAGAACCCCATTATCGCGCTGGGTAAGGCGCCGGTGTACCTGTGGCACTCCCTGCCCTTCGTGCTGCAGCTCGTGGCGATCCTGCTGATCGTGGTACTCCAGTTCGCCGCGATTTTCTGGTTCTTGTCCCGCGGCGGGGTCGACGTCTACTACCCCGACGACATCAAGACCCGGTTCTCCGACGTCTGGGGGCAGGACCATGTCCTTGAGCGGGTGAAGGAGAACATCGTCTTCCTAGAGGACCCCGAGGAGATCGAGGCCAAGGGCGGGTACGTGCCGGGGGGCCTGCTGCTGTGGGGGCCGCCAGGGACCGGCAAGACGCTGATGGCCGAGGCGGTGGCCGGGGAGACCGGCCACCCGTACGTGTTCGTCGACCCGGGCGCGTTCATCAACATGTTCTTCGGCGTCGGCGTGCTCAAGGTGAAGTCGCTGTTCCGCAAGCTGCGGCGGCTCGCGCTCCGGTACGGCGGCGTGATCGTGTTCTTCGACGAGGCCGACTCGCTGGGGCGCCGTGGCGCGCTCGCGCAGGGGGGCCCCAACTTCCCGCGGGGCATGACGCCCGCGCCCTTCACCCGCGCCGGGTGCCACGGCTTCTCCTATCTGGCGCCCGGCGTCCAGTGGCTGCTGGCACAACGGGCGATGGCGCTGGCCGGCCCGGAAGACGAGGCGGACACCCGGCGCAACAAGCAGGTCATGCCCATGGGCATGGGCGGCGGCGGCGGTGGCATGGGCACGCTGGAGGCGCTGCTCACCGAGCTGTCCGGGCTGAAAAAGCCGCGCGGCTTCGTCAACCGGTACGTGCGGCGGCTGTTCGGCATGCGGCCCAAGCCGCCGCCCAAGTACCGGATCCTCGTCATGATGGCGACCAACATGCCCGAGGCCCTAGACGAGGCGCTGCTGCGCCCCGGCCGGATCGACCGCATCTACAAGGTGGGCTACCCGTCCAAGGACGGTCGCGTGCGCACCTACGAGGGCTACTTCGGGAAGGTGCGCCACGAGCTCACCCCCGAGGAGGTCGACAAGCTCGCGGTGATCACCCCGTACGCCACCGGCGCCACTATCAAGGACCTGGTCAACGAGTCACTGATCACGGCCCTCCGCAACGGCCGCGACGTGATCACCTGGCAGGACGTGATCAAGGCCAAGCAGCTCAAGGACCTCGGCCCCCCGGAGGACGTCGAGTACATCGAGCGGGAAAGGCACTCGGTTGCCATCCACGAGGCCTGCCACGCGGTGGCCGCCTACCGCACCCGCCAGCACGCTGAAATCGACATCGCCACCATCGAGAAGGGCAGCAATTACCTCGGCATGGTGGCCAGCATCCCGCCCGAGGACCAGTTCACCAACTGGCGTACCGAGTACGAGGCCGACATCCTGGTGTCGCTCGCCTCGCTGGCCGGTGAGCGGATGTTCTTCGACGGCGACAGCTCCTCCGGGGTATCGGGCGACCTCGAGCAGGCGACGACCGTGGCCTCGTTCATGGAGGGCTTCTGGGGCATGGGCTCCACGGTGTCGTCCTACTCGACGGCCAAGCGCCTGGAGGTCGGTGCCCCCGGCGGCGGGCAGGGCGGCCGGCGCAAGAAGGGCCAGGACCCCGAGCAGGAGCTGCGGCGGGCGCTGGCCGACCGGATCGAGGACACGCTTGGGGCGCTGCTGCAGCGGGTGGAGGCCCTGCTGAGCGACGACCGGGCCAAGGTGCTGTGCCTGGCGCACGCGCTGGAGACGCACAAGACGCTCACCGGCGAGGACGTCGTCGCGGTGATGGAGCACACGCAGGGCCCGCTCGTGGACGGGCGGCCCTACGCGGACCCGGAGTTCCTCGACCAGCTCGAGGAGTACCACCACGCCGCGGCCAGCGCCCACCACGTCCATGGCAACATCCGGGTGGCCATGCCCAAGCCCCCGCTCGTCACGGTGGCGCAGGGTGCCGTGGCGACGCTGGAGGCCGGGCCCTCGATGCCCAACGGCGGCCCTGGATTTGACGGCGGGCCCACCTTCGGCGGCGGGCCGGCGTTTGGCAGCGGCCCCGCGCCGGGCGGCGGGCCGGCGCCGGACGGCGAGCCGAGGGCGGACGGCGGGCTGGCGCCGGGCGGCGAGCCCAGCGCGGACGGCGGGCCGGCGCCGGGCGGCGAGCCCAGCGCGGACGGCGGGCGGGCGCCCAACGGAGGGCCTGCGGCGGACGGTGAGCCGAGGGCGGACGGCGGGCCGCACGGCCCGGGACCGGCGTTCGGCTCCTGACGGCGGCTATGCGCGGCGCGTACCGGGCGCGGCTGGCGCTGAACCTGCTCAACGGGTCCACCCTGGCCGGGCTCCTGGTAGCAGCCGCGGGCCGGGCCAGGCTCATCCGGGCCAGGGATGGCCTGGTCGTCGCGGTCGGGTACCGGCTTCCGGTGCCCCCGGCGCCCGCGTTCTGCCTCGGTAATGTGATCGTGACCCGGCTGGACGCCGAGGGCGCGGGCGGCGCGGGAACCCTGCTCGCGCACGAGGCACGCCACGCCACCCAGTTCGCCTGCTGCGGCGGCATGACGATGCTGCCGCTCTACTTCCTCGCCGCCGGGGTGTCGTGGCTGCTGACCGGCGACTTCGGCTCGCGGAACATCTTCGAGCGGCGGGCCGGCCTGGCCGAGGGCGGGTACGCGGAACGCCCGCTGCGCCCCGCGCTCACCCGGCTCGCCGCCCGGCGCTAGGCGTGTTTCGACGAGCGAGGCCTGACGCCCGAGGTGGCCGGGCGCGACTGCGCCCGGAGTAGTCGTCCAGGCTTCCGGCAGCGGCAACGCCGCGGCCGCCTGACCCGTCTCGGGCCGCCGGCCGCCGCGCATATGCGCCGCGGCTAGGTTGCCCACCAAACGGGGCGGGCGGTCAGCCCTCGTCGCCGTCGTCGGCGAGCCAGCTCATCAGCGGGCGCAGCTTGGCGCCCACCTGCTCGATCTGCTCCGCGTGCAAGGCCTCGCGCCGCTTGAGGAAGTTCGGCCGCCCGTTGTCGAACTCCTCCACGAGCTCCCGGGTGAACGAGCCGTCGCGGATCTCGCCGAGGATGCGCCGCATCTCCTCCATGCTGCGGCCGTCGATGATCCGCGGGCCCCGGGTGTACCCGCCGAACTCCGCGGTGTCCGAGACCGACCAGTACATCTTGGACAGGCCGCCCTCGTACATGAGGTCCACGATCAGCTTCATCTCGTGCAGGCACTCGAAGTAGGCGATCTCGGGCTGGTAACCGGCCTCGACCAGGGTGTCGAACCCGGCCTTGATCAGTTCGGAGACCCCGCCGCAGAGCACCACCTGCTCACCGAACAGGTCGGTCTCGGTCTCCTCGGCAAAAGTGGTCGCGAGCGCGCCGGCCCTGGTCCCGCCGATCGCCTTGGCGTAGGCGAGCGTCAGCGGCCACGCGCCGCCCGAGGCGTCACGCTCCACGGCAACCAGCACCGGCACCCCCCGGCCCTCGGTGAACTGGCGGCGCACCAGGTGACCCGAGCCCTTCGGGGCGACCATGCACACGTCCACGCCTTCCGGCGGGGTGACGAGCTGGTAGCGGATGTTCAGCCCATGCGCGAAGAACAGGGCATCGCCGGGCACCAGGCTCGGCGCGATCGCCTCCGCGTACAGGGCGCGCTGCACATGGTCCGGGGCGAGGGCCATGATCAGGTCTGCCTCTTCGCACGCCTGATCGGGGGTGGTGACCCGCAGGCCCTCACTGGCCGCCGCCTCCCGGCTGCGGGAGCCCTCAGGCAGGCCCACCCTGACGTCCACGCCCGAATCGCGCAGTGACAGCGCGTGCGCGTGCCCCTGACTGCCGTAGCCAAGCACCGCCACGTGACGCCGCTGGATGAGTGCCAGGTCAGCCTGGTCGTCGTAATAGATGTCTGCCATCGGTTGCCTTTCGTCTACTGCGCTGAGCCGCCCGCGCTGCGCTCGATGGGCCGCAGCGCACGGTCGGTGATGGACTTGCTCCCGCGTCCCAGGGCCACCATGCCGGACTGGACGAGTTCCTTGATGCCGAACGGCTCAAGCACCCTGACCAGGGCGTCCAGCTTGTCCCGGTTCCCGGTGGCCTCGACCGTCACCGCGTCCTGCGCGACGTCGACGACCTTGGCGCGGAACAGGGCCACGGTCTCGAGCACCCGGGACCGGGTCTCGGTGTCCGCCCGCACCTTCACCAGCAGGAGCTCCCGCTGCACCGAGACAGCGGGATCCAGCTCGACGATCTTCAGGACGTTGATCAGCTTGTTGAGCTGCTTGGTGACCTGCTCCAGGGGATGCTCCGCGCAGTTCACCACGATCGTCATCCGGGAGATCTCGTGATGCTCGGTCGGGCCCACCGCGAGAGAGTCGATGTTGAAGCCACGGCGGGAGAACAGCCCCGCGATGCGGACAAGCACGCCTGGCTTGTTCTCGACAAGGACGGACAGCGTGTGCTTGCTCGCGCTTGCCTCCTGCTCCCGCAAGCGCACCGGTGGCTGGCTCATTCGGTCACATCCCAGTCCGGCGCCATATCCCGCGCCACCTTGATGTCGTCGTTGCTGGTGCCCGCCGCGACCATGGGCCAGACCATGGCGTCACGGTGCACGACGAAGTCGATCACTACCGGCCGGTCCTGGATCTCCATGGCCTGCTTGATCACGGCGTCCACCTCGGCCGCGGTCTCGCAGCGCAGCCCGGCGCAGCCGTAGGCCTCGGCGAGCTTGACGAAGTCCGGAATCCGGGTGCCGGCCGAGGTGCCCTGCTCCACCCGGTCCAGGTCGGTGTGCGAGTAGCGCTCGTTGTAGAAGAGCGTTTGCCACTGGCGGACCATGCCCAGGTTGCCATTGTTGATGATGGCCACCTTGATCGGGATGCCCTCCACCGTGCAGGTGGCGAGTTCCTGGTTGGTCATCTGGAAGCAGCCGTCCCCGTCGATCGCCCACACCGACGCGTCCGGCGCGGCCACCTTGGCGCCCATGGCGGCGGGCACCGCGTACCCCATGGTGCCCAGGCCGCCGGAGTTGAGCCAGTGCCGGGGCTGCTCATGCGCGATGAACTGGGCCGCCCACATCTGGTGCTGGCCCACCCCCGCCACGTAGTACGTATCCGGCCCGGCCAGCTTGCCGATCCGCTCGATCACGTACTGCGGCGAAAGCGAGCCATCATCCGGCTCGTCGTAGCCCAGGGGGTAGGTGGCCCGCCAGGCATCCAGCTGCGACCACCAGCCGGACAGGTCCGCCTGGTGCCCGGTATCCTGCTCGGCCCGGATCGCGCCGAGCAGCTCGATGATCACTTCACGGCAGTCGCCGACGATCGGCACCTCGGCGTGCCGGTTCTTGGAGATCTCGGCCGGGTCGATGTCGGCGTGCACCACCGCGGCCTCGGGGGCAAAGGTGTCCAGCCGGCCGGTGACCCGGTCGTCGAACCTGGCCCCGAGCGCTACCAACAGGTCCGCCTTTTGCAGGGCGCCCACGGCCGCCATCGCGCCGTGCATGCCCGGCATGCCCAGGTTCTGCGGGTGGCTGCCGGGGAACGCGCCGCGCGCCATGAGCGTGGTGACCACGGGCATCCCGGTCAGCTCGGCCAGCGCGACGAGGTCCTCGCTCGCGCCCGCCTTGATCACCCCGCCCCCGACGTACAGGACCGGGCGCCGCGCCGCCATCATCATCCGGGCGGCCTCGCGCACCTGGCGGGAGTGCGGCCGGGTGACCGGATGGTAGCCGGGCAGGTCGAACGGCACCGGCCAGCGGAACTGCGTCTTCGCCTGCAGCGCGTCCTTCGCGATGTCCACCAGCACCGGCCCTGGCCTGCCGGTGGCGGCCACGTGGAACGCCTCGGCCACCGTCCTGGCGATGTCGCCGGCCTCGGTGACCAGGAAATTGTGCTTGGTCACCGGGAGCGTGATCCCGGCGATGTCGGCTTCCTGGAACCCGTCCGTGCCGATCAGGCCGGACGGCACCTGCCCGGTGATCGCGACCACGGGCACCGAGTCCATGTACGCGTCCGCCAGCGGGGTGACCAGGTTGGTCGCACCCGGGCCCGAGGTGGCCATGCAGACCCCGGGGCGCCCGGTCACCTGGGCGTAGCCCGCCGCGGCATGGCCGGCGCCCTGCTCGTGCCGGACCAGGATGTGGCGCACGGTGCGGGAGTCGAACAGCGGGTCGTAGGCGGGGAGGATGGCTCCGCCGGGGATGCCGAATACAACGTCCACGCCGAGCCGCTCCAGCGAGGCCACCAGCGTCTGGGCGCCTGTCATCAGGACCGGGCCGGTGAGCGGCTCCTGGTCGGCCCGCCCCGGGCTCGCCCCCGGCGCCGCTTCCCGGGCCGGTGCCCGCGCCGCGAGATCGCGCGGCGACGGCACCTGGCCGTGGCGTGCCGGGCCCGTCTGCCCGGTCCGGGAGCCGGCCGTGGTCGTGGTCTGGTCAGTCATCGCCATGCTCCATCATGTGCCTTGGTTACGCGAACGCTGGCAACAAAAAACCCCTCCTGCCCTGGGCAGTCGGGGTGGCGCGCGGATTATCGGACGTCAGGTATCCGCGCGCCCGCTAAGTACGAGAATGTGGTCACACTGCACGTAGTCCACTGTGGTCCATGCGGTTTGGATTCGTCAACCTGAGAGCAGTTTCGTCTCGGAATATGAGACCGGGGGGCGGCACGGCGCCCGGCCTGCTCATGCCGCGCCCGGTTCCGGCGACGCGGCGGCTTCCGCGGGAGCAGGCCCTTGGTCATCGGTGACGGCGGGCTCACCGGCGCCGAACATCTCAACCCGCCCGCCCCCGGCTCCCTTGGCCCGGGCCAGCGCCGTCTCGGCGTTGCGCCACATGTCCGCCGGCGCACTGCCGCCGGCCAGAGCGGCCCCGACGCTGGCCGTGATGCTCAGGTCCGAATCCCCGATCCGGAACGGCAGCGCGGCCACCCCCCGCGCCAGCCGTTCGGCAATCTCGGCGAGCCCCGCGGCACTGACCTTGCCCTCGGTCAGCACCGCGAACTCATCGCCGCCCCAGCGCGCGACCGTGTCCTCCGGCGACACCGCCAGCCGGAGCCGCCGGGCGACCTGGGCGAGCAGCAGGTCGCCCGCGGTATGCCCGCGCACGTCGTTCACCGTGGTGAAGCCGTCGATGTCCACGACGATGACCCCCGGCGCCGCCCGCTCGGCCGGCGCCGTTCCGGCCGGCCCGGCCGCCGCAGCCGGCCCGCCGGCCCCGGCCGGGCCAGCAGCCGCGGCGGTGGGGTCCCGGCCCTGGCCGAGCACGTCCTGGGCGCGCTGCTCGGCGTAGGCCCGGTTCGGCAGGCCGGTCAGCCCGTCGTGGAAGGTCAGGTGGGTGACTTGACGGCGCAGCGCCACCTGGGCGCTCATATCCCTGGCGGTGACCAGAACCAGGTCCGGCTGCCCCGGGTCGCGGTACCGCGAGACGGTCGCCTCGAGATAGCGCCAGGTGCCGTCCGCGGCCCGTACCCGGCACGGGTAGCGGCCCGGCCGCTGGGCCTTGCTCGTCATGGCCCGGTGGATCGCCCGCATGCCGCCTGCCCGGTCCTCGGGGTGGAGCAGGTCAGCGACCGGTGTGCCGCGCAGCGCATCGGGCCCGTACCCGTACCCGGTCGCCGCGTGACTGGCGTACCTGATCACCCCGTTGAGATCGCAGAGCAGCACCACGTCGCTGGTCCGCTCGGCAAGCTGCCGGAACTGCCTGCCCGACTCCTGCCACACCCGCGACCAGGCATCCACTCGCCAGACCAGGCTGACCACGCGCCCCGCGAGCACGGTCGCCATGCTGCCCAGGAGCAAGATCTCCACCAGCCCGGTCAGGTGCCCGGCCGCGATCGCCTGCCCGACGACCAACACGCCCGCCACAGCGGCCGCGGCCGCCGCGGCAGCGGTGGTCACCTCGCGCGCCCTGCCGAGCCACCGGGTCCCGGTCGCCCAGCCGCCGACCGCCCACGGGGTGAGGGCCAGCAGGCCCAGCGCGAGGAACTGCGCGGCCACCGCGGCGGCGCCCGGGCTCGTCCCGGCGATCCGGGCCCCTACCGCGAGCGCGTCGCCCACGGTGACGGCCACCAGGGCCAGGTACGGCGCCACTCCCCGGCGACCGGCGGTCTGCACGAGGGGCAGCGCCGCGCAGAGGACCAGCAGGTCGACGAGCGGGTGAACCAGCTCCCTGGCGAAGGACAGGCCGGTGTCGGAGCGGGCATACTGCGCGCTGAACAAGGTGACCCAGCCGATCAGGAACAGCGCGGCTGCCAGCACGTACCCGTCCGCCAGGTACGCGCTCACGCCGGCCAGGCCGCGCCGGGACCGCCGCGGGGAAGGCGCTTCCGGCACGGCGCTCCGCGCGGCGGCCGCCAGCCCGGCCAGCCCCGCCGCCATCACCGGCAGCAGGAACAATGACGGCAGGTCGGTGAACGACAACATCGCGGCCGCGCTCGCGGGGGGCGGGACCGCCTGGCCGATGATCACGTTAGCGCAGATCAGCCCGGTTGCGATCGTGAACCAGCGGTAGGCGCGCAGGTCCGGCCACGGCTGGCGGGCAGCGCCACGCCACAGGCTCACCGCCGCCCCGATGGCGGCCAGCAATGCCGCGGCCGATAGCGCCAGCTGCGCCAGGCTCATGGCAGAACACCCGATGCTGTAACGCGCACCGAGCCTCTCCTTCCACCGGTCCCGCTCGCTGTCAGGCTGACTGGGCCGGTGGGGTCGCCTTGTGGGTTGGCCCGCCGCTCAGTAACCGGGCCATGGCCCGCTGTCACGCACAGGGGGGAAACGAGATCTGCCGCGCAGCGCGCCCTTGCAGCTACACGGACACGACCTGTCATGTCGCTGTGACTTTTACTGTAGGTCCCAAAGGTCACACTTCGATTGAGACTGCGGCAAGGTAAGGCGGCATTAACCGCGACCTGCCCTGGTGGGATGACAGCACGAAGGTCCTGTTCACCGACGACGCGGTCGGCCTGACGAGGTCCAGGCCGCGTACGCCGAACTGGGGCAGCAGTTCCGGGCGGACCTGTACGTCACCCGGCAGGCCGGGCCGCTGCTCAGCACCCAGGCCGGGTAGCGTTCGGCGTGTGAGCGAGCCACCGGGACAACCACGGATCGAATTCGAGCCCCACGCCGACTCCGCGCTGGAGGCGGGCAGCTACGCCAACGGCCTGGCGATCTGGCACACCCTGCACGAGTTCACCTTCGACTTCTTCGTGAGCAGCCAGCCGCCGGCCGAAGCCCGCACCGCGGAGGGCGAGGTGGTGATCCGCGCGCCACACCGCCTGGTCGCCCGGGTGCGGGTACCGCCGACGTCGGTGTTCGACATCATCAGGACCGTCAGCCAGAACCTGGCCCTGTACGAGCAGAAGTTCGGCCCGATTCGCACGCCCGCGGCCGAGGCCCCGCTCTATCCGCCCGAGGAACCCGGCGCCGAGCCGCCGGGGTGACTCCCGCGCAGCGGGCGCCCGGCAGGCAATGGCCGGCTCCTGGTTCCGGCCGGTCCCCCCCGTGTGACCGCTGCCCGGCCGGCCCTGCCGGATCGTTATGGACTATGCACCGGTGAGGCGGGCGAGGATCAGCTCGCGGACCCGGGACGCGTCGGCCTGCCCGCGCGTGGCCTTCATCACCGCGCCGACCAGGGCGCCGGCCGCGGCGACCTTGCCGCCGCGGATCCTTTCGGCGACGTCGGGGTAGGCGGCGATCGCCTCGTCCACGGCGGCGCCGAGCGCCTTGTCGTCGCTGACCACGGCCAGGCCGCGGGCGGCCACGACCTCATCCGGGGTTCCCTCGCCGGCCAGCACGCCCTCGATGACCTGGCGGGCCAGCTTGTCGTTCAGCGCGCCGGACTCGACCAAGGCCGCGATGGCGGCCACGTCGGCCGGGGTGATCGGCAGGCTGGCCAGGTCGGCGCCGGTGTCGTTGGCGCGGCGGGCAAGCTCGTTGAGCCACCATTTGCGGGCGTCGGCCTGGGTGGCACCGGCGGCGATCGTCTGCTCGACCAGGTCGAGCGCACCGGCGTTGCGGATGTTGGTCATCTCGCCCGCGCTGATGCCCCAGGCCTCCTGCAGCCGGGCGCGCCGGACAGCGGGCAGTTCGGGCAGCGAGGCACGGATCTGCTCCACCCAGTCGCGCGGCGGGGCGAGCGGGACCAGGTCGGGCTCGGGGAAGTAGCGGTAGTCCTGCGCCTCCTCCTTGCTCCGCCCCGGCGTGGTGATCCCGGAGTCCTCGTGGAAGTGCCGGGTCTCCTGGGTCACCCGCTCTCCCGCGTCGAGGACCGCGGCCTGCCGCTCGACCTCGTACTGCACGGCCCGCTCGACGGAGCGGAGCGAGTTGACGTTCTTGGTCTCGGTGCGGGTGCCCCACCGGCCGGATCCGCGCGGGGACAGCGAGGTGTTCACGTCGGCGCGCAGCGACCCCTCTTCCATCCGCACGTCGGACACGCCCAGCGCGCGCAGCAAGTCGCGCAGTTCCCGCACGTAGGCGTGCGCGACGGCGGGGGCGAGGGGGCCGGTGCCCTCGATCGGCTTGGTGACGATCTCCACCAGCGGGATGCCGGCCCGGTTGTAGTCCACCAGCGAGTAGTCCGCGCCGTGGATCCGCCCGGTCGCACCCCCCACGTGCTGCGACTTCCCGGTGTCCTCCTCCAGGTGGACCCGCTCGATGCCGACCCGGAACGTGCGCGGGCCGGCGCCGCCGTCGCTGAACGGCGCCGCCTCAGCCGCGTCGACCGTCACGTCCAGCCAGCCGTCGGTGCACAGCGGCTCGTCGTACTGCGAGATCTGGAAGTTCTTCGGCATGTCCGGGTAGAAGTAGTTCTTCCTGGCGAACCGGCACCACTCCGCGATCGAGCAGTTCAGCGCGAGCCCGATCCGGATCGTGTACTCGA